>Ga0316222_1001359_pt1 | contig 30118 bp, 26 predicted proteins | sample TBH18011metaG_FD_206008 | JGI IMG/M metagenome (GOLD analysis project Ga0316222, IMG submission 206008) | Freshwater microbial communities from Trout Bog Lake, Wisconsin, USA - TBH18011 | ecosystem: Environmental > Aquatic > Freshwater > Lake > Hypolimnion/Profundal zone | place: USA: Wisconsin... | reverse complement strand
AAGGCCGCAGGATGGTCACCCGACTTCCTCCAAACCGTCATCACCGCAACGGATCAACGGGTTCCATGATTGTTCGAGCGATTCCCCTGCAGCAGGATGCCGATGGCGAACCAGGCCGCGTTGCGCCGGGTGCGGGTGGCCCAGTCGCGGAACACCATGTCCGTGGTCATGCCGGCGGTGACCACCAGATCCAGGTCCGGCAGCCGCCGGAACGAGACCAGCCGTTCGGCCCCGTCGATCACCGATACGGCGCGATAGGCCCCGGTGGAGGCCTTGGTGAATTCGGTGAAGGGCGATTTGGTGGTGTCGAGCCGCGCCGCCAGCCCGTTCGGCACGGGCTGGCGGGCAATCAGGCTGCCGTCCATGCGGACGATGGTGAAGACCGAGCCTTGATCCGGGGGCTGGAGGTGGCTGAAGAAGTCGACGAGAAGCGCGGGATCGATCAGAATATCGGCGATGCTGTCGACCCGGCCGGTCCGGTCCACCATGGCGCGGCTGAAGACGATGAGGCGGGCCGGCGCGGCGGGGTCCGCGGTCATGACGCTGATCACCGTCTTGCCCGGCTGGGCCAGGGACGGGGCCACGAAATCCTGGCCGGCGGCATTGGCGGCGACAACGCCCCGGCGATCCGTGGTCAGGACCAGATCGGCCTTGTCGTCATGGATGCAGACGGCGACGGCGCCGGGGATGGCGGCCCGCACGGATTCGAGCCATTGGCGGTCCGCGTCGGAGCCGCGCAGGCTGGCCGGGGGACGGTCGGCCAGCCGGTCCTCCAGGCGCAGCAAATGGGCATTGGCCTCGACCTGCAGGCCGCGAATCCGGGTTTCCACCAGCCGCGCCGACAAGGCCAGGCTCGACGTCCAATCCTCCACGGTGGCGGTGCGGTCGAGCCAGGTGACGGCGGCCAGTCCGACGCTGCCGCCGATCAGGGTCACGGCGGCGATGGCGGCGAACAGAAAGCGGGGCGGCGGCGGGCGGACCACCGATTCTAACCACGGTGGCGGTGGCGGCCGGCCCGCGGGCCATCCTCGTCATCGAACAGCGCGGTCAACTGCGCCATCATGGCGCCGCCCAGATCCTCGGCATCCATGATGGTGACGGCGCGGCGGTAATAGCGGGTAACGTCATGGCCGATGCCGATGGCGACCAGTTCCACCGACGACCGGGTCTCGATGAACTCGATGACATCGCGCAGATGCTTTTCCAGGGTATTGCCGGGATTGGCCGACAGGGTCGAATCATCCACCGGCGCGCCGTCGGAAATGACCATCAGGATGCGCCGCTGCTCGGAACGGGCGATCAGCCGGTCATGGGCCCAGAGCAGCGCCTCGCCGTCGATATTCTCCTTCAGGATGCCTTCGCGCAGCATCAGGCCGAGATTGCGCCGCACCCGGCGCCACGGGGCATCGGCCGGCTTGTAGATGATATGGCGCAGGTCGTTGAGGCGGCCGGGATTGGGCGGCTTGCCCTCGGCCTGCCATTTCTCGCGGCTGCTTCCGCCCTTCCAGGCCCGGGTGGTGAAGCCCAGCAGCTCGACCTTGACGCCGCAGCGCTCCAGCGTCCGGGCCAGCAGATCGGCGCTCATGGCCGCCACGGTGATGGGGCGGCCGCGCATGGAGCCGGAATTGTCGATCAGCAGCGACACCACGGTATCGCGGAAATTGGTTTCCTTCTCGACCTTGAAGGACAGCGAATGGGTGGGATTGGCGACGATGCGGGCCAGTCGTCCGGTGTCGAGCATGCCCTCTTCCAGGTCGAAATCCCAGGCGCGGGTCTGCTGGGCCATCAGCTTGCGGTGGAGCCGGTTGGCCAGTTTGGCGACCACGCCCTGAAGATGGACCAGTTGGTTGTCCAACTGGCCGCGCAGCCGGGTCAACTCCTCGGGGTCGCACAATTCCTCGGCGCTGATCGTCTGATCGAAGGCGGTGGTGAAGGGGTGATAGGGCCGCTCCAGCCCGGCGGAGTTGGACATCTGGCCGGCGCGCTCGCGCGAGGGGCCGGCGGGGTCCTCGGTGCCGGCCCCCATCAGCATGATGTCGTCGCCGTCGCCGTCGCCGTCATGTTCGCCGGTGCTTTCCGACGAGCCGGGCGCCTGGGTCTCGCCCTCGGATTGCTGGTCCTGGCCGTCGCCGTCGCCGTCCTTCGATTCGCTGCCGGCGGCGGCGTCCTGGGATTGTTCGCCCCCCTCGGTTTCGTCGTTGTCCTCGGTTTCCGACGCGTGATCGGAGCCGAGATCCATTTCGCGCAGCAACTGGTACAGCCCCTTGGAAAAGGCGTCCTGATCGCGCAGCAGATCCTTGAGGCGGTCCAGGGTCGGTCCCGCCTTGGCCTCGATCTCGTCCCGCCACAGATCCACCGCCGCCTTCGCCGAGGGCGGCGGCGCCAGACCGGCGAAGCGCTCGCGGGCGAGCAGGCGCATGGCCTCGGCCAGCGGCACCTGCTCGCGGCGGGTGGCGCGGTCGAGACCTTCGGCGCGGGCGCGCTGCTCCAGCACCTCGGCGATATTGACCGCCACGCCGGCCATCAGGCGCGACCCCAGCGCCTCGACCCGCGCCAGTTCGACCATCTCGTAGATCTTGCGGGCCTCGGGCAGTTGCGGCATGCGCCGGGCATGCAGGGAATCGTCGTGGTAGCGCAGCCGCAGGCCGATGGCGTCGGCGGTGCCGCGCAGCCGCGCCAGATCGGCGGGCAGCATGGTCCGGGGCGGGGCGGGCAGGCGGATTTCGCTGCCTCGCAGCGACCCGTTGCCAGCGGCGTAGCCCACATCCAGGTCGGGCTTGCCGGCAATGGCCTTCAGGGCGGCCGCCGTGGTCCGCCGGATCAGATCGACCGGAGTTTCCTTGCCTTCGGATGGCTTGTCACTGCTCATTTAAGCCAGCAACCGCGCCGGCCCCTCCGGCAGATCCTCGCCGAAACAGCGCTGGTAGTATTCCGCCAGGATCGGCCGCTCGACCTCATCGCACTTGTTGAGGAAGGTGACGCGGAAGGCATAGGCGCGGTCGGCGAAGATGCTGGAGTTCTCGGCCCAGGTGATCACCGTGCGCGGGCTCATCACCGTCGAGATGTCGCCGTTCATGAAGCCGGCGCGGGTGAGGTCGGCCAGCATCACCATCTTGGACACGATGTCGCGGCCCTCGGCGGTGTCGTAGTCGCGCAGCTTGGCGATGATGATGCCGCACTCGGCCTCGTGCTCCAGGTAGTTGAGGGTGGCGACGATATTCCAGCGGTCCATCTGGCCCTGATTGATCTGCTGGGTGCCGTGGTAAAGGCCGGTGGTGTCGCCCAGCCCCACCGTATTGGCGGTGGCGAACAGGCGGAAGGCGGCGTGCGGCCGGATCACCCGGTTCTGGTCGAGCAGGGTCAGGCGGCCCTCCACCTCCAGCACCCGCTGGATCACGAACATCACGTCGGGGCGGCCGGCATCGTATTCGTCGAACACCAGGGCGCAGGGATGCTGCAGCGCCCAGGGCAGGATGCCTTCGCGGAATTCGGTGATCTGCTTGCCGTCCTTGACCACGATGGCGTCCTTGCCGATCAGGTCGATGCGGCTGATATGGCTGTCCAGGTTGACGCGGATGCACGGCCAGTTGAGGCGCGCCGCCACCTGCTCGATATGGGTGGATTTGCCGGTGCCGTGATAGCCCTGGACCATGACCCGGCGGTTGAAGGTGAAGCCGGCCAGGATGGCGCGCGTGGTGTCGGGATCGAAGCGGTAGGCCGGGTCCACGTCCGGCACGTGTTCGCTGCCCAGGCTGAAGGCGGGCACCATCATGTCGGTGTCGAGGCCGAAGGCCTCGCGGGCGGAAATCTCGATATCGGGCTTTGCCAGCGGGTGGTCGGAGGCAAGCGGGGTCTGGGTTTTGGCGGTCATGTCACTCATTGTCCATTTGCCCTGCGGCGAGGCTGCTCTTCAGGGTGTTGTAAGCCTGGTTGATGCGTTTGAAGCGTTCCTCGGCCCCCTTGTCCCCGTTATTGGTGTCGGGGTGGTGGCGCTTGACCAGCTCGATATAGCGGGCCTTGAGATGGGCGTGGGTCAAGGGGCCGTTCAGGTCCAGCACCTTCATGGCCTCCTCCTCCGGGGTGGCGGGGGCGCGGGCCTTGCGGTGCTGCTCCTCCGCCTCCTTGTCCATGAGGTCGAAGGGGTCGTGGACGGTGAAGGCGAAGTGGCGCTTGTTGCCCTGCATGCCCAGCGGCCAAGTGGGGCGTTGCCAAGTGGTGTCCTTGCGGGTTTCCGCCTCGATCTCCTCCGGTCCCATGCCGGCGTAGTAGTTCCAGGCCGAGTTGTAGGCCCGCACATGGTCGAGGCAGAACCAATAATATTCGGTCAGCCGGTCACGCGCCTGCGGCGCCCGGTATTCGGCGTCGCGGGGGCAGCCGGGATGGTCGCAATGCCGTGTCGCCGGCTGCGGGTCGGGGGACGCGAACGGGGCGCGCCAGCTTCTGCGGGTGCTCGTGGCCTTCATCACATCGGCTATAATGGAGGTTGGCGCCGCCCAAGGCAAGGCGTCAACGCCAGCATTTTGGCCCTTGACGGCGGATGGTGTCCGGCCCATTTGGGGGGATGCCGGTGCGCCGATCCATGGCCCCGCCACTCAAAAGGCCCGTCACTCAAAAGGACTGAACCAATGCGCGTCGCCCCGGTCATGCAGCGGAAGCTTGAAGATGGATTGAAGCCGGCTCGTCTGGTGATCAATGACGATTCGCACCGTCACGCCGGCCATGCCGGCCACAATCCCGAGGGGGAAAGCCATTTCAGCATCGTGGTTGTGGCCGATGCTTTCGCCGGGAAAAGCCGGGTCGATCGCCACCGCATGGTCAATGCCCTGCTGGCGGATGAATTGGCCGGCCGGGTCCATGCCCTGGCGCTGACTACCCTGACCCCGGACGAGGATCAATAGGGCCGGTTCAGCCCGCCTCCACCTTCCAGCTCACCACCCCCTGGGACTGGCGGTCCATGCGCGGGCGGATCAGGCCGGTGGCCAGATCCACATAGGCGAAGACCTTCTGCGCCTTGGGATCGTCCCGCAGCTTGAGATAGGCCCCCTTCGGGGTGGCGAAGGCGTCGCCCACATCGGGAAAGGTGGCCGCGCTGTCGCCGAACACCAGGGTGGCGCCGGTGACGGGGACCAGCGGCTGGTCGGGATCGATATAAACCAGGGACAGCGCCCGGCGGTCGCCGTCGGCCCCCAGCGGAATCAGGTAGTGATTGAGGAAGTCGCGGCCGTGGCGTTCGACCTTGAGGCACAGCACGGCGGCACCGGCGATCTCGGCGGTGACGAAGCTGCCAGCGGCGATCTGGTGGGCGGGGATCATTTAGCGTCCACATCCATGATTTCGATGTTACGCCGGGCCATATCGGCGGCGACGCTGTCGGGGGCGGCGGCGATGACCTTCATCCAGTCCTGCCGTGCCCCCGCCTTGTTGTCCTCGACTCGGCGGATCATGCCGCGCTCCAGCAGGGCGTCGGGCTGGTCGGGTTCGATCACCAGGGCGCGGGCGATATCGGCCTTGGCCAGATCCAGCTTGTCCAGGATGCGATAGGCGCTGCCGCGCAGGACCATGGCCTCGACCCGGTTGGGCTGGAGGGTGAGCAGGCGGCTCAGCGCCTCCTCCGCCTCCTGGTAATGGGCGGCCTGGGCCATGGCCATGGCCTTGTCCAGCAGCAGGTCGGGCTGATTGGGTACCAGTCCGAGGGCGGTGTCCAGGTCGGCCAGGGCCAGTTCGACCTTATCGGCGCGCAGCCATGCCTGAGCCGCCTGGGCCAGCATCTCGGCGCGCAATGCCGCAGGGTCATGGCTCTGCTGGGCCAGGGCTTCCAGCCGCTTGGCCGCCTCCTCCAGCTTGCCCAGACCGATCAGCGCCACGGCGGCGCAGTGGCGGGCCGGCTCGCCGCCTTCCAGCGACTGCCAGGCGATGGCCTCCTCCCAGCCGTCCTCGGGCTTCTGGCGGGCCAGTTGCAGGCAGGCGTGGTATTCCTGCCGAGGCTCGAGGGTCTCGGCTCTGGCGCTCAACGGCACCAGCAGGATGGAGAGCAGCAGGGCGAGACGAAGCGTCATGGCGCGCATGTGCCACCAAAGCCGCCCCCGGCGCAAGGAGGAGTTATATCGCCGAGCCGTCGAACTGACCTTTTCAGTTCGAGGACTCGGCGATTCAAGCTCCCTAACCGGCCGAAGCCATGCGGGCGGGCAGCGCCCGGCCCAGATGGGCATGGTCGAAGCGAACCAGATCGTTGTGCCGCATCAGGGCGCGGATGGTGCTGACATAGGCGTCACCCCGCTCGGAATAGCCGTGCAGCGCCGTCGCCAGGGCCTGGCCATCGGGGGCCTGGCCCAGGGCGCGGGCGGTGGCGCGGGTGCGGCGCAGCTGGTCATAGGCTTTGTGGGTGTTGAGATTGTGCACATAGGCGCCCACCGCCTCGTACAGCGTGCCGAAATTACGCATGCCGGGTTCGTCGCCGGCCTGTTCGACGGTATGGCCGAACAGGTTCTGACTGCGGCGCACCAGCTTGGAGGTGCCCCAGCCGGATTCCTCGGCCGATTGCGCCAGGGCCAGCGAGGGCGGCACCACATCGACGCGGGCGATGAGGGTCTTCAGATTGCCGTTCTCGACCTCGTAATCCCGGGCCAGCCCCTCCAGCCATGTCTGATCCCCGGGGGATAGCGGCAGATCGGCGGCCCGGCGGGCGGCCAGATCCAGCAGGCGGGCGCGGTCGCCGGCGATCTGTTCGTCCACCGCCAGCACCAGCGGCAGCATGACGCGGAGAAAAACCGCCTTCTTGGTATCGATGTCGGGAAGCTCGTCCATGTCGCCCGGCACCTGGGTCAGGAACAGGGGCGGCACGTCGGCGGCGCCGTCGCCGATGCTGTCGAGACGATAGCCCATGCGTTGGAATGCCTGATCAAGGCGGGTGGCGCTGGCCACATCCTCCCCGCTCAGGCTGGCGGCCTCCGCGGCCGGCGGAACCGCGCTCTGGGCGACATGAACCGGCGGGCGGGCGCCCTTGAGAGCCATGGTGAAAAGGCCGCCAACCGCGCCCATGACGGCGATCAAGCTAACGGCGGTGAGGAATCGGGATCCGATCGACCCGGCTGTCATATGGCTGCACCTCCTTCATGTTGCACTGCAATATTAAAAGACACCGTACAGGCTTGTTTCCGGGATTGCAACCCAAACGGCGTTCCGGCAGGAACAAAACAACAACGCCCTTCGCGGCCGGGCCGCGAAGGGCGTTGGGAAACTCTTTAAAAACAGTTGGTTAGTCGACGGCCTGCACCGCCATGACCTCGGGGACATAATACTTCAGCATGTTCTCGATGCCGTGCTTGAGGGTGGCGCTTGAACTGGGGCAACCGGAACAGGCCCCCTGCAGGTGGAGATAGACGATACCGTCCTCGAAGGCGCGGAAGATGATGTCGCCGCCATCCTGGGCGACGGCGGGACGGACGCGAGTGTCGAGCAGTTCCTTGATCTGCATGACGATTCCGTCGTCATCACCGGTGGCGGCGGCTTCTTCGGAACCCTCGTCGATCACCGGCTGGCCCGAGGAGAAGTGCTCCATGATGGCGGCCAGCACCTGCGGCTTGACCGACTGCCAATCGGCACTGTCGAGCTTGGCCACGGTGATGAAGTCGGTTCCCAGGAAGACGCTGGTGACGCCATCGACGGCGAACAGCCGGGTGGCCAGGGGCGATTTGCCGGCACGCGACACGTCGGCGAAATCGGCGGTGCCGTGACCCATGACCACGGTTCCGGGCAGGAACTTGAGGGTGGCGGGGTTGGGCGTGGGTTCGGTCTGAATGAACATGGCGGTCCTTTGCTCGGCGCTGAACTGACTAAATTAGATGGCGCTCTCTTCCCCTCGAGTCAAGGAGCAGGACCAGGGGGATAACCGGCGAACCGATGGATCGGCTCGCCGGTTGGCTTTTTAATAGCGGTAGGTGTCGGGCTTGAACGGCCCGGCGACCGGCACGCCGATATAGTCGGACTGCTTCTTGTTGAGAGTGGTCAGGGTGACGCCCAGCTTGGCCAGATGCAGGGCGGCGACCTTCTCGTCCAGATGCTTGGGCAGCACATAGACCTTCTTCTCGTATTTGCCGGGATTGCAGAAGATATCCATCTGGGCCAGCACCTGATTGGTGAAGGAGGCGCTCATGACGAAGGAGGGGTGGCCGGTGGCGCAGCCCAGATTGACCAGACGGCCCTCGGCCAGCAGGATGATGCGCTTGCCGTCGGCGAACTCGATCTCGTCGACCTGCGGCTTGACGTTGTGCCATTTGAGGTTCTTCAGGCCGGCGACCTGAATCTCGCTGTCGAAATGGCCGATATTGCAGACGATGGCGCGGTCCTTCATGGCCCGCATGTGATCGACGGTGATCACGTCCACATTGCCGGTGGTGGTGACGAAGATGTCGCCGCGCGGGGCGGCGGCTTCCATGGTGGTGACCTCGTAGCCTTCCATGGCGGCCTGCAGGGCGCAGATGGGGTCGATCTCGGTGACGATGACCCGCACGCCCTGGGAGGCCAGCGATTCGGCCGAGCCCTTGCCCACGTCGCCGAAGCCGCAGACCACCGCGACCTTGCCGGCCATCATCACGTCGGTGGCGCGGCGGATGCCGTCGACCAGCGACTCGCGGCAGCCATACTTGTTGTCGAACTTGGACTTGGTGACCGAGTCGTTGACGTTGATCGCCGGCCACAGCAGGGTGCCCTTCTTCTCCATTTCATAGAGACGGTGGACGCCGGTGGTGGTCTCCTCGGTGACGCCGCGGATGGCGGCGCCGTTGCGGCTGTAGAAGGTCTTGTCGGTGGCCAGGGTCTGCTTGATGGCGGCGAACAGGACCTCTTCTTCCTCGCAGGTGGGGTTGGCGAGGACCGAGATGTCCTTCTCGGCGCGCATGCCGAGATGGATCAGCAAGGTGGCGTCGCCGCCGTCGTCGAGGATCATGTTGGGGCAACCGCCATCGGCCCACTGGAAGATACGGTGGGTGTAGTCCCAGTATTCCACCAGGCTCTCGCCCTTATAGGCGAACACCGGAACGCCGGCGGCGGCGATGGCGGCGGCGGCATGGTCCTGGGTCGAATAGATGTTGCACGATGCCCAGCGGATATCGGCGCCCAGCGCCGCCAGGGTCTCGATCAGCACACCGGTCTGGATGGTCATGTGCAGGCTGCCGGCGATGCGGGCGCCCTTCAGCGGCTGCGAGGGGCCGAATTCCTTGCGGATGGACATCAAGCCGGGCATCTCGATCTCGGCGATGGTCAGTTCCTTGCGGCCCCAATCGGCCAGCTTGATATCGGCAACGTGAAAGTCGGTCATGATCGCCCCTTGGCAAGTGAATGGGGGCTTTAGTAGCAGCCCCTCGCCGAAAACGCAATATCATATAAAGATATCTTTATGTCGTCATGGGGGCGGAGGGGGCAGCGAACAGGTTTGGGGGGTCAGGGCCACGACCACGACGCGGGCGGTGGCGGGAAGCGCAGCCCCCAGAGTCCGCGATGCCGGGGGTTCCGGCCCAGAGAGAATCGCGCTCACCCGGCCGCATCCGGCGCTCACCAGCCGGCCCAGCAATCCGTAGAATCCGCCCTCATCGGCGGTTGACGCGATGGTGGCCGGATCGGCATCGGGCAACAAAGCGTGGGTGACGCCCTGGGCGCGAATCTGGCGCCAGAACAGCGCCGCGTCCGTGTTCTCCGGGCGGACATCGACCTCGGTCTGATCGATGGGATTGGCATAGAAGCTCGGCCGGTCCAGCAGGTAGAGCCATTGGCGGACCTGGGTCGCCACCTTGGCCGACGGGGGGAGGTTGGCATTGGCCCAGGTGACGGCATAGCCCCAGGCCACATTGCGTTCGATGAAGGATTGGCGGCTTTCCCCCTGGATCAGGCGATGGACGAAATTGCGGACGAACACCGCCTGTCCCGCCGATTGCAGCAGTAGCACCGCCGCCACGCCCGCCGTCAGGACGCGCCGGATATGGGGGGCGGTGGCGGCCCGCTCGGCGGCGGCCAGCAGCCCGACGATGATCAGCGGCATGAACGGCAGGTAATGCCGGACCCGTTGCGACGCGCCGGTGGTGAACCAGATCGCGTAGAATCCCAGACAGATCGACGCGGCGATCATCCAGCCCCGCGCCGCCGGGTGGCGGCGGCAGCGCCAGGCGCCCAGGACGGCGAACGGCGCCAGCAGCACCGGCAGCACCCCCAATCCGGTGCGCCCGGCATCGACGGCATCGGGGGGGGCGAAAGTGATCCGGAGGGGATAAAGCAGGAAATCGGTCAGCCCGCGCGGCAGGGGGGATTCGATATGGCTGCCCCAATCCCGGAACACGACGTTCTGGGCGGCATTCCAGGCAGTTCCGGGATGATAGGGCACCACGCCATAGAGCACCGGAAACAATGGGTCGCCGGTATTCCACCAGTTCCAGCCATACCATTGCAATCCGGCCGCCAGCGCCGTCACCGAAAAGACCGCCGCCAGCAGCAGGCCGCGCCGGTGCGCCAGCAGCGCCAGGCCGCACAGGGCCACCACCAGCAGGCTGGGATATTTGCTGGCCATGGCGAATCCGGCGGCGAATCCGGCGGCGGCGGCGAATCCGGGACTTGCCCGTTCCCGCGCCCGGACGGTGGCGATGACGGCGATCAGGGTAAAGGCCGCCAGCCGGGTCTCAACCTGCCCCGCTCCCGCGCCATAGAGGACGGAGGGCAGGGTCGCCATGGCCAGGGCTCCGGCCAGGGCCCAATCGCGGCTCAGCAGGCCGCGCCCCAGCACATAGGTCAGCCAGACCGCCGCCCAGCCGGACACGCCGCACCACAGGGTCATGGCGGTCTCGCCGCCCAGGCCCAGGGCGGTGAGATAGGTCATCTGCAACAGCAGGGGAACCGCCGCGTCGGCGGCGCGCGGCACGAAGACCAGATGATGGTCCAGCAGAATCCGGCGGGGAATGGCGAAATGATAGGCGAGGCTGTCGGCATCGGTGGGGGGCGCCAGTCCCTCGATCATGTCGCCCATCAGGATCGCGGCGCCCAAGGCCAGCAGCGCCCAGGTCCAGGCGGTGAAAGGCTCGCTCGACCTCTCGACCCGGCCCAGTCCGCGCAAGCCGGGCAGGCCGGCGGCGCAGATCAAGGCGAAGGTCAGCGGTTCGACCCGTCCGGTCAGGGCGGCGAAGAAGCCGAGCCAGCCGATCACCCCCATGCCGAGGCCGAACGACCAGGCGGCGCGCTCGCGCCAGACCAGGGCCTTGCCGATCCCGGTCGCCCGCAACACCAAGGCGCCCCAGCCCAGGCAGGACATCGTCATCAACAGGACGGCCACCAAACTCATCTGCAACCTTTCAAGCGCCGCCACGTTGTCGAGAGCGAAGCGAAGACAAAAGCGAGGAAAGCCAAAGCGAACGAAGTGAGCGCCGGCGCCTGAAGCGCATTCAGGGAACAAACGGGCGGCAATCTAGCACGGCCCCCGGGGCGCGTGCTATGAAGCTCGCAGCCGCCCCTTAGAGCGCGATGACAACAGGGTGAAGCCGTCAGGCTTTCCCCTGTTGTCTGAATCGCCCTCTCATGTATTGATGAGGGACGGATTCAGCTTTTCGGGCGAATCGCCTGCGCGATTCGACATCAAAGCATCCGGCCCTAGGAAAGGAATGCCCCGGTGAACCTCGCCCTTTCCACCATCGCCTTGCCCGCCTTCGATCACCTTCACGCGTTGGCCGCCCTGCCCGGGTTCGGCTTCACCGGCCTGGAAGTGGCGCCCAGCCGGGTCTGGCGGAATGGCTGGACCGCCGCCCAGGTCGAGGCCTATCGCCGCGCCGTCGAAGCCGCCGGTCTGACGGTGGTGGGGCTGCATTCGCTGTTTTTCGACCGTCCGGAGCTGGGTCTGTTCAAGGGGGCCGAACTGCGCGCCGCCACCCTGGATTTTATGGTGGATCTGTCGGCGTTGTGCCGCGACCTGGGCGGCCGCACCTTGATCTATGGCGGTGGCCGCAAGCGCGGCGATCTGCCGGCCGGCGACGCGCGGGCCGAGACCCTGCGCTTTCTGGCGGAGCTGCTGCCGCGCCTGGAGGGCCACGGCACCAAGCTGTGCTTCGAGCCGCTGGGGCCGAAGGACAGCGATTTTCTCAACTCCGCCGCCGAATGTCTGGCCCTGGTGGAGGAGGTGTCCCATCCCGCCCTCGGATTGCAACTGGACGCCAAGGCGCTGGTGGAGAATGGGGAGACCGGGCCGGAGACCTTCGCCGCCGTCACCGGCAGGCTCGACCATTTCCACGCCAACGATCCCGGCCTGGTGGTGCCCGGCAGCACCGGCACGGTCGATCACGCCCTGTTGGGGCAAAGATTGCGGGCGATCGGCTATGACGGCTGGGTCTCGGCCGAACAGCGGATGCTGTCCGCCGCCGATCCGCTGGCCGACGCGGCGCGGAGCGGTGCCATCCTTCAGGAGTGCTATCCATGACCAGCCCCTTCATCCGTCCCGATTGGGTGCCGGCGGTGCCGGCCGGCCTGCGCATCCTTGTCACCGGCGCCACCGGCGGGCTGGGGCGCGCCCTGGTCGCCATGCTGCGGCAGGGGTCGGATTGCGTCATCGGCGCCCATGGCGCCAGCCAGTCGCTGGAGCCGGCGGCCAATCTGATTCCGATCCAGCGGGCCTTCACCGGCGATGCCGATTGCCGCGCCGTGGTCGATGCCTTCGTCGAGCGGGCCGGCGGCATCGACGCCCTGGTGGTGCTGTCGGGCGGCATCCTGTTCACCGGCCATTGGCAGGATATCGACGAGGCGCAATGGCGGCGCGAGCAGGAGATGAATCTGGACCAACCGTTCTTCCTGGCTCGGGCCGCCATGGCGCGGATGAAGGCCCAGGGGACCGGCGGCCGCGTGCTGCTGACCGGCACCGAATCGGCCATCCATGGCGGTTCGGCCACCTCGTTTCCCTATGCCATCGCCAAGCGCGGCACCGAATGCATGGTTCAGGGCATGGCCCGCGACGGTGCCCCCCATTCCATCCTGGTCAACGGGCTGCGCTTCGGCTTCATCGAATCAGGCTTTCACCAGCGCTGGCATCAGCGCAGCCCGGCTCAGATGGACGAGCGGGCGGCGCTGGTGCCGTTGAAGCGCGGCGGCCATGTGGACGAGGCGGCGGCGCTGATGATCTGGCTGCTGTCGGGTTGGTCCAGTTTCATGACCGGCCAGATGATCCCGCTGACCGGCGGCGACTGGCTGTAGAGCCTGCGGCCGGGAAAAAGTCCTTCGGCCCCAGCCGTACTTTTTCCGATCAGGATGGACAATCCCGTACTTGAGGCGGCTCTTCGTATTACCTGTGAGAAAGTACACCGAGCGAAGCGAGGGACTTTCTCACAGGTTACTCCCAGGCGGTGAAGCGCCGTTCCGGCAGTCCCTGGCAGTGGAGATTGCGATCCTCCAGCCGGGCGTCGAATTTCGCCTTGTCCCTGGCATAGGCGGCGGTGATGTGGTCGGTGGCCGCCATGGTATCGGTGCCGTTGAGGATCGCGGCGGCGAGGTCCAGCGCCTCGGGCGCCAGTTCGGCGAAGCGGTGGCGGTGGGCCAGCCATTCGTTGACGTAGAGATCGCGGGCCAAGGGCTCGACGCGCGGCAGCATCGCCGGCAGCACGTCGCCGTGGTCGAGCACCAGCACATTGACGCCGTTCAGCCAGCCGGCCTCGTGCGTCTCGCGGGTGGTCTGGTCCAGATTGGCGGGATGGCCGGGGGAATAGGCCTCGAAGATCATCTTGAATTCGGGATGGGACACCAGGAAATCGCGGGTGGACTGGCGCACGTCGAAATAGTTGGCGTCGTCGACGATGATCACCGCCCGCTCGGACAGATAGGGCCGGATCAGCAGCAGCGCCATCAGCTGACTGCGATAGTCGTGGGCGCCGTCGATGAAGAACACCGCCACCTTGCGTGAACCGATATGCCGGGGCAGTTGCTCCAGCGCCGCTTCGTAGTCGCGGTTGATCAGGTGGGCGTTGGTGGCGTTCAGCCGCCGGGTGCGGTCCTCGACGATGCCCAGGTTTTCGCCCTTGGGGTCGAGGATGGAGAAATTGTCGATGCCGAAGCAGGCGAATTCCGGGTGCTCGATCGCCACCGATAGCAGCGACAGCCCCTGGAACACACCGATTTCCAGGTAGCACAGGCTGTGGCGGTCCCCGACCAGCCCCACCAGGCGCTGAAGCAGGCCGACCGTGGCGCGGCCCGACAGCCCGCCCAGCACGTCGGCGCCCTTGGCGGAGACCAGACCGTCCCGCTCGGCCTCGCGGATCGCCGCGATCACCTGTCTGAAGAATGCCGGAATGCCCATCATCGTCTCTCCAAATTATGCCCCAGGCGTCCCGTCCGCATCGTTCAAGCCATCCCGGTACCACCTCCGCCGCCTTGCACGGCGGGCGGCACTATGCCACAACCATCTCGTCCCGGTGAGCCAATAAATTGGCTCACCTCATGTCCCTCAGGCGGCGGGCGCGTCCCTCCGGGACGCTTGCCTTTCGCGCCACTCGGCGCGCCGGCCCTTGGCCGCAACTCCTCGCCAATGCATAAATGCTTTGGCTCGTTGGTATCACTCATGACCATCCTGCTGCGCACCTCCCGTGACCTGCCGTCCGACACCCAGTGGCGCCACTGGCTGGCGGTGACCGAGTCCGACACCTCCCGCCTGGACGGAGCGCGCAAGCTGCCGCGTCTGGCCCATCGCCTGGAAGCGGCGTTCGAGGCCTGCCGCGAGACATGGTGGGATCTGGCCCGCCGGCTGGGCCGGACGCCCTCGGCGGAGCTATCCCACAGTGTCGCCTGCGGCGCCTTCGGTTCGGATTTCGGACTGATGCTGGCCTGGGATCACCTCGCGCGCGCCTTGGCGGCGGCGCCCGAGGTTACCCTGATGGTCTGCGACGATCCCTGGGTCTTCCGCCACCTGGCCACCCGCCCCGGCATTGCCGCCGGGACGCCGCCGCCCTTGCGGGGGGTGGAGGTCCGCCGCGCGCTGCGCGGTTTCGCCGCCCGGGTCAAGCTGGCGGCGCGCCTGATCGTCGCGGTGGCGAAGACGCGGCGGTTCCGCGCCGCCATCCCGCCGGATTCGCGGGTGCTGCTGGTCTATGGCCATCCCGGCAGCCGCACCGATGGCTTCGACGTCTATTTCGGCACGCTGATGCGCCAATTGCCGGGTCTGAAACGCCTGCTGCATTGCGACTGTCCGCCGCGCCGGGCTTTGGAGCTGGCGGCGGATGGCCGTACCGCCGCGTTGCATGGCTGGGGATCGCCCCTGTTCGCCCTCTCCATGCCGCTGCAGGGGTGGCGGCCGTCCGCCGCCGAGACCGCCGGCGAGTTCGGCTGGCTGATCCGCCGGGCGGCGGCGCGCGAGAATGGCGGCGGCGGTCCGGCGATGAATGCCTGGCAGATGCACTGCCAGCGCCGTTTTCTCGACCGGGTTCGGCCGGCGGTGGTGTGCTGGCCGTGGGAAAACCATGCCTGGGAGCGGGATTTCTGCCGTGCCGCCCGCCGCCTGGGGGTGCACAGCCTGGGCTATCAGCACACGGTGATCGGGCCGCACCAGATCAATTATTCCCCCCGGGCCAATGTGGACGGGCTGGCCAGTCTGCCGGAGGTGATGATCGCCGACGGTCCCGCCTATCGCGACGAGCTGATCGCCTGGGACGTGCCGCCCGAGCGCCTCGCCATCGCCGGGGCGTGGCGCCTGCCGCCGGTGACCGGCGGGCGCTACGCCGCCGACGCGCCGGTGTTCGTGCCGCTTTCGGCCATCCCCGCCATCGCCCGGTTGCAGGTGGAGGCCGGCCGCCGGGTGGCGCGGACCGGACGGCGGGTGCTGGTCAAGCTCCATCCCATGTATCCGCTGGATTTCGCCGAGGAGGCCAATCTGCTCCGCACCGAGACCGGCATCACCGGCCATGCCGCGCTGTCGGCGGTGATCGCCGCCACCGGCACCTCCAGCCTGGAGGGGTTGCTGCTGGGATTGCCCACCTTCCGCCTGCTGCCCGACGACCGGCTGGCGGTGGACATTCTGCCCCGGGGGGTCACGGCGGTGGCGGTGACGCCCGACGAACTGCCCGACGCCCTGGCCACCACGCCGCCGCCGCCGCCGTTGCGCTATGCCGACCTGCTGACCGCTCCGGACATGGATGCCTGGAAATCCCTGCTGTTTGGTGATATGCAGCCAGCAGCCGATCAGCAACCTGTTGAATGTGGGACCGTCCTTGGCCAGTAACACCGTCAAAATCGCGCTGGTGGGCTGCGGCCGCATCGCCGGCCACCATGCCCGATCCATCGTCGCCACCGACGGCGTCCAACTGGCCGCCGTCTGCGATCTGGTGGAGGACAAGGCCAGGGCCTATGGCGACGAGTTCACCGTGCCGTTCTACACCGATTACCGCCGCATGCTGACCGAGCATCCGGATGTGGCGGTGGTGGCGGTGATCACGCCGTCGGGCATGCATTTCGAGCATGGCATGGAGATGATGGAGCGCTTCGGCCGCCACATCATCCTGGAAAAGCCCACCATGATGCGCCCGGAACAGCTGGACCGCGCCTGGGAGACCGCCGGCCGGCTGAATCTCTCCATTTTCCCGGTGTTCCAGAACCGCCACAACAAGGCGGTGCGGCGGGTCCGCCAGGCGCTGGAGAACGGCGAACTGGGGGAGATCCGCATCATGAGCGTGCGGGTGCGCTGGTGCCGGCCGCAACGCTATTACGACCTGGCGCCCTGGCGCGGCACCTTCAGCCATGACGGCGGGGCGCTGACCAATCAGGGCATCCACCATGTGGATCTGCTGCGCCATCTGGGCGGCGAGGTCGAGCAGGTCTCGGCCACCATGCGGACCCTGGGGGCCGCCATCGAGGTGGAGGACACCGTGGTCGCCACCTTGCGCTATGCCGGCCATGGCAAAGGGAAGGGGGGGGCGGTCGGCGTGCTGGAGGTGACCACGGCGGCGCGGCCCGACGATTTCGAGGCTTCCATCTCCATCGTCGGCGAAAAAGGCCTGGCCCAGATCGGCGGCATCGCCGTCAACGAATTGCAGGTCTTCACCCCCGACCCCGGCGCCTGCGCCGCCAATTCCGAGGATTTCAAGGGCATCCAGGGTCATGGCGCGGTCTATGGCTACGGCCATTCGACCATGTATCGCGACATTGCCGCCACCTTCCACGAGGGAATCCCGTATCCGGTCGACCGCGAGGATTGCCTCGCCACCTTGAAGCTGCTGCATGCCTTCTACCGCTCCGACGAGGCCCAGGGCGACTGGGTGACGGTGGCGTCCCCCGAGCAGTCCAGCCGGCTGGGCCGGGCCGACGAGGCCCTCTCCGATCTCTATCGGACCCCCCTTCATGGCTGACCGCCTGCAGGTGGGCCGCCTGCGGGTGGGTATCGCCGGGTACGGCGTGGTCGGGCTGCGCCGCCGCCAGTGTATCGACCAGCATCCCGATCTGATGACGGTGGCGGTCTGCGACCGCCGGCTGGAGGGCGAGGGCCGTTTTGCCGATGGGGTGCGCCATTACAGCACCTATCAGCGTCTGCTGGAGGCGGAAAAGCTCGACATCCTGTTCGTCTGCCTGACCAACGACATCGCCGCCGAGGTCACCATCGCCGGGCTGGATCACGGCCTGCATGTGTTTTGCGAAAAGCCGCCGGGCCGCGATCTGGCCGATATCGCCCGGGTCATGGCCTGCGAGGCGCGCCATCCCCAACTGCGCCTCAAATACGGCTTCAATCACCGCTACCATGATTCGGTGCGCGACGCCCTGACCCTGGTGCAGTCGGGCGAACTGGGGCGGGTACTCAATCTGCGCGGCGTCTACGGCAAATCCACCATCATCGATTACCGCTCGCCCGATCATTGGCGCACCAGGCGCGCCATCGCCGGCGGCGGCGTTCTGCTGGACCAGGGCATCCACATGGTGGATCTGATCCGGCTGTTCGGTGGCGAGTTCACCCAGGTCCACGCCTTCGTCTCCAACGGATTCTGGCAGCACGACGTGGAGGACAACGCCTTCGCCCTGATGCGCTCGACCTCGGGAGTGGTGGCCATGCTGCACTCTTCGGCGACCCAATGGCGGCATCGCTTCAATCTGGAAATCACCCTGTCCAGGGGCACCATCGTGCTGGCCGGCATCCTGTCGGGGTCCAAGTCCTACGGCGCCGAGACCCTGACGGTGGCCTGGGCCCATCCCGACGATGCCGGCGATCCCAAGGAACAGACCACCCGCTACAACCATGACCCCAGCTGGGCCGACGAGATCGCCGAATTCGCCGAGGCGGTGACGGCGGCCCGGCCCATCGTCAACGGGTCGTCGCGGGAGGCGTTCAAGACCATGGAGATGGTCTATCGCATCTACTGCGCCGACCCGGAGTGGAAGGCGCGTTGGGGGCTGTCGGACAGCCTGCCGGAGGAATTGGCATGAGACAGGCTCTGCGGCGGCGCCGGCGTCACCATCACCATCACGAATCCGAGGGGCGCTCGGCGCTCGGCAACCTGGTGGCCATGCTGATGGGGCTGGTGGTGGCGCTGGGTTTGGCGGAAGGCGCGGCGCGCCTGCTGTTTCCCCGCTGGAACGAGTTCGACAGCACGCGCTTCATCACCATCACCGCGGTTCCCGGCTGGCCCGACGTTCCCATCGGGCGTCCCGGTTTCGACGGCTGGTTTTCCCAGAACAACGGCGATTTCCGCTCCCATATCCATGTCAACGCCGCCGGGCTGCGCGACGACGACCCCATCGCCGTCGCCGATGGACGGCTGTGGGAGGTGGGCGATTCCTTCACCTTCGGCTGGGGCGTCGCCAATGACGAGAGCTTCGGCGCCGTGGCGGCGGCCAGGCTGGGCTGGCCCTGGTACAGCGTCGCCAGTCCCGGCACCGATGTCTGCGGCTATCGCACCCTGGTGGCGCGCATGCCCAAGGAGGCCAAGCCCAGGGCGGTGGTGCTGGGGCTGACCATCGAGAACGACCTGATGGAATACGACTGCGCCGCCCGGACCGCCGCCGCGTCGGTGCCGCCGGTGGCGGAGGAGCAGAGCTTCCGGCTGCCACCCCTGATCTATTTCAAGCACGGCCTGACCGGTCTCTCGGCGCTGTACAACTTCGTCGCGGTGTCGGCCAAGCAGGTCTCCAGCCTGGAAAGCCTGCTGGTGGGGCTGCATCTGCTGGCGCCGCCGGCGGTGGAGCAGCGCCAGTTTCCCGATGACCGGACCGCGGCGGTGCTCGATTCCACCGTCGCCGAAATCGGACGGCTGAAGGCGGAACTGCCCGCCGGAACCCCCTTCGTGGTGCTGCTGATCCCCGGACGCCGCGACCTGATGACCGGCGACCTTTATTACCGCTCGCTGCGCGAAGGCCTGGCGTCGCGTCTGGCCGACAAGGCGATCGCGGTGGCCGATCCCTATGCCCGGTTTCTGCCGGAGGGGGCCAACCGGATTCATTTCGCCCATGACGGCCACTGGTCGGCCCTGGGCCATCGCCTGGCCGGCGAGGTGGTGGCCCAGCGCCTCGCCGAATTGACCGGGGCCGAATTGACCGGGGCCGGATCGGGGCAATGACCGCTCGCCGCATTCTCCTCCTCGTCCTGGCCGGTGTGCTGCTGGGGGTGGAAGCCTTCCAGCAATGGGGCGCCATCGGACCGGACCCCTTCGCCCCCGGTCAGGACCGGCGGGTGGCGCGGATCATGCGGCAGTCCAATCCGCAGCTCATCGGCTACAAGCTGCGTCACGCCGCCGCGGCCGGGCCGTGGGATATCCTGATCTTCGGCGACAACGCCACCCTGGCCCTGGGACAGGCGCAACTGGCCGGCCATGGCAGGGTGTTCAGCATGGCGGTGCCGGGCTCGTCGCTGGGGTCGTCGGCGTCGCTGGCCCAGACCCTGGCGGCCGAGGGGGCGCTGCCGCCCACCCTGGTGGTGCTGGTGGAGAATTTCGACCGCTTCACCCAACAGGTTCAAATGCTGCCGCTGGCCGCCCGCTGGCCGGACGATGTCCGCCTGCTGGCGGGCAGCCTGCGCGACCCCGGGGTGCCGCTGCGCGACTGGCTGCGCATGGCGGCCCGGCTGGGCCGGCTGGAGGTGGATATGTGGGGCGCCGCCCTACGGCCCGCCGAGGTGGCGGAGCATGTGAAGATGGTCTTTTCCGATCTGTTTCCCGCTTATGTGCCAACGGGAGAGCTGGTCTGGGGCAGCTTCAAGGCCGACGGCGCCGCCGGTCCCATGACCGCCGCCACCCCCGGCCTGGTACCGGTGCAGACCCGGCTGCCCGATCAGCCGCAAGTCCTGCCGTCCTTTGTCGCGTTCGATCTGCACCGGCTGGCGACCTTGCCCGGCCGGCCACGGGTGGTGGTGATCGAATTGCCGTTCGAGCCGGCCACCGCCGCCCACGCCGCCGCCAATCCCCGCCCCGGGCCGCAGGCCCTGCGCCGGCTCTTCATGGCGACCTGCGCCCGCGAGGGGCTGGAATGCGCCCTGGCGCCGGTGCTGGGCGAACCGGGGCAGCCCAATCTGTGGACCGACGACTATCACCCTCCCGCCGCGGTGATCACGCCGTATGTGGAGGGGATCCTGAACCGGAAGCCCTAGGGCCTGTGGATATTTAGCCCATGTTGTTCAATTCCTACCTCTTCATGCTGGTCTTCCTGCCCGCCACCCTGGGCGGCTATGCCCTGTGCGGACGGCTGGGTAGCCGCGCCGCCACCGGCTGGCTGGTGCTGTGTTCCATGGTGTTCTACGGCTGGTGGAACCTGGGCTATCTCGCCCTCATCCTGGGTTCGACCCTGGTTAATTACCGCCTCGGCAAGGCCCTGGCCGAGACCCGCTCGCGGTCGGTCCTCACCCTGGGCCTGACCTTCAACCTGGGCATCCTGGGCTGGTTCAAATATGCCGGACTGTTCAGCCATACCCTGGCCAGCCTCAGCGGTCTCGACGGCCTCATCGTCACGGTGGCGCTGCCGCTGGGCATCTCGTTCTTCACCTTCCAGAAGATCGCCTATCTGGTCGATTGCTGGCGCGGGGAAACCAAGCCCTACGATCTGCTGGAATTCTCGCTGTTCGTCCTGTTCTTCCCCCAACTGATCGCCGGCCCCATCATCCATCACGCCGAATTCCTGCCCCAGTATCAGGCGCGCAAGCCCGGGCTGGACGCCGATAATCTGTCGGTGGGGCTGACCCTGTTCATCGCCGGATTGTTCAAGAAGGTGGTGATCGCCGAGGCCATGGCGCGCTACGCCTCGCCCATGTTCGACGGCGCGGCGGCGGGCGACCCCATCTCGTTCCTGGAAGCCTGGCCGTGTACCCTGGCCTACACCCTTCAGATCTACTTCGATTTTTCCGGCTATTCCGACATGGCGATCGGCTTGGCGCGCATGGTCGGGTTGCGGTTTCCGGTCAATTTCAACTCGCCCTACAAGGCGGCCAGCATCATCGATTTCTGGCGGCGCTGGCACATCACCCTGTCCCGGTTCCTGCGCGACTACCTCTATTTTCCCTTGGGCGGCAACCGCCATGGCGAGGGCCGCCGCATGGTCAATCTGATGGTGGTCATGGTGCTGGGCGGCTTATGGCACGGCGCCAACTGGACCTTCGTCGCCTGGGGCGGCCTGCACGGGATCTATCTGATGATCAACCACGGCTGGCGGGCGCTGATCGGACGCACCGGCTGGCGGATGCCGGGACCGGCCTTCGTGCCCCGCGCCCTGGGCTGGCTGCTGACCTTTCCGGCGGTGATGCTGGCCTGGGTGTTCTTCCGCGCCGCCAGCTTCGAGGCGGCCCTGAACATCTTCAAGGGCATGGTCGCCGCCAAGGGACGGCTGGTGGTCACGCCCGGCCTGCAATCGATGGCGCGCCTGCTGCAACCGTTGCTGGGGCCGGCGGAGGTCAATGGCGGCCAGTCCTTGCCCTATTTTCTCGGCTTCCAGCAATTGGAAGTGACCCTGCTGGTGCTGGCCCTGGCCCTGGTGCTGCCCAATACGCAGGAATGGCTGCACGCCCATCAGCCGGCGCTGGGCGAGCGGCCGCCGCCCGGTCGGCTGGCGCGGCTGGGGGCGTGGTCGCCCAACCTAGCCTGGGCGATGGTGATGATCGTTGTCGGCTGTGTCGCCTTCATCCAGTCCATGCAGCCGGTTGAATTCATTTATTGGCAGTTCTGATCCATGAACAGCAATTCCGTTCGCTATCTGCGCATTCTGTTGGGCTGGGGGGCGCTGGCCCTGGTGCTGTCGCTGGCCGGAGCCGCCGTCGATGGAAAATTGTCGGCTAATTTCTGGGTGTTCCGCTGTTCGCCCGGCGGCTATTCCGACGAGTTCTTCCTGGGAACCTGCGCCGATCGCGGCTTCGGCGATTACGAACACGCGGCGCTGTGGCTGGACAAGGAGCCCGAGGCGGTCGCCAATCTGAAGGCGGCCGATGCCCTGTTCATCGGCAACAGCCGGGCGGTGATCGGCTTTTCCGCCGCGTCCTTCCGCCAGCCGTTCGAGCAGCGCGGCATGAAGACCTTCAACGCCGCCATCAACGGCGAATGGGACCTGTTCGCCAAGATGATGATCCAGAAGCTGGATCTGCATCCGCGTCTGGTGGTGGTCAACGAGGACTATTTCTTCTTCAACTCCATCAATCTGTGGGGCCGCCGGATCGTCTCCGGCCGTCCCGAGGTGGATCTGGAATACCGGCTGAAATCCATGGCCATGACGGTTCACCGCCGGCTGTGCCGCGACGACCGCAACCGGCTGTCCGACCTGATCTGCGGCGATCATATGAGCCAGTACCGCTCGCGGCTGAACGGGCGGGCGCTGAATTTCGCCCTGCCGCCCGGGCAAGCCCTTATCCGGCCGGCCACCGACCAGCCCACCGGCCTGGCCCATATCATCGAGACCGGCCGTGCCTTCAAGCGCATGGTGGAAGAGCGGGGCGGCTGCATGATCCTGACCACGGTGCCATCGGTGGACGGCAATCCCGAGGTGTCCCGCCAGATCGCCGCCGCCATCGGCGCCCCCTATGTGGATGTTCCCACCGGCGGCTATTACGGCTTCGACGGCAGCCACATGATGACGGACGACGCCGAACGGTGGGGGGCGGCCTTCACCGAGCGGGCGGGTCCCGCCCTGGCGGCCTGCGGCTTGTGATTCCGCCTTCCCTTACCGCCACTCGCCGCCGCGCTTTAATTCCTCGACCATGTCCAGCCAGGTGGCGAGCACGCTGAGGCCGAAGCGGCGGAAGGTGACGTCTTCCCTGGTTTCGTCCAGGGCAAGGCCGGCAAGGATACCGGCATCCTTGCCGCCGATATCGCCGTCGGGGCGCCAATAGGGCCGGGTCGGGGCATTGAAGCCGCGTTTCTTGCGGGTCATGATCTCGGCCGGCAGCAGGTCGCGCATCACCCGCTTCAGCAGGACCTTCTGGACGGTTCCATCCATTTTGGCGGTTTCGGGCAGGGTGAAGCAGAACTCCACCAGCCGGTGATCGAGGAAGGGCGAGCGGATTTCCACCGAACTGGCCATGCTGGCGCGGTCGACCTTGACCAGGATGTCATCGGCCAGCCAGGTCTTGATATCCACGTAGAGCGACCGGTCGAGGAAGCCGGCGGCGCCGCCTTCCACCGCCTTGAAATGGGCCAGGGAGGCATCCACCGGGCGATAATCGCCGATCGCCGCCAGGGCCTCGGGCGACAGGATCCGGCGCTTTTCCTCCTCGGAAAAGAGAACCCGCCACCAGCAATGGGCCTCTTCCCGGCTGAGGCCGCCGCTTTTGAGGAACTGGCGCAGCTTGTAGTCCCAGCCCACCTTGTTGTAGCGCGGCCGCACCAGCCGGTCGGCCAGGGCCGAGGCCATCCGTTGCAGCGGCCGGGGCAGCCGGCGATAGAGGCCATAGGCCCTGTCGGCGCCATAGGTGGAATAGCCGGCCAGCAGTTCGTCGGCACCGTCGCCCCCCAGCACCACCCGGGCGAAGGGTCGCGCCATGGCGTTGAGATGGAAGCTGGGCACCAGCGAGGTATCGGCGAACGGCTCGTCGTAATGCCACAGCATGCGCCGCAGATCCGTGTGGTCGGCATGGCCGAGGCAGGATTCGATCCCGGCCCCCACATGGGCGGCGACTCGGCGGGCATAGCCGGACTCGTCGAACGCCTCGTCGTCGAAGCGGGCGACGAAGGCCTTGGGCGGGGTGGCCGCCACCTTGGCCGCCACCGCCATCACCGCCGAGGAATCGATGCCGCCGCTCAAATGCACCCCCACCGGCACGTCCGAGCGCAGGCGAATGCGTACCGCATCCTTCAGCAGGTCGAGGAACTCCTCGTCCAGTTCGGCGGACAACGCTCGCTTCGGCCCCTTGACCGTTTCGGCCAGCGACCAGTATTCGCCGCCGCGCCAGCCGCCTTGGGCGTCCCAGCGCGCCCAACTGGCGGCGGGCAGCTTTTCCACATTGGCGAAGGCGGTCTTGGGCGACTGGATATAGCCCAGTGACAGGAAGTCGCTGATGGCGCGGTAATCCACCGCGGCGCTTCGGCGCACCCAGTCCAGCCGCAGCAGCGCCTTGATCTCCGAGGCGAAGGCGATGCAGCCCTCGGCGCGGGCGATGAACAGCGGTTTCTTGCCCAGCCGGTCGCGGGCCAGGAACAGGCTGCGTTCGGCTGGAGTCCAGATGGCGAAGGCGAACATGCCCACCAGCCGGGGGAGGCAGTCGCGGCCCCAGCGCTCGAAGGCGCGCAGCAGGACCTCGGTGTCGGAATGGGTCCGGAACCGTTCTCCGGCCTGCTCCAACTCGGCCTTGATCTCGACGAAGTTGTAGATTTCGCCGTTGAAGACGATGACCCGGCCGGATTGGCCGGCCATGGGCTGGGCGCCGCCCTCCAGATCGATGATGGCCAGCCGCCGATGGGCCAGTCCCACCCCGGTATCGCTCCATTGGCCGAAGCCATCGGGACCGCGATGGATCAGGGTGGCGGACATGGACTCCACCAGGGCCGTCATATGGGGGGCGGGCATGCCCGCCGGATCCACCACACCGCAAATTCCGCACATGGTTTTTTATACTCTCGCTGGCTGCCCATCTTCTTAGCGGTCCGGGAAGAGATTGACAATGCGGCGGGAAACGGGCGAAGGAAGAGACCCGATGGATGGGATGCCTTCACCATGACGACGGGTGCCACGACCATAGCCCCCCGGATCGCCCGGCGGCGCGCCCTGATCGCCGAGGGAAGGGTGCTGATCGGCTCCATTCTGGGCGGTTCCCCCGGCACGGGGGCGCTGCGCCGCTATGCCGCTGGGGCCGAGCGGTTCCAGGGCGGCGTTCCCTTGCCGCTGCCGCGGGTGACTCGTCATTGTCCCGTCCTGATCCGCGCCTTCGAGCCGGTGGGCGGAGGAGGCTCGCCGCTGGCTCACCGCCTCGCCTTGGCCCTGCGGGTGGCCGAGGCGACGCCGCAGGGGGCGGCGCTGACCCATCCCGCCGGCGCGGGGGCGCTGCCGACCCTGATCCGGCTGGCCGCCATCGTCACCGCCGAGGCCCTGCTGCTGCCGCTACGCCTCGTTCTGGGGCGGCGCCGGTGAGCGCCCCCGACATCATCATCATCGGCACCGGCCCGGCCGGGGTGTCGGTGGCTTGGCCGTTGGCCGAGTCCGGTCTCAAGGTGCTGGTGCTGGAAGCCGGCGAGGGGCGGTTGCCGCGCCCGTCCGGGCAGCGTCCGTCCCTGGCCGAGTTGCGGGCGTCCGAGGAGGGGTGGTCCAGCCTGCTGGGGCATCGTCTGTCGGCGCTGCGCGATGTGGGCTTCGCCTCCCCCAAGCTGCGCACGGCGGCGCCGCCCGGCTTCGGCGAGGACGTCGCGGCGGAGAACCGCATCCACCCCACCGGCTTCCGGCCGGTGGGGGCGTTCGCCCTGGGCGGCCTATCCAATCTGTGGGGGGCGGTGGCCCCCGCCTACGACGATGCCGACATGGCGGGCTGGCCCATCACCGCTGCCGATCTGGCGCCGTCCTTCGCCGGCGTGGCGGCGCGGATCGGCCTGTCCGGCAGTGACGGCGACGATCTGGCCGCGGTGCAGGGCGCCGGACTGCCGCTGCAACCGCCGCTTCCCGCCGGCGGCGCGGCGGCCCTGGTGCTGGAACGCTATGGGGCGCGGCGGAAGGAAGCGGCGTTTCGTCTCGGCCTCGCCCGCAACGCCGTGCTGTCGGCCGATCTCGGCGACCGGCAGGGCTGTTCCCTGTGCAAGGGCTGCATGTGGGGCTGCCCGCGCGGCGCTATCTACAACAGCGCCGACGATGCCGAGGCCCTGGCCCGCCGGCCCGATCTGCGGCTGGAAACCCATGTGATGGTCGAAGCGGTCAGCCGCGACGGCGACGGCTGGGTGGTGACGGCGCGGGACCGGCGTGACGGGACGGAGCGCCGCTTCCGGGCGCCGCGGGTGGTGCTGGCGGCCGGCGCCCTGGCCTCCACCCGGCTGGCACTGGCGGCCATGGGGCGGATCGGCGAGGATTACCCGCTGGTGACCGCCCCCTGTTTCGCCTTCGCCGCCTTGACGCCGTCGCGCCTGGGGGCGCCGCTGGCCGCCGAAGGCTTCGGCATGGCGCAACTGGCCTTTCACCTCCGCCGCTCCGCCCGGCCCGAGGATTGGGTGTTCGGCTCGCTCTACGAGGCGGACGCCTTCGCCGTCGCCGACATGGTGGCCGGCCTGCCGCTGACCCGGCGCGGCGCCGCCGCCCTGTTCGGGGCGCTGATGCCGGCCCTGCTGATTGGACTGGGCTATTTCTCGGGCGCCTTCTCCCGCAGCCGGGTGCGGTTATCCGCCTCCGGCGCGCTGGAGGTCGAAGGCGGCGTCGCGGCGGGTCATCCCCGGGCGCTGGGGGCCGTCGCCGGCGAGCTCCGGCGCCATTTCCGCCGGCTCGGCGCCTGGATCCTGCCGGGGTCGGTCCAGCCGTTCCTGCCGGGCACCGAGGTCCATTACGCCGGCACCCTGGCCATGGGCGGCCCCAGCGACCGTAACGGTCAACTGAAGGACGCCCCCGGCCTGTTCGTGGCCGACGGCGCCGCGCTGCCGGGGGTGTCCGCCAAGCACCATACCTTCACCATGATGGCCAATGCCGACCGGATCGGGCGCTGGCTGGCGGGCCATCGTTGACAGGGATGGGCCTTATCCTCTCTACTGCGCCCCGCCGCCCCGCCCCGCCGCCATGTCCCGGGTGAATTATGACCACGCCGAATCAGGTCCAGAAAGAACTCTACGAATCCATCCATGACGATTACGAGCGCCATTATTATGACGCCTCGTCCATGGCCTACCGCCGTGAATTCATCTACGACCCCATGTTCGGCGACGTGGATCTCAACGGCAAGCTGGTGGCCGATCTGGCCTGCGGCAGCGGCCACAATTCGGTGTCGCTGAAGCAGCGTTATCCCGGTGTCCGGACCCTTGGCTTCGATATCTCCGAGATGGCCTGCGCCGACTACCGCCGCAATGTGGGGGCCGAGTGCCGTCAGTTCGACCTGTGCAGCGCCACTCCGCCCGATGTGCAGGTGGATGCCGCCATGATCGTGGTCGGCCTGCACCACTGCGTCAGCGACCTGACCGCCGCCTTGCGCAATGTCGCCGCCATGGTCAAGCCGGGCGGGCATTTCTTCATGGTGGAACCCAGCAGCCAGTGCTTCCTGGAACTGGGCCGCAAGATCTGGTACCGCATGGACCGCTATTTCGACGCCGCGACCGAGGCCGCCCTCAATCACGACAAGGTCGCCGAGCTGGGCCGCTCCTGGTTCACGGTGGAGCACAGCCGCCATATGGGCGGGCCGGCCTATTTCCTGATCCTCAATAGCCTGCTGTTCCGCATCAGCGTCGAGAGCAAGGCCGGCATGGCTCCTGCCCTGTTCGCCGCCGAGCGCCTCTACAACCACCTGCCCGGCAAGGTATGGTTCCCCTATTTCGTTGCCCGCTGGCAGCGGCAGGGGTAGAGCGGTTCAAATCTCGATGATCCCAACTCATCGAGATTTGGTTAGGCGCAACGCGCCGCGCGGCCCATGCCGCGGAAGGCAAGGGCGCTCGCGCCCGCCCGCCGCTTGAGGGCGTCGCTGATCGGTTACGATCAGCGAGACACGGTATCAGTTCTGGTTGAGATCGATCTGGCGGAGCATTTCCGCCACCAATCCCAGGGCGAAGACCACCACGGCGCCGATCAACGCCTGACCCGCCAGCATGGCTCCGCCGGTCAGGCCGACCAGACTGCCGCCCAGCGCCAGCAGCGCCCCCAGCGCCATGATCATGGACAGCAGCAGGAACAGCTTCAGCGGATTGTAGAACACGATGGCCTGCACGATGTACTGCATCGTCCGTAGCGAATCGCGCAGCAGCCGGACCTTGGTGGCGCCGATGCGCTTGTGGTAGGGCACCGGAAGGTACTCCACGTATTTCCGGCGCAGGATATAGGCCATGGTGATGGAGGTGGTGAAGCTGAAGGTGTCGCACAGATGGGTGAAGAACGGCATGATGGTGTCGCGCGAGAACACCCGCAGGCCGGAATTCACGTCGGGGACCGAGCGGCCGCAGGCGAATTCCACCAGCCAGGTCAAAATGGTCCGCAGCGGCGATTTCAGCCGGGACTCATGATAGTGCTCGCCGGTGCGGGCGCCCACCACCATGTCGAACCCCTGGCGATAGCGTTCCACCAGCGCCGGAATCTGATCGATGGGATAGGTTCCGTCGGCATCGGTGATGACGACCATGTCGTGGCTGGCGGCGGCGATGCCGACCTTCAGCGAATGACCATAGCCGATATTCTGCGGCTTCGAGATCACCCTGGCGCCGGCGCCGGCGGCGATCTCGGCGGTGCGGTCGGCCGAGCCGTCGTCCACCACGATGATCTCGAAGCCTTGGAACCCGGCATCGGTCAGAATCCGGCCGACCTGCGCCACGGTCTCGGCGATGGCCCCTTCCTCGTTATAGGCGGGGATGACAACGGAAATCATGGCTACTCCAGGGGCTCAAACGTATTGGAATTGTGGGCGGAAAGGAAACGCGGTCACGGGGTCAGCCCGAAGCCGATCAGGGTCTGGGTGCCCACTTGCCGGCGCGGCAGATCGGCGGGAAACAATCCCACCAGATCGGTGGGGACCATCAGCATCATCTTCCGCTGGGTCAGGAAATCCACCACAGTTGCGTCGACGGCCAGATCGATGCCCTCCTTGGCGGCATGCACCGTGCCCATGTGAAAGCCGTCCATGGTCTTGCCGGCGTTCAGGCGGCGGACCATCTCATAGACCACTTCGCTGCGGAGCATGATCTCCTTCATCAGCGGCGGGTCGTTGTAGCCGTGAACCGCCACCGACCAGAATTGCGATTTGCCGGCGGCGATATTGGCGGCGGGATGATAGCTCAGCATCGGGGTTCCGTCGCTGAAATTGCCGATCTTGCCGGGATGGCTGTGGTAAATGGCCAGGAACTGGAAATCGGGCAGCGGCCGCAGCGATTCCCAGGCCCGCCAGGTGTCGTCGTCGGCGAACACCATGGAACTCCAACTGCCGGAATGGGCGAAATCGACCCGGTCGATCCAGGTCGGCCCCACATAGCTGATCCCCAGGCGCGCGATCACGAAGGCGGTCAGCAGCACCGGAATCACCAGGGCCGGACGGACCCGGTTCGACGGCGCCTGACCGGTCCGCCGCCGCAGCCAGACCGACAGCCCCACCGCGCCGCCCAGGCCCAGCGCCAGCAGGGCGTGGAGCGGAAACGGCCGCAGGGCGATCAGGGCCGCCACCACGCCGATCTTCTCGTACCAGGACAGCTTGTCGCTTTTCAGCGCCAGAACCAGGCCGGCGGTCAGGGCCAGCCAGATGAAGAACTTGGTGGATTGCGGCACCGACAGCATGATCAGCAGCGGCATGGGCAGCAGCCGGTCGAGACCGAGGGGCTGATAGACCAGCATCACCAGCCAGCCGCCGCCGGTGACCACGATCAGCGACCACAGCATGGACCGCACCGTCGAATCGGCGGAGCGGCGGGCCAGCCAGCCGGCGAAGATGAATCCCAGCGGCAGCAGCACATTGGTCAACAGCGGCTGGTAAGTGAACAGGCCGTCCTCTTCCTCGCGGCTGATCAGCATCTGCAGCATCTGATATTTCTGGTCGGGCGGGATGCTGGTGGTGGTGGTGACCGCCATAGTGGCG
>Ga0316222_1001358_pt1 | contig 30172 bp, 48 predicted proteins | sample TBH18011metaG_FD_206008 | JGI IMG/M metagenome (GOLD analysis project Ga0316222, IMG submission 206008) | Freshwater microbial communities from Trout Bog Lake, Wisconsin, USA - TBH18011 | ecosystem: Environmental > Aquatic > Freshwater > Lake > Hypolimnion/Profundal zone | place: USA: Wisconsin... | reverse complement strand
TGTTTCATCAATGGGAGCTGTATGAATCGAGAGGTTCATGTACAGTTCTGCGAGAGCCTGAGGGTGAAACTCCCTTGGGCCACTCACCCAACCGTGATTTGCCGGACACGTCCGACGCTTCCACGCTAGTCACTTCTCCCAATTCCGAGAAGTGCTTTGATTCTCGAACACCTAAGGTGCCCGCGGGAGTTTGCGAAGTGCAACTTCGAAGACAGGTGCGTGACGAAGTGCAACTTCGTCACGAGAAGAAACGACAAACTTCCGACGCTGAGCGCAACCCCGTTATCGTAGTTCGGAATCGCTTTCCCTCCTTCCTTCTCTTTGATACACCACTCCCCATCATGGCATTCGATCCCTCCAAACCCGCGCACGGCACCGAGATTACTTCGGCGGAACTTCGAACTCAATTCACGGCATTGATGGCGTATATCAATGATCTGGAAACCCGGCTGAACGCGCTGCCGGGTCGGGGCACCGATGCGTTTGTCTCGATGACCGGCAATGACGCGACGGCGACCATAGGCGATCCGGCGCGCCCGTTCCGGACGGCGCAGGCGGCATTCGATGCGGCGCTGGCGGCGGGCGGCGAACGGGTGTTGCGCTTCGGCGCGGGCGATTTCGGCGGGATTACGCTGGCGGCGGATTGGCCGGAGCGGATTTCGCTTGCCGGGGCGGGTTCGACGGTGACGCGCCTCGGCGGAATCACGGGTCGGGGCGCACCAGGCGCGCCGGGAACGGATGAGACTGCCGACAGCCCCGCGACTCCGGGTGCCAACGGCGGCAACGGGCGGACGGTGCGGATCGCCACGGACGGGCTGATCGACCTGGGGTCGATCGATCTGAGCGCCGGACCGGGCGGCGACGGCGGGAAGAACCTCGACGGCACTTACCCGCCCAACAACGGCAGCGGAGGCGGCACCGGCGGCACGCTGGAGCTGACGGGCTGCGTGCTGGGCGATGTGACCGCCAGCGGAGCGGGCTTCGGCCAGCCCGGTTACAACGGCCCCGGCGGGTTCGGCGGCACGGTAGCGCTGGTGAACTGCACCGTCGGGGCGATCACAGCCAACGGCGGCCCCGGCACCTACGGCCCCGGCATGGGCGGCACGGTAACGCTCACCCGTTGCATTTACGCCAGCGTGAACGTGGACCCCGGCGGGACGTTCAATGACGTCAACACCGCGCCCGGTAGTGGGGTGAGCAGCAATGTGGCGAGGTAACCGAAAACTGAATACAATTGAGATATGAGCAACTTAACCGAGAATCAGAAAATTAGCTCGTGTCGGGCTTACGCGCGTTAATCTTCATCTACCAACATCACGGTTATGGCGGGCCTTGGATCGTCGATGTCCAGCGGGCCGCATGCGGCTTTGAGCGTGACGAGCGGCGGAGTGCCGCGCCGGTTGTCGTTGCGGACGTGGAGCATGAACAGCAGCCGACTGCCGCTGGTTTGGCGGGCAGCGCATCGAAGCATCCACACCACGTCCCATAATCTCCCGCGCTCGTCCTGGCACTTCACGCCCTCAGGAACGCGCACGTATTTCTCCCATACGGCGAGGGTGAGGAATACCGGAAAGCGGATACCGGCCTCGGCAGCGGTCGCGCTCACGTCGACCTGTTCACCATCTTCAAGCGCCTGCTTCCGAGTGTAGGCGTGGATAATTTCGGCCCCGGCCCACGGGTCAAGATCAGTATCGCTGCCGTCAGGATGGCGGTCGAACGGGACGGCTTCCAGCGGGCCATGGATGCGTTCTATGGCCCGGCACTCTGCATCCCCTGATTCAGGATTGGGCGCGCGGAACACTGCCGCGAGGTTCGGGTTGGCTGTGGCAGTATGCGTGGGCGAGCCGATCCAACGCCCGTCCGTAAGCCGGAGGGTGAACTTGACCTCATTCATCGTCTTGCCCTCCGCGTCCGAGTTTGGTTTTGACGCTCGCGGAGACGGGCACCACCTTGTCGATCTCCATGTTCTCCTCCGGCGAATAGAGCGTGTGCCGGGCGGTGTGGAAGTCCTTGGTCGGCTTGAACACGGCTTTGGCGGTGAGCGCCGCGCCCGCGCCATGCTTGGCGAAGAGCGCCTGCAACTCGCCGATCAGCGGTTCGACCGCCGCCTCGGGGATCAGATCGCCCTTGATCTTCAACTCGAAGGACTGCTTGAAGAACCGGACGCCTTTCTCCCCGGTCACGCGCAGGATGGCACCGTCGTCCGCCGTGCCCCGGTAGGAGTTGGAGAATCCGATGCGGACCACCTTTTCCCCGGCGCGGGCCTCGACGGAGGACGCCACGGCCATCTGTCCGGCGTGATGCTGGAAGAAGAACGGCTTGGCAATGGCGATCAGCTCACCTTTGTGAATTTCTAGCGCCCCTTCGAGCGCCTCGATTTGGGCGCTCTGTTCGAGCACCGCTTCCACCAGGGCGGCGACTTGGCCGTCCGGATCGGGGAGCACCGGGTAGGTTTTTGCTGCCTTGGCAGCGGGCGCACTCGTGGCGATTCCCGCAAGATTGAACCGCTTGAGCCCGGCGGCGGGAGCGACCGAGGCGGCAGGTATGGATTGGGCGGATTGCGATTTCTTCGTTTTCATGATCTTGGCGGGCCTTGTTCTTGGCCCGATCCAAGCCTCGTTCGCACCGCTCGCGGGATGCCATCGCGGATGGGGGTGCATTGAAGGCGCGAATCCGTGTCATTTGGAATTCCTTGAAACAGAAGGCGCCGCATATCAGGATGGCGTCGTGCAAAAGTTGAACGTCATGGCCGATTACGAGTGCGGCATTTTTTTCCAGGGCGGCGGCAGCAGCCCCGAGGAATTGGGGGCTTCGGTTGGTCTTTGCCGGCGATTCGATGACTGGCTTGCGAGGTACTGCGAGCACAACGATGCCCCCGTCGGATTTGACCGAGAAACTTACAATGCGGAAGGCAGAAGCCTGGCCGGCGAGATCAAGCGTCTGGTTGGGAACCGCTTCATGGTCATTTACCGGTATCTTGTGCCTGCTGCTCAGTCGGATGCAGATTGTGAATGGCTGGAAATGGAAATCGACTCGTGATGATCGGATTTTTCGAGGGTGCCCCCGTCGATGTCCTACCCGTTTTGAGAAGATGATCGTAAATGAATAGGCGATCTTTTCTTTCAGCGCTTCCGGCGCTCTTTTTCTCGGGAGGCTTCCTTCGTTGCTTTGCGGCGCCGAAGCGGCCAATTCGCATACGCTGCGGGGATGACTGCACTTGGGCGTGGTGGCGAAACTTGCCACGGACACTGCTGACAGAATCGGATGATCCCTTTGCGGCGAAGCTCATTCAGGTGGCCGCTCACAGGGGACGAGTCCGGATTCGGTATTCGGGCGGCTCTGATCCCGGCGCGACGCGATCAATCTCTCCGCTGGGAGTCTTTTCCGTGGATGGGTACGAGGGCATCTACGTCACTGCGATCTGCCATGAGCGAAACGCGGAGAGAACCTTTCGGTCGGATCGAATTGAGGCGCTTGCGTGACAATGTGCTCTACTGGCAACTGCAACCTGCATGAAGAATTGGTCGACGCGGCCATCCATTACGACGTACCGCGGATGAAGGCATTGCTCGCAAAGGGCGCTGATTTCAATGCCATTGATCCCGAGGAGGGAGAAACAGCCTTTACGCAGGTGATTTACAATGGTGTGTCCCATGACTGTGTCCGGGAGATGCTTCGCCTTGGAGCGAATGCCGATGTGCCCCCATCCATCGGGGGAACACCGCTTATCTATGCCGTCTGGTCTCTCGACATCCTGCTGCTGACAACATTGCTGGATGCGGGGGCCAATCCCAACACTGCCGGATTTCTCGAGGACGGCGGATCAACGCCGCTCGATGCTGTCGCAGACGAGTATCATTGCCATGATGACCAAGCGATACATTTGGTTCTCGACGGATTGGAAATGTTACTCAAATCCCGAGGAGCGAAGTTTTACTACGAGATCAGGGGAAAATGACCGAATCCGAGTTCAACGAGATGTGCCACCGGATGCTGAATCCGCCAAAGTCGGCACCATTGACCTACGAGCAAGCGATGGAGCGATACTACCAGGCGATTGAGCAGATCAAGCGGAGTGCCGGGACTCCCGGCCAACATGCCCGGCGGTTTCATTGAAAGTGGCATTCCGGACGATCAACTCGCCGTCGAGGCCGTCCGGCAGATGGGATTCAATCCAGGATCGGATGAAGTCGTTGGAAACGGGCTTGAACGAGCGCGTTAGCGCGCGTCCGTTGATCTTCAAACAGCGGATGCCGTCGATTTTTGGAGTTGCCAGCACTGGAAAGTGCAGGCGGTGGACGGACTCGCATTTACCGGCGAGTATCGGTTTTACGATAGGACTCATATGACTGGATTGGTTTATCAACTTGGTTGGTGCGGTCATGCGGCGATGGCTTTGATGCATTCCGGCCCGAAGCCGGATTCCACCGACTCGGGAACGGTGAGAGTTTTTCCGCAGCGCCCGCACTTGCCGCAGTGGCAGATGTGGACAGTGGGCGGCAGGGAGCGCCCCGCCATGAGCTGGCGAAACAGCCAGTTGAACGCGCCATTTAATGATAGGGTCCACGGTTGGCGCGAAAAATGAGGCAAGCCAGAAGTATGCTAACAATGCTCTCCATTTGCATTAAGGCTTCGCCATTTATCAGATCACGAACAAGCCTCGTTTATCAGCGTTTTACAGCCTTCGAGTGTGTTGTCGGTCACGGGGACAAAACTTGGAAATAGGCCTATTGGAGCGCAGTGGCTTTCGGGCTGGTGTTGTGGTAGCCCCAGGCGGAACTGCGTTGCCAATGTACAAGCGGTAACCCCCCTAAGTTTTTTCTTTCAAAGGGGCGGAAGAAGCACTTTAATCCGGAGCATGTCCATGAAATCAATCACCGAAATTCTTCAGGATTGCTTCGAGAATCCTCTGGAAGCGGAATCGATTTGCAAGTCTGGTGACGGGATGCAGCCTTTCGAGAGCCCTATTGAGGAGGAACTGCACCTCCATCTCGCGAAGTACCTTAGGGCCGATACCAAAGTATCAAACCAAGTCGAATTTCGAACACCGAACGGAAATTATCGCGTCGATTTTCTCCTTCAGCGAGACGATTCAAAGGTGGTCATTGAAGCGAATGGAAAGGCTTTTCACTCTTTTATAACAGACATTTACAGGGGTGCATTCATTCTTGGATTTACTGACGTTCAGTCAGTTTACTATGTGAGAGGATGCGACATCGCCTATTCCTCGCAGACTGTGCTATATGCAATCTCCCAGTATGAGCCATACTTGTTTTCTGAGCGCGGCATAAAATCGTTGGATGCGCTTTCGGAGGTCAAGGAAGGGCGAGGCGAGATACATTACTGCGAAAACCTTTGCCGACAAGATGGTCTCCGAAGCGATCGCGCCGAGTCAAATGAACATCCTGTTGTCTACAGCTTAACTCTATTGCGAAAACGAGGCCAGCATGACAAATGGCTGCGAATTTATAGGGCAGCCTTGGAAAGCCCTGGCATCACCGCAAAAGATTTTGATGCGACCTTCATCCGGAGTCCGCACTATTTTGTAAACTGAGCAGCTTTTTGGACATCGATAAGCTGTGGCGAGTTTACTGATATTGTGACGCCAAAGTCGCTACTAATCTAACAAGTGATCAAACAGCCCAGGTTGAAACGGCTGCAACGCCGCGTGCTCGGCCTTGAAAAATTGGGCTTTGGTCGCCCCCATCGACTTGCCCTTGCGCGTGTGGCAGTCGAATGCGTAGTCGGGGATAGGCACGTATTCAGGCGCTTGGCGCAGGTCGTCGGCCAGCGTCTCAGGATCGACGCCCTTGCACTGGTCGTAAACGAAATTCTGGAGATGATCGGCGTCGCGGCTCTTCTTGGCGGCGCACAGCAGGATCACGGCCTTGGAGATAAAGATGCGGCCCTTCGCCTTGCGGGCGGGCACGTTGGCATTTACAAGCTCGTAGGAATCATGCAGCGCCTTCACTTCCTGCGTGAGGATTCCCCAGCAATCCTCCGCGCTGACGGTGAGCAGGCGTTTCCAGACATAGTTGCCAAAGCCGCTGGCCCAGAGTTCCAGTGCCCAGTAGCCGGCAAGCTGGGTGTCGCCTCGCCGGATGGCTTTCTGAATGGCACTGGAAACCTCGCTGAACTTGTAATTGCGGATCGTGCGCAGTTCCATATCAGTGCTCCACGGAGATTGCGGTTGTGGCGCCTGCGGCAAATTGAATAGTTGCATTCCTTCCTCCTCTCGCAGGATTCAGGAGATTGCCATCGCAGAATGGCACCATTTTACGGGTTGCTCTCATAACAAAAAGGGTAGGGCTGAAGCACACAGGGAGGTAGCAGTTCCGGGGGCGCATGGAGGGTGTGGAGTTACGCGTCAAGGCTCACGGACTGGCGGCGGGGCGCGTCGATGGCCACGCGGTCTTGGCTTTTATAGGTCTCGAATCGGATGTGGCTCTTCCACTTCGACTTGAGATAACGTTTCTCAGCCGCGATGCGTTCCTCGGACCGGAACAGGGAGTTGCCGCCGAGGTTTTTGTCGCGCTCCTGGGTGAAACAGATACGCGCCTCGTTGAAGACTAGACGGTTTACCATCAACTCGGTAAGTGTGGCGTCGATGTCGCACTTGCACCGGAGCAGTTCGTCCCACTTCACGTCTTTCCCGATCACGCCCACGGCCCCGCCCACCCAATGGTGAATGCCGAACGGATCGTTGCGCTGCAATAACCGCGGATCGCTCCGCTGATGCCAGCCGAACAGCCGCGCCCCGGCGCCGAATGCGCAGCGGGCGGTGTTTTCGATCATGGCGGCGGATTCCTCGACGTTCAGCTGGCGCACTTTCAGGCTCACCATGCACATGCACCCGGTAATGTCGTCGTCCAGCATGACAATCGCCTCCTCGGGGAACCGGTGCACGATCCAGTTCCGCACGGCGCTGACGCCGCAGATGGCATCCGGGATCGTCACCTTCTCCAGCGGGATTGCCGCATACATAGCGAGTTCCGATTCCGGCACGACCAGCGTGGCCGTGGGAAACAGGCGGTGGCTATTGATCGAGCGCGGGCGGCTCCGGCTCATGATGACCAGACGCAGGCTCAGCGGCCTGAGTTCCGGCCAGTCCGTTGCCAGCAGCCCGTTTTGCGAGTTCGATAAGACGTTTTCCATTGAGCACTCTCCCGATGCCGATTTTCTTTGTTTTGCGGGTGATCGAATAATCGACTTCGCGGACACCGATGAGCTGGAGCGCCAGCATCCAGTCGCGAAGATCGTGAAACATGAAAACGAGGTAGTCGTGATGCTCGAACGGCTGGCACTCCATGCGCGGAATCGTTTCGAGGTCTTCTTCGATGTCGCCTTCAGCAAACAAACGGTCGATCTCGTCCTGCATGAACCCGGTTAATTCCACGTCGAAAGACGGATCTGACTCCCGCAGCTTTTCGATGACGCGCTTGAGATCGTCCTCGTCCAGTTCAGCAAGTTCGGAAAGCCGGTTGTCGGCCAGAAGGTCAGCGAGTTCTGCGGCTTCGGATTCGTAATCCTGCATGTCCACCGGCACGCGGTCGCAGCCAAGAAGCAGCGCCGCCTCCAACCGCCCGTGCCCGCGCACGATCAACCCGCTTCGCTTGGAAACGGTGATGGGGGCGCGCCATCCCTGCTCCTGGATGATCGCAGCCAGAAGCTGGATCTGATGGGCACTGTGCCGATTCGGGTTGGCCGGGTTCGGCTTGAGCTTTGCCGGATCAACGAGAGTGGTATGAGCGCAGTGGACAGTCACACTGCCGTCGGCGTGTCAATGCACCAAAGTCACGTCAGTTGCTGTTTGCCCGATATAATCGGCATCAAGCAGTCTCGCATTAGTTCGGCTGCCTGACGAATTGCCCAACGCTGCGGATCGGGCCTGCTGTGGCAATTCGGCATGGGCACATCCAACAACTCCCGAAGGCGTTTGGGCTTTCCAGAGGAATCGATCAGGGTAATTGCAACGTCTACGCCCAAATGAATTCCGAGAATTTCGATGGTTAGATGCGGCGCGGTGAATCGAACCAGGAATGGATTACGATCCTTGCGATTCACTGATAGGATGAACTTGAGCTTCGCCAAGTAGTGAAACTCACTTTCGCACGCTTGAACAAACTGTCTTAGTGACGGCCTTGGGCCACGCCACTCTCGGTATGAAATGTTGACGATTGCAGAGTATCATTTCTGCGAACGATTTCAAGACAGATTGCGCGACAGTTGACGCACTCCGCTGGCTGCGTTTGACACCGCAGCGGGAGTCATGAACACCATCCTCGGCGCCAACTGGCGCACCACTCTTTCCGGATGGGTTGCGGTTCTCGCTTCCACCGTTGCCGTTAACCCCGACCTCGTTTCGTTCCTGCCAGAGCCGGTTCGGCACATCGTCACCGGACTTGCGGGCACCGTCGCTGTGATTTCCGGCAGCACGTTTGCCACCCAGGCCAAGGACAAACAGGTCGCCGGCGGCACTCATCCCAACAACTAAACGCGCCACATGAGTTCCTGGATATTCTGGTTCAAACGGTTCCTGGGTCTCCCCCCGAAGACGTCCATTCTGACGGGCGAAGGCTTCTGGGGCTTCACCCCCGTAGTGGACGGCACAGACATCATTGTGCGCGGCGCGACTGCAACCTGGTTCGGCGGCGACAACGATCCCGAGGACAACGGCGAGACCGCCAGCGGGATCAGCACCCGCAAGCGCCCCGAGATCGAAGCGTGCGCGCTTCCGATGGACTTCGGCCCGTGCAAAGGATCGCCGCTTCCGCGCCTTCCGTGGGGCACGCCCGTTGAAGTCACCCACATCGCCACGGGTGAGAAGATCGTCGTGCCTGTGATCGATCTCGACCCGGCTCGCGGCACCGGGCACGCGATTGATCTGACGCCCGTGGCATTCAAGCGCTTCGCGGCGCTGTCCGAAGGTCGAGTCAAGGTGGACTACCGGATTCCGAACGGAGCAAGGTAACTTTCTGTCCCAGCCCACCGTACCGGTCGATTCGCGATCCATTGAAATCCAGATGCAAAATGTCGACGGGCAATCCCACGTCTTGATTGCTTTCAGCTTCAATGCCGATAGCCTCGACAACAGCGTCTTCGAGCGAGATAACGCCGGCGCGGCTTTCAAGCAGTTCATTTGCTCGCGCTGATCTCAACCCGAAACCAATTGTGCCGCCGATTTCTCCTTTTACGTCTAGGCGGTAGCTATCGAGTTCCCAACCCCAACTGCCCTTTCGTGCTTGCACCCCCCTTTGGTAAGCAGACAACGTTTTACCTGATCGCCCAACAAAGAATGCCTCCATTATGGTTGACGGCACGGTGACCCCTGGGGTGTTTACCGCGTAGAGAAAGCCGTCAAACCATCTCGGTCCCGCAACGGAATGAAACACCTCGGCGAGTTCGGATAGTGGAACTCCTGGCCGATACAATTCTAAAATTGCTTGGACTGCGTCAAAACCTGGTACTCCACAAAGTCCGCCGCATACGAAGTAATTGTCTTCGGAAAGCCGGTGAATTTTGCAATCCGTTTCATACGCCTCACCGCGTTTGATAAGAGTGTCAGCAGCTAAAAAGATGCCGTCTTGAGAACACCTGCAGATGATGACTGTACCTGAATCCACTCTACTCAGGGGAGGAGCTTGGTCAATCCGCCAAATGGCTAGCCCAGAATTGAATCGGAAAATGCGCGCCTGTTGACACCGGCGATTTCCAGTTGGCGCGCGAAGCGGAGTTGCGGGAACGAAACTTGGACGGCAGCGATCCGGTAGCGCTCCAGCGAATCATCGGCGGCAAACTGGTGGCTCTCAAGCCGAACGAAAATCTTGAAAGCTTTCAGTCGAATCGGCCCAGTCCCACATTCACCGGTTTCCTGGAATTCCTGCGGCGCGATTCCGCGCTCGGCGTGCTGCCATTCGAGTTCGCGGCGGATTCGTCCAAGATCGGCGGGGCGGGCGTCCGCCTGGTGGTCGCGAAAGCCGACAGGCGCTTTTCGTTTCGGCAGTTGATTTTGATCCAGCGGTTTCTCCGGCCTGTGTGGGCGTATGTCATCGGGGATGCGATTGCGACGGGAGAAATCCCTGCACAAATTGGGTGGCAAAAAGTCCGCTGGACCCGGCCCCGGCGCGTTACAGTCGATGCCGGGCGTGAGTCTCAGCAGAACCGCGCCGATGTGGAGACGGGTCTTCGCACGCTTTCAGAGGCGTACGCCGAACCCGGTCTCGATTTCGAGGAACAAGCGGAAGTTCGAGCGCAGGACGCGCGGCTTCTGATCGATCTCGCCGAAAAATACAAAGTTCCCCTTGATCTGCTCTACCGGCCCAGCACCGGCTCGGTTGCCGTGCCGTCATCGGATACTTCCGATCCACCCCGGCCCAATGTGGCACAGGGCGATTGACTCGAGCCATCCGGCGAAATTCTTGCGCAGTATACCGGCTACGGATATACACACAGCTCAAATGAAACCGCCAGCGCCGATATTTGGGATCGCATCTTGGGGTCTTCCAATCACAGGATCGCTCATAACCTATCTTGCCGTCGAAAACGCGAGGGTCTGGGGCGGCTTTTTGGCTGGTCTCCACGAGTTCGTTACCGGCACTTTTATCGTAGCGTCTTCCGCATTGATCTGTGGCTTTATCGCGTTAGCGCGCCGGGAGCGTTTTCGCTGGCTGGGAGTTGTGCCGTTACTGCTGAGACTGTTTGTTCTTATTCTTCTGTTCAAATAGTAGGACACCGATGCACCTTGCCAGACGATTGACACCGCGCTCCCGGCATGACTTACAACAATCACTCCGTTTCCGAAGACCCCGCCATCGACTCGCTCAGGCTCGAAGCCGTCACCGCCTGCGTCGGCTTTGACGACATTCTCGATTTCACGCTCAGCGCGAACCATCCGCACGTCGATACGCTCATCGTAGTCACGTCGCACGATGACAGGGCCACGCACGCCGTTGCCCGCAAGCACGGTGCGATCTGTGTCCAGACCGATTTGTTCCAGAAGAACGGGCGGCGCTTCAACAAGGGCGCGGCGTTGAATGCCGGTTTGGCGCGCTGCCAGTATCGCGGCTGGCGCCTGCACATCGATGCCGACATCGCGCTGCCCGACAATTTCCGCCGCGTCCTCTTCAATCACACCCACTTGGACAAGTCATGCCTTTACGGAATGGACCGGATCGATGTAATCGGGCGCGATGCATGGAACGCTCTGCGCGCCCGCCTTGCGGCCAAACCTCAGGCGCATGAGCGGTGTTTCATCCACCCGTCGCACGACGCACCCCTTTCGCCGCGTTACGTGGACACCCTGCGCGGCTACGTTCCCATCGGCTATTTCCAGCTTTGGCACGCCAGCGCCGACAAATCCTATCCGCACTCACTCGGCAGCGCGGCGCATGACGACGTGATGTTCGCCGACCGGTGGGCGGCGCAGCACCGGCGTCTCCTGCCGACCAGGGTGTGCTACCACCTCTGCGCGCGCCAGCCGAAGCTGGGCGAGAACTGGGACGGACGGCGCACGCAGCCGCGGTTCTGAGGAATTTGTTCGGTCAAGCCGCCGTAGCGTTTTCCCTGAGCTCCCGTTCGAGCAACGATTGCAGCGCCTGGCTGAGGCAATCCTTCTGTCGGGTCACGGGAACATCGGGGCGAACCACGCGCTCCAAACAGGTCGCTGTCTGGGAATCATAGACGCGCAGCACCCGGCTGCCGTTGGCAAGCTTCAATAGTTCGATTGTGTATGGCGATTCGGTGCTCATTGGAATCCGAGGTCGTTAAGAAAAAGTAGCACATTTTCTGGTGTGGCAAAGCCAAATCGGGCGTGCGCGGTAACGGCGGATGCTTCAAAATCACTTTCCAGAAAGCCTTCGACCCGTGCCGGTGGACGGGTCATCGCCACCGCCAACCCCTCCAAGACTTCGTGGTAGATCGAAATTGACCGCTCCTTTGCATCCATTCCCTGCACCAAGACGATCCACAAGTTGCCGCCGACGATGCTTGTCTTGGCAACTGCGGGCCGCCCAGCGGCATCGATAATTTCCGATCCTGCTTCCAACACGCTCACGAGCAGAAATCCACCCGGAAGGCGCATATTCGAAAATGCATGGAGATCACTATTCATCGATTTGGGGCATTCTTTCAGAACCGCACTGGAATTCCGAGCACAAATCGGCATGGTTTGACATCCAGCCTACGGCGTGAAGTTCATCGACGCTCTCTTTCTTCGCCAACCATGGCTCATCACCCCGGACGCCCATGCCGCCATGATGGCTGCGGTGCAGTCGCCGCCCGCCGGAATCAAGGCGCTTTACCGGCCCGCATTCGGCGAACCCAAAGACGACCAGGAGGACGAAGACGATCCCGAGTGCCTGACGGTCGAGGACGGCATCGGCGTCATTTCGATCCACGGGCCGATGATGCGCAATCCCGATGCGATCTGCGAATGGCTCTTCGGTGCGGTCGATATTGAGGAAATCATCGAGGCGGTGAATGTCGTTATGCAACGACCGGATGTGCAGGCCGTGTTTCTGGACATCGATTCGCCCGGCGGCAGCGTGAGTGGCACGCCCGAACTGGCCCAAGCGGTGGCCGATCTCTCGAAAAGCAAGAACGTGTATGCGTTTTCGGGCGGACAGATGTGCAGCGCCGCCTACTGGGTCGCTTCGCAATGCGACGCCACGCTCCAGGACAAGATTCGCATCCAGTACGTGAACGCCACCAGCGACACCGCTTCCGGCGCGCTGACGTTTTACCGGATCGATTCTTCCAACATCGCGAAGGTGACCGCCCTGAGCGCCACCGGCCAAGCGATCATCAACGCAATCCCGTATCCCAGCGCGGCTCAGAACGACATCGTGCTGATTCACAGCTACGCCACCAACACCGTCGCGCGCGGAGTGGTCGCGTCCGCGACGACCGCCGTCGTTTCCTCGACTGCTGCGGTGCCTTCGCTGGTTGGCTCGGGCACCACGCTGGTTGTCACGTCTTCCACCACGGGATCGATCACGCTGGCGGCGAACCTGCCGTTCAACCTGAACCGAGGCGACAGGGTGTATCTCATGGTCCCGAACGGCACGATCCCGGTCGGCGCAACGACCAAGGAACTCAACGCGCCGACGGTGTTTGCCTCGTTACAGGGACCGGTGCTGATCGATCTTACCGGGACCGCCGCCTGCCGGATCAATATCGTGGCAGGCGAATACCGGTAAGCCCGCTCGAAAATCTCAGAATCGGGTTCGTTGCAGTGGCCCCCGCGTCAGAAATGGCGCGGGGGCTTCTTAGTCTGCCTCCATGCCTGGAGAATCTCCGTGGGATTGAAATGAATCATTCGGACCGAGAAGGACTCGGTTAACAGAAGTTATTTCAATCATTCCGCTTGCCTCTGATTGAATCAGGCGCTATCAATCGAGTGTGACTCGACCTGAAAGCGGCAGCATCATCAAGCGGCTCCAGACCTCCGCCACACGCGGACGGCCATTGGATACTCGCGATCTCGCTGCTTTTGGAGTTTCCTCCGACCTGGCCTATTTCTACGCGAAGTCCGGCTGGCTCGAAAGGCTGGCGCGGGGCGTTTACATGCTTGTTGGGGATACCCTCAGCCGGGAGTCGTGCCTGCGCTTCTTGGCGGAGCGCATACACGGCTTTCACGTTGGCGGCAAGACCGCGCTCGCCTGGCACGGTCTGCGCCACAATCTGCCCGCTAGAGAAACGCTGACGCTTTGGGCGCCAAAGAATGCACGGTTGCCGGAATGGTTTTCCAAGCGATTCCCGTCCCGATTTACAGTGCGGGCACTTTTCTCCGCAAAACTGCCGGACGGCTTCGGTCTGCAACCGTTGCCCGAGTCGCCCGATGGGCCGCCGGTTTCGGTTCCGGAGAGGGCGTTGCTGGAGATGCTCAGCGAGGTGGGAGTCTACCAGGAAATCGAGGAGGCGCGGCTGATCATGGAGACAGCCCGTTCGTTGCGCACTGACATCCTGGGCACATTGCTGCGCGCGTGCGAGCAGCAAAAAGCGCTGCGTCTTTGCGTGACTTGGGCTGAAGAACTTTCGTTGCCGTGGGCCGCCGAAGCGCGGAAGGCAGCGGGAAGGCGCATCGGCGCGAGCCGCTGGGTTGCACGGGTTCGAGGCGGGCGCACCCTCATCCTGAATCCGTGATGGAAAAGAGCTACATCGATCTGGTTCGCCTGCTGATTGAGGCCGCGCCTTCGGTCTTCGACAACAGCCCATTCGCGATGAAGGGCGGCACCGCAATCAACCTTTTTGTCGCCAATATGCCAAGGCTGTCGGTCGATATTGACTTGGTCTTTGCCGATCACCGGTTGGGGCGCAACGAGGCGCTGCAATCCATCGCCGACGCCCTTGCGTCCACCCGTGCCGCACTGATGCGGCAAGGCATTGAGGCGGATGTGGTCGCTTCGAAAAGCGGCGAGGAAAGCAAGCTGTTCATTCGTCGTGGGGTGAATCTTGTGAAGATCGAGGCCAATCACGTTTTTCGGGGAGCGATCCTGCCAACTGAAGTCCGGGCACTGATGCCTGCGGCGCGATCCCTGTTCGCGACGGGCCTGTCAGTCAGGACGCTGGCTGGGCCTGAGCTTTACGGCAGCAAACTCGTGGCGGCGATGGATCGGCAACACCCACGAGATTTGTTTGACGTGCATGGTCTTTACGCCGACACCGGGATCACATCGGAGATTGTCGAGTGCTTCGTCTGCTACCTCGCCGGTCACAACCGCCCGGTGCATGAAGTTCTTTTTTCGCGTCCGATCGAAATCGCGGCGGCTTTCGAGAATGAGTTTCAGGGGATGACCCGTGATCCCGTCACCTTGAATGAACTGCTTGCCGTCCGCCAGCAGTTACAGAACGACTTGCCCAAGGCGTTGACCGCCAAACAACGGGATTTCCTGCTCGGTTTCGTGGGCGGCGAACCGGATTGGAGCCTGATGTCGTGTCCTCATCTGTCAGAAATGCCGGCAATCCGGTGGAAGCTACAAAATCTTGCGAAACTCAAGAAAACGAACCCTGGCAAGTTCGCCCTGCAAGCTGAGGAGTTGCAGGCGAGATTCGAAGCGTGAACCGGTGACCTGCTTTTGACACCCGCCTTCGGGCGTGAGCATCAAAGACGAAAAGGCCGCAGACCTTGCGGCGATTCTGGCGGAAGTCGGGGAAACGGTGATTTGGAACGGGAAGCCATATCCGGCGCTCGTTTCAGACCCCACGGTTGGCGAACACCTGGAACTCGGCGGGTTCGTGGGGACCGGCGATTTCACGATCAAGATTCCGCGTGCGGCGTTCAGCGGTGGACTGCCAAAGCTCGGCGATGTCGTCGAGTTTGAGGGAGAACGGTATCGCGTCACGCGGATCACCAATCATCCGCAGTATCCCATGATCGTGCTCGTGGTTGGGCCGGCTGAGTAACCGCTTCCCGCCATGCTCGATTACGCCTTGGAAAATGCACTGGTCGGAATCCTGAAGAGCGTTCCGGCTCTGGCGAAATTGAACTTCTACACCGGCCACAGTGGGGACGCGCGGCATACGCCATCGATCACCGTGGAATCGCGGTCCGAATCCCTGGCTGGGTCGGCGGTCGTGTTCCGTTCCGAAACGACGATCATTATCGAAAGCGAGGCGAACGATACGGCGCCGGAAGCGCATTCAGCACTGGTGGAAGCTGTCCGCGGTGCGCTTGGGAATAAGGCTGCGGTGGCCGCAACGGTCAATTTGACCGGGGCGCTAAAGCTGTATGGGTACGCGTTGAGCGGCAGCATGCTGGCAGTCGAGGCGACGCGCTTCCGCACCACCATCACCCTGCGCGTAGGTTACGGCGTTGCGTAAGCGGAGGCGCACGTTGACACCGTTCCCTTGGCAACATGCCTTCCGCCGATGTCAGTTTCGGAATCACTCGCTACCAAGGCTCTCTCATTGAGAGCGTGGAGACCACCAAATCGGTTCAGGTCAAAGAACTGATTGGCAGCGATGGCGAGGTCGCTCGCGTCAAAACCTACAAGACCGTCACCGAGGGTTCCGTAAAAGGCTACGGCTCGATCACGGTTGCGCTCGGGATCGGCGATGCCGGCGTGAGCGGCGTGTCCGGCGGCGTCACCGTGATCCACGAACTCAAGCTGTCCGAGAAGAACGAGGATTTCAATAGCTGGGAGTTCAGCTTCAAGCAGTACCCGAACGCCCAAGCCGTCTGATTTTTCGATGCGGGGAAGAGCACCGGTCGCTCGCCGGACTCATAAGCCGGTTCGCAGTTGGTTCGATTCCAACCCCCGCAACCAATCTCAATCAACTCCCATGCAAAAAGGCGACAAACTCGTAATCCTGCGCGAAGTGGACATTGACCCGGCCACGTCGAAGCTCACCCAGATGGTCGCCGCGCTTGCGTCTCTTGGCATCCCGCTTGACGAGGATTGCCCGTATCAGGAAACGCGAGAGATGATCGGCGACACGGAACAGGTGGTCGTCACCTGGGTGCTCAAAGCCAAGAGCGACTGTGGCCGCTTCGACACGCACTCCCTCATCGGCAAATGGAACGATCCCGATTTCATCACCAAGGAACCCGAACACCCGCTGGCCTATCTCAAGGCGGGATTCACTTTCCTCAACCGCGCCGTGGAGGTTGTCACCCATCAGGTCCCGCTGGCGCTCATTCGCAAGGGACGGCGAATTGCTCTCATCCCCATGGACGCCACCCCGGAACGCCGGGAACAACTCCTCAAAATGCTCGACCAATGAATCCCGAACAACGCACCGAAACCCAACTGGACACCTTCATCGAACCACCCGCGCAGGTGGGTACGCTCACGCTCCGCCCGTTCAGCGCCGGCACTCTGACGCTCTGCCGGAAGTTGGGCCTGACCATGATTGTCGGCGGGGCGGATGAGAAGGCGGCGATCACGGAGGAAGAAAAGCAGCGCCAGATCACCACGTTCATCTTTATCCAGGCCGCTCCGCTGGAGGATGTTCTGCGTGCCGTGAAGTTGGCGCGGAAGGATCGTGCGGCATTCGAGGACGACATCCAGCTGCCGTTCGAATTGAACCTGCCGGTCGATGTCATGGTGCAGGCCATGGAACAGATCGCCGGAAACGCCGAGCAGATCGCCGCCGCGCAATTCGAGGCGGTCCCGAAAGATCAGTCGCCCGCGGGGCCGAAGGATACGCCGCCCCCAAACTCCTGACGCCGGCCTGGCTCGCGACCTTCATTCTCGCCCTGGCTCGCGATACTGGCTGGCACCGCGATTACATCTTCTGGAGCCTTCCGCTCGCTGAATTGCTGCTCTACCAGCAGGCCACCGTGTTCCTGAACGGCCAGTATTGGATCGTCGCGCCCGCGCCGCCGGCTCGCGAGCAATGGAATGCGCTCTTCGACAACTGGCAGAAGAAGCCCATGTGGGGGAAACGCAAATGAACGTCACGATGAAGTTCGACACCAAAGGGATCACGGATGCGGTCAATCGGCTGCGGCCCCTAATGAAAAAGACGAAAACCGATCTGGTGAAACAGGCGGCGAAGGGGTTCACGGCAACGGCCATCGAGATCACGCCGCCTGCGTCCAAGGGGAAGACCGGCTCGAAGGCCAAAGCGCAGGGGCAGCAGGCGATCCAGTCCGATCTGGCCAAGATCATGGTGGCCGTTCGCAAGAAACGCGATCTGGACACCCGCCCCGGCGCGGCCTCGCCGGAGGAGTTGCACAAGCGGTTCCGCGATCCGCGAACCGGGCGAATCAATCGTCGGGCGCTCGCCCATCCCTATAAGGTTCAGAGTTCCGAGTTACGGGCGCTCCAGGCGAAGCTGTTTGCCCGTGTGGGCTGGCTGGCATCGGGCTGGAACAAGGCGGCGGAGAAACTCGGCATCTCAGGCCGGTCGTGGCCGGAATGGATTCAGCGTCATTCCGGCTCTCCGGGCTACTGCAACATCACCGATGCCGCGGGACGGTTCCGGGTCGAGATCGCCAACACGGTCCCGTTCATCGGGAACGTCAAAGACCTGAGCCGCCGGATTCAGGCCGCGGTGGACTACCAAGCGAATGCGATGAACCGGGAGGCGGTTTTCCTGCTGAAAAGAGCGATCAAAGAGGCGGGGTGGACGTGACGAAGCTTGAACTTGCGTGATCTCCATGTAATTTTGGGTACTTCGCAGATTTTTTATGGCCATCATCCAATCCTACGCTCTGCCGGTGCATATCGACCAAGAGGAACATACGGCGGTTTTTTATGAAACCGACAAGCACGAGTTTGACATTCGTTATGGTTGGGCGAAATACACGTCCGGGATGCACTCCTCACTTGATGATGCCGTTGACGATTTTTTGAAACACCTCCGTCAGGAACATCCATCCCGAAACATCAGCACGGGAAGGGCTCGAGCCATAGCTGAGGACGAAGCGCGAAGCATGTCGCCTTCGTATGAATTGCGCAGAGGGGACCAACAGGCGGGTTGATTCGGTATCGGGCTCGGCGCAGATACGCTCACTCATGCTGAATATCCGCATCGCCGAAGGGGTTTCTAACCCGATGGGCCGCAACCTGGACTTACGCTCGGTAACGGTGGTTTTAGCCGATGAACAAAGCTGATCATAACGCCGACAATCACGAGAAAGGCATGCCTGTCTACGCTGACATAGAACGGCAGTTGGCCGATACTCTTCAGTTCGATAACGAGGATCACGCATGGCTGCCTGGAAATCCGGCGGCGCACAAGCTTTTCCGGTGCATCGAATGCATCAGGGATGTTCAGGGGCTTCTCGAAGTCGCTGGTTCAGCATCGCCTGAAAAACGGCAGAGATTGGTGAAGAATCTTTACACCCCCCTCAGCTCGTTAGTGAGCTGCCTTTTCGACCTCCTGAACGATTGCGAGAGCAATCCGGACACGGTCAAGAAATTGCCCGACGGAGCCACTAAGATCGTACCCAAATTGAAAAGACTTCTGAATGAGCAACTTCCGATTGGCAAAAATGGCCTGCTTTCAATGCTGAGAGACAAGACAGCCGCTCACGTCGATAGGTCGCTATCCGCCCAAGAGGCAAGATCTTTGCAGAAGAAGGCGTTGATCCATGAAGTAGGGCTTTGGCTTCACGTGTGTATAGGGGTCTTTTGCGATGTGCTTAAATTGCCTATCTACTTCTGGAGGTGTCCCTGTGAAGACCCCAGCGTGACTCGCATTATGATGTGTGAGCCGTTTCTGGTATCGATGCGCATCGATCAAAACGGCCGAATTACGGAGTTTCTCGGAATGCACGTGGCAAAAAGCCCGCGAAAGGAGATCGGGGATCTGGTAATCGCCACGGTCGAAGCATCTCGTTGGATGTTTCGGCCGGAGGATCCGCAAATCAGCGGATTTTACTTCGACCAAACCACGGACTTGTGGGCGCAGTCACTTCTGAATACCCCAGAACGTTCTACCTGAATCTGCTATTCATTGTTCCGTAATTTGACACGCGAGCGGACAGTGAATGTCCGCCGCCGCAAAAGCCGTATTTGAAGCCGATTCGTCGAAGCTGGATTCCGCCCTGTTGCGGGTCCAGCAGTCGATGCTGAAGCTCCAGAAGTTTGCAGCTCTCGCGGGTGCCGGTTTCATGGCGCTCAAAGCAGCGGGCGCGGTGATTGCGTCGCAGTTCGAGAATGTCCGGGAGCAGATGACGCTCGGCAAGGAACTCAATGAACTGAGCGCGCGCACCGGGATTGCCGTGGGCGATTTGGTGGAACTCCGGAGCGAGTTCAAGAAGGTGGGCAAAGGCACGGAAGACATCGGCCCGGCCATCAACAAGATGCAGAAGAACCTCGCCGAAGGCGGGGCGGCGGATGCCGTTAAGAAGATGGGCCTGAACATGGAGGCGGTGAAACGGATGACGCCCATGGAGCAGTTCCACGCGCTCGGACGGGCCATCGGCGGGTTGCAAAACCCGATGGATCGCGCGGACGCCGCCATGAAGATTTTCGGGCGCACGGACAGAAGGGCTCGCGCAAAGGCGCAAAGCTCGCAAAGTTTAGGAAGTTGATTCAGGGAATCTGGTTTGAAAGCCGTCGAACGCCCCACGCATGATCTTCGCGGCAACCTCGTTTTATTTATCCTTTCCGTCTTTGCGAGCTTTGAGCCTTTGCGCGAGATTCTTTTCGGATCGTCGGCGAGCCGCTTTCGCACGAGAAACCAGTCGTTTCGCATCTCCAGCGCATCGGCGGCGCCTCTGATGGGCTCGCGCAAAGGCGCAAAGCACGCAAAGTTTAGGAAATAGATTCAGCAAATTTTGTTCGTTAACCGTCCAATGCCCCTGCACAAACAACGACGAGAAATCCGTTTCTTATATCCTCTCCGTCTTTGCGAGCTTTGCGCCTTTGCGCGAGACTTATTCTGGAAGGTTGTTCACCAACCGCTCGATGTTGCCCTTGATCAATTCGCCTCCGAAGTTGATCAGGAGCCCGAGCTTCATCCCGGTAAGGCGCAAATAAGTGATCACTTGTTTGCGATGCACCGGGGCGAGCGCCTCGATGGACTTCAATTCCACCAGCACGAGTTTTTCCACAATCAGATCGGCGCGAAAGCCTTCATCAAACTGTTTGCCTCGGAAGCAAATCGCGATCTGCTTCTGCCGTTCCACCGCAAGGCCCGCCTCCCGCAGCATGCTGGCAAGTAGCACCTCATAAACCGACTCAAGCAATCCGGGACCCAGTTCCTTGTGAAGATCGAACGCCGTCTGCACAATCATCGCGGCAATCTCATTCTCTTTCATCCCTTCCATCTTTGCGTGCTTTGCGTGCTTTGCGTGCTTTGCGCCTTTGCGCGAGACTATTTCCGAGTTCGCTACCTCGCGGTCGGAGCGGTGTTTCGGAAGACCTACGCCTCGACTTCGATCCCCGCTGGAATCCTCAAGGGCATCGGGACCATTGTCGCAAAGCCTCCCGGCATCGGGCAGTTTTACATTCCGCCCACGGGCAGCAAGCGGAACTGGCTCAAAGTTGCTCCGAAGGTTCGGCGGCGCGGTTCCGGCGTGGAAGTGACGGAGGAATGGATGCTCTCTGGACCGGCAGGCTGGAACAAAGACGTGTATGGGGGCGATCAGCTCAACGACACGGGCGACGGCAGCGCAGGAAGCGACAGCGGAAGCAGCGACAGCGGAAGCAGCGGCAGCGATAGCGGCAGCAGTGCCAGCAACGACAGCAACAGCCCGACTTGATGCGTGACGATCTTTCACTTTTCGTCCGGCCCGGTGAAAAGCTGACGGCATCGCTCTGGAACGATCTCGTTGCGCTGGTGCGGTCATGCCGGGTTTGGCCGGGGAACGGCACGCGGATTCGCCGCACGCCTGACGGTTCCACCATTTCGGCATCGTTCGCGGACTCATGGGATCATCCGTTCAAGGTGTTTTTCGCCGGCGACTCTTGCACGATCGCCAAGGGCACGGTGGACAACATCGAACCGACCATCGACGGCGTTCCCCTGAGCGGCGATGCCAGGAAAAAGAAGGGCATTCCGACGCTCGATCTCTCGGCCCCGGAGTTCAACGATGACGGATTGGGGTGGATTGTCGTTGAAATCACGGTCGATCCGGACCAGTGGAAAACGACTGCGGCGGAAATCAAGCAGGTGGACACGCTCACCGCCGATGACAAGCTGAAAGGGCGGCATCCCATCGCGCTTCTGGCACAACGCGACGGCGGTAATCCCGACTGCTTTCAGGTCGAATACTTCAACCTCCAGCACCGAACGGACGGCAAGGACAAGACGCCCACCCGGCATTTCTTCTGGCCGGGGTGAGCGTGGCAAAGCTTGCCTGCTTGGTGCCGGAATGCTATGAATCGGCGCATCCTGCTCCAGCCATGAGTAAACCAAAGAAATCCACCATTGAAGTTCAGGGCGCGCCCATCACGGTGCTTTCGCAATCGGAAGGCGATTACATCTCGCTCACGGACATGCTCAAGGCGAAGGATGGAGAGTTTTTCATCTCGGATTGGCTCCGAAATCGCAACACAGTGGAGTTCCTCGGTATCTGGGAATCCGTGTTCAATCCCGATTTTAATTATGGCGAATTCGCCATAATTAGAAGCCAGGCCGGCCTCAACAGCTACAAAATCAGCGTGAAAGAATGGGTTGAGAAAACCAACGCTATTGGGCTGAAGGCCACGGCTGGGCGATATGGCGGCACGTATGCGCACCCCGACATCGCCTTCGAATTTGGCATGTGGATCAGCCCGGAGTTCAAGATATATCTGGTCAAAGAGTTTCGCCGCCTCAAGGACGATGAAAACCGCCGCCTCTCCCTGGCCTGGAATCTCAACCGCACCCTGTCCAAGCTCAACTACCGCATCCACACGGACGCCATTAAGGAGCACCTCATCCCGCCGGAGATCACTCCCGCCCAGGCCGCCATCGCCTACGCCACCGAGGCGGATGTCCTGAACATGGCGCTCTTTGGCAAGACAGCCAAACAGTGGCGCACCGCCAACCCCAAGCTGGAGGGGAACATGCGGGAATACGCCACCGTGGAGCAACTGCTTGTGCTGGCCAATATTGAGGGAATGAACGCCGAATTCATCCGCATGGGCCTGCCCCAGGGGGAGCGGCTCCAACGGCTCAATCAGATCGCCATCCGGCAGATGCAGACTCTCACCGCCCCGGCTGCTTTGCGGCGGCTTGGTGGGCCGAAAGAGGCGAAGGACTGAAGGCTAGCCGTCCCGGACCGACCCGTCAGCGAATCGCGCAAACGCGGTATCCTAGAAGAAGCTGCTACGCGGACGGAGAAAACGTCGTCGTTACGGGGCGCACATAGGCCCAGGTCCAGACCGCTAGGCGTCACGGGCAGCTTTGGAAAGGTCGTCGAAAAATCCGAGAGAATACTCTGTGTCACCTGTCTCTTCCAGAGTGATGCACGTCCAACTCGAAGCGAGTCGAATCATCTTGAGCGTGTAGATCTCGCCCACCCGTAGTTCTCGTTCTGCGTTGGCGATCAGGTCGGTGAACCAAAATGGTGTGGCGCCACGATAGCGAAGTTTCGCACCTGGCCTTGGAAAACGGCCGCTTAAGAGTGCGCCACCGTACTCTTCGTCGTAGTAATCTTGAGTTTCGTTCATCATAAGCTTTAGACTATCGCAAGGTGCGGCTCCACGGCACTCTCTTGTTCCAAGCGGTCAGTGGCTTCTTCAGCGCACCATGCCGCTGAAGAATCTTATCGGCGTGGCCAACAATAATCCCATTTGGAACCAAACGGGTGTTGAGAGACGACTCTTTCATGAGATCGAAAGCATCCTGCTCGTGACCCGTGCCGAGGAAGATGCTCCAAGCGATATAAGCCGTCGCTGTGGAACGGCCCAAACCTGCATCGCAGTGAATGATGAGCTTGGCTTTCGAATCGGGACCACATCGCGGCAATAGCCAGTCGATAAGAGACTGAACATCGTTCTCGGTCGGCGCCTCTGGATCGTTGAGAACATCGATGTCATAAAAGTAGCCAACGTAGTGATTTTCGGATGGAATCCAAGGTGGCCGAAGCTCGGATATGTCCGCACCTGGATTCTGAAGTGATACCATGTGGTCCGGAATAAATCGATCCGTGGCAAATGTCCAATCTCGGGGGCAAACAAAGATTTTCATTTCACAGTCTGACCGCTGTGCATGTCGGCGATGGCGAGGTCGTGCATTTTAAAGGAAAATTCTACTCCGATTGACACAGCCGCTCAATTCAAATGAGCGATAGCTTTGTCATCTACGCCGACATCACCAAGCGGCAGCTTTGTTCGCAAGACGGGAACAACGCCAGCCTCCCGCAACTGACCTTCGGCGACCAGGTGACGTTCGCGGTTCGCCTTCTCGACCGGAACACGGACGGGGTGATTTCCACGGACCTGAAAGTCCGCAGTCTCCGCGCTTCCATCGGCCCGGTCAGCCGAGGCGTATCGCTGCAAGTGCAGTAGTTCGGTGCCGTGTAGGAGCACTCTCGAACCGGGCGGCTTCATCGGAAGCGACGGGCGGGTCTGGTATCGGCTCTCGCGGGATGGAACGACGAACTCGTTCTACCCGACTGACTTCGAGCGCGAACTCTTCATGCTGGCGGTCAACGACCACATGCTTCGCGCCGGGACGGCGTTCACGCTCAACTTCAAGCTGGCGCTGCAACTCTTCAAGGCAACGACTCGCGCTCAATACCTGCTCGTCATCGAGGCGGGGACTGTGCCGGGGCAGACTTCGCCCGCGCCGACCGGGCCGAATCTCGAAGACGTGGTTTGGATGGATACGCCGCTTCTCTCTCAGCGGCTCATCATTTCGGGCATCAAGGTGATTCACAGCTTCGGATGCGCCGTGCGCCGGGACGCGCTCGGAAATCTCGCCGCCGATCAGATGGCATACAACTTCTGGACCGGCGCGGCGGCTGTTCCATCAGATCCAAATTTCGTCCTTCGCGCACGGCTCAAGGACTTTGACACCGAGAACTCCGTGAGCGGAGCCAAGGGCCTCGTTTACTACGCACTCAGCGGCGCAACCGCCACGATTCAATAATGCCAACTCCCGTTATCAGCCCCATTCAGAGCGTGCTTGGCTACTTGCAGCACCAGAAGTTCGAGTTTCAGCCTTTTCCTCGTTCCCAATCTCTGATTGGGAACGCGTTTGTCTTCGAATCTCCGATTCGCAAAACGCCGATACCGGGCGCGGCGCACGAGGTCTTGCGCAGTTCGAACGTGCAACCTGCTTGCCAGCGCTCTCGAAACGGAGTTTCGCAGACAAGCGCATTACGAATCTGGAGATTCGTAACGAGGAAAAAAAAGGCGTTCCCAAAGCGCTTCGCTAACTTTGGGAACCAGAGCAACCAAGGAGAGTCATGGCCTGTCGCTAGATTTTCGCCATCTCCAGAAAGTCTGCTTTGCGCCCATTTATTGGCGCCAGCAACTCCGCCTTCGCCCGCTCGGCTTCGCCGTACATCGCGATGCTTCGGACAGCGCAATCGTGGTCGATGCATATCTGGTCGTCGTCGTCATGCGATGCCAGGTAGATGGCAGCCGCGCCACCGTCGTGGAGGTCACGAAGTGCGCGGCGTTCGGGTCGTGGATGAGGTAGCGGCTGCGCATGAGGACGGAGGCTTGGGCCTTGGCGACGCGGCGGAGCTAAGCTCCGAAGATGGGTGCGTTACGAAGCCAAGCTCCGTCACGAGGGGAAGGCTGCGCCTCACTCTCCAACAAGCCTCCATCCCCGTTCGGTCTTCTCGAACTGAAACTTGCCGCATAGTTTCTGGCGCTGTCCCTTCTTTGCCGGTTGCTTGCCGAAATATGCAGGGTTGAAGCTATCGAGACCGCCATTTGGTTGTCCGCGGTTGGCGGCGAAGCTGCCATTCCATCCAAAGGGGCCGCCACCGCCCCACATGCAGTCATCCATGAACTCGATCTCCGCAGAATAATCGAATTCATAGGCCTTAATACCTCCGTACTCGCGAGCCATTCCGTTGGTTTTTTGAAACGAAACGAGCTTTATGAGGCCGTTGGACTGTTCCTGAATCCTGTTCTCGAGGGTGTTGCGCGCTTCCGAGTCTGATGGAGAACCAGAGCAGCCAACAAGCAGTGAAATGGCAAATATTGCGAGAAACCGTTGTGAAGCGTTCATGATTTATTTCTATGGCTTCAAAACAATGGTCGGACGACTCTTCTGGTCGAGAGTGACGTGCCACTGATAGGAGCCAATCAATCCGCCAAAATATGGCGTCGAAGAAGCATTGTTCTGCACGACGGTCAAATCTGAGGTAACATTCAGTTGTCCTTCGAGCTTGAGGGCACCCGATAGCTTTTGGCGATCTTCATCACCAATATTTGCTCCAAGGATGCATATCTGACCGTCAGAGCTGACTTGGAACTCGACCATATCAAGAAAAATTTTCTTATTAGCCTCAATCGCACCAGCTTCTTCGTAATGCACCTTGTAACGACCGGCACCAATGTATTCAACCGCCTTGAAACGCGGCTCCTTGCGCCCCAACTCAATTGCCTCCTGCTTAAGTTGAGCCTCATCGTCCGGGGAAAGGCTTCCGTGTTCCTTGATCCCGTCAAGCGCGGGAGCGTAGACGATCGTGCCATCATAGGTAAACTTATAATTTTTTGCCTTATCGATATTAAGTGTAGCTGTAAACTTCTCCGGGATAAAGCATGAAGCAAGGCAACAGCAGAGTGTCATTAGCGCGAGTTTTTGCAGGATTGTTTTCATTTTATCTGATTTTTGCTCTCGTTCCCAATCTCCAGATTGGGAACGCACCTGTCTTCGAATCTCCGATTCGGGAACCGTGGGCACCAGAAGAGGCGTTCGATAAACCCTGAGCGTCGTTGCTGCAATCCACGCTCTGCGAAACGGAGTTTCGGGGACACTGGCGTTCCCAATCAGAGATTGGGAACGAGAAGCAACGACCAACTGGACGGCAATGGATTTGGGCCAGTCTGGTCAACCGCTCGGGAACGTTTATGCCAACTACTTTTGTGGGGACGGGAGCGGGCTTTACAACGTGGGCGGCGGCACGGACGTTTCCGCGTGGGGCACGCCCGACATTTCCGACAACGGGCCGGTGTTCGGGAACACGAGTGAACGCTATTTCGATTCGGGCGGCGTGGCAAACTTCGCATCGGTGGCAATGTCTCCCGGTAGCATCGGGTTCAACGATTTCTTCGCAAACCACGGGCCGGACGACATCGGCGGCGGCTATCAATGTCTCATCAACAATCTCTACGTGAACAGCGCGGTCAACGCAGGCGAGGTTTACGCCGGGTATTTTTATGGCGACGGCAGCGGTCTCACGAACGTCAGCGGCTCCCCGGACATGTCGAGCTACAGGGGTGACATTGGTAACAGCGGAACGCCAGCGGGCTATATTTACGCGAGCGGGTTTTACGGGGACGGCGGGAATCTGTGGAACATCAACGCGGAGAATTGCGAATACGCGGGCGCTCCGTTGTCGAACTTCAACGGCTTCTTCGGTTGGATGATGCCAGGCATGGACCTCGGGGACAGTTCAAGCAACATCCTCGGCAACATTTACGCCACGGCGTTCTACGGCGATGGGAGCAATCTGACGGGCGTCTCGGCTGATCTGACCAGCTACACCGGCAACATCGGCGGCGTCTGGTCGCCCGTGGGGAACATCTACACGACCTGCATCGGCGACAGCGACCACTGGATTCCGAACGTGTTCTCGGAAAACATCGAAGCGGGGACGATCCACGCCGATGAATACTTCGTCTGCTACACGGGCATGTCGCTCCCTTCGCCCGCGCCTTGCGGAACGATTTGCTACAGCCGCCACGCTGGCGGGCATTTCTACGGCATGACGGATGACGGCTGGAAGCAGCTCGACAGTTGACATCGGTTCTCAGGCATCATGCTCACCATCAATCCGGCCGCAGAGGCCCCCACCACCGATCAGCGCATCGCGCAGCTCATCCGCCAGTTCAACGGCATCGCCGGCAATCTTACCGCCATTCTTGCAAACGGACTTCCAGCCCAAGCCCAGGTGGTCAATCCGCAAGGCGCGATCGTCCGGCCCGCCTTGGACGCCGTACCGGCGCAAGCCGTTTCCGATTCGCTCGACCGGGTGATTGGGCCGACCAATCGACTTGCCGTGGTCAACGCGCTTGGCGTGCTCAACGGCACGGCCCCGGTCACGACTCCTCCCGCGCCCGCGCAATAAGGACCTGTGAAGATGCTCGTCAGATTCGCGGTCCGATTCTTTGGCGGAAAGATCGCCGCCATCGTCAACTCGTTGATCGTCATGCTGGTGATGCACTCCTTCGCGTATCTCGCCAACAGATGCCCCGCGATTGCGGCCACGGTGGACCCACAAGCCGTGGCCGGGTTCCTGGACGCCGTTCTGTTTGCGGCGATCAACGCGGCAACGAATGGACATCACGGAGCCGTAATCGAGGCGCTCCAGGCCGAAATGAACATTCTTGCCGCCAACCCGACTCAGATCCCCGTCAGGCGCGCCGAGCCAGTCAATCCGTAATCGCCGTTTTTCCCAATGATCGACCCAGCCGACCAGATTCATCAACTCGGAGAACAATGCCACGCCTGCCGCGAGGACGTAAGGGACAGGCTTTCCATGGTGGACCGCCGCCTGCTCGCCCTCGAAATCACCGTTCGCGGAGAAGACGGCCACAACGGAATGAAGAGCCAACTCAAAGGGCTCTGCGACCGGTTCGATCAGTTCGAGAAAAAGGCGATCCGACTGATTGCCATCGGCACGGCCCTGCCGGGGATCGTGGCTGGCGTGGTCACGATTCTCCGTTTTCTCGGGAAAATGTAGGATCGTGTTCGATGTCCTGAACAGAGCGTGGTTGATGCTCAAAGTTGTTCTTGGGAATCTCATCGGGTCGCACCGCTTTGGAACCCAGTTGCTTTCGTGAGTGAGCGTAGCTCCATGCACGACCTGTGTTGGTCGGAGAATCTGCGCTCAAAGCATCCCAACGTGAACGAAAGTCGTCCATCCAAGTCTTGAGATCAGCACTGGTCTTTGGAGGAAATGCACGCAGTTGATGGACCTCCTTGTTGAGTGCGGCGAAACGCGCACCAGTCGAGCGATGCTTTTCCGCGCGCTCTGCGTAACGCAGGAAAGTCTGTAGCGCTGCTAAAGTCGTCACTAAGACGCTTGTCACTCCAACGGCAATTTGAACACACCGGCTCGGTTCTTTACCAAGAGCGGCAAAAACACTGGTTCCTACGATTGCCGAAAGGACAACAGTAGGGATTCCTAGCCATAGACTGTTTCGTTGATGTTCAATGGCGCTGGCATAGTGCGCCCGGTAGATAAACTGCGTTCCTTCGTCCCACTCTAGGAGAAGCCGTAGTTGCCCCAAAGTGGGAGGTTCTTGCTGTTGTGCGTTTTCTTGCATCGGTGTTCAAATGTGATGGAGGCACATGCGTTTGGCGAGTTCGCGGCTAGGCGTCTGCTCTATACCAATCGTAAGCTGCTTGGGGTTGCTGAGGGAAGCGAAATGTTGGGACGTTGGGTTTTGGCGTGTCTCCTCCAGCCATCGCCTTATTCGTTGCGCAACTCGGCGCTGGGTTCCTCTTGTTCCCAAAGTTAAGCGAAGCGCTTTGGGAACGGCTCCCTTTCCCGAAACTCCGTTTCAGTGCGCCACGAGCGCGAAATCAGCCGTGAGGCTGATGCAGTGCGTAACTGCGCAACTGATGAGGGAAAGGCCCCTCGGGATCGGCTGACAGAAGCAGGTCCCAAATCGCCTTCGGCGGCGGTGGTCAAAAGCCACGGTCGTGAGCACAGAAGGAAAAGGTCCGGCCAGACCGGATCAGATGAGCAACAAGAAGGTGAACGAAAGTAAACCACTGATGACGTGTCGAAAGAGTTTAGACGAGGTCGAAACCAGGGGAGTGAAACACTCTTGGGAATCGAGCATGGGAGGAGTCTGTTTACGGACCATGCGGCCTCCGGCATTAAGGTGGCATGAGCTTGTTGCGTGGCAGTTGTGCGGAACGTGGGAACCTTCGGGGCCGATGCTAACCGAGAAATCCAAGCGGCAGAACCGCAAGGGTGAGAGTAGGAATGCGGCACCAAGGGGCGGAACGACTCGTAGTAGCGGAGAAGTCCCCGATAAAGGGATGGAGCAAAGGGGTCGTGTTGATGGGGTGAATTCATGTGCCAACCTGAAAGGGGAAGAGCCGAAGAAGGAGCCAGAACAGCAGCCTGAGAAGGCTAGCTGTCGCCATCGATGGGAGCTGTATGAATCGAGAGGTTCACGTACAGTTCTGGGAGAGCCTGGGGGTGAAACTCCCCCGGGCTACTCAACTCTTCATGCATTCGGTCGCAGGCGTGGCATCGCTCCCAACAGGCCCTCGTGCGCCGAGGAATTGTGCCAGTGCTTGGGTGTGCCCACCCAGCCCCACCGCACCGGAACAGAGACTGAACGAGGATGTCACGGCAGGACGGACAAATGAACAGAGACAGCCAGTCGACAACCGTGAAAGTCACAAAATGCGCGCGCCCGTTCTTTCAAACCGCGGAGCGGCTTTTCATGAGGCTACGTCGGCCAGCGGGAAACGGAGTTTCAAGACAAAGCAGTTCCCAAAGACGCTTCGCTTAACTTTGGGAACGTCGCGACAAGAAAGAAGCCGTGAGGCTTCATCCAGATAGAAAGGAAGTGAAAACTGAAATTCAATGCAGGAACCCAGCGGGTGTCGATTCCCGTCCGGAAAAGGCTGGCAACCAGCCGGA
>Ga0316222_1001352_pt1 | contig 30212 bp, 19 predicted proteins | sample TBH18011metaG_FD_206008 | JGI IMG/M metagenome (GOLD analysis project Ga0316222, IMG submission 206008) | Freshwater microbial communities from Trout Bog Lake, Wisconsin, USA - TBH18011 | ecosystem: Environmental > Aquatic > Freshwater > Lake > Hypolimnion/Profundal zone | place: USA: Wisconsin... | reverse complement strand
GTGTCAAACAAGGCGGTAAGCTGCAATTCGACTGTCACAGGATCTTTATTTTGCTGGGTCATGGAAAGTGCCAGCGAATTGGCGACATCGCCATTCTTGCGTTCGAGCTGCTGGGTCAAATACCCCTGGGCAGACCAGATGCTGACGAGCAGACTTCCCGCAAAAGCCAACACCGTAGAAACGATAACTGCAAGCCACAACTGACGCATTAATGACATATATACCTCATTTCAATCAAAGCCTTCACTCTTCATTTTTTCAATGACATCTGTCCATTTCGACAAACGGCTTCCGCCTCCCGGTTGAGGTGCATCAGTGCCCGCAGCCCAAATACCTTCCGAGTTAAAACTGAATATTGGAATCAGATCGGTTCGCCGTGAGGCGGGGCGAATTTCGCTCACCAGATTGTCGAGTACCAGCGGTTCTGCATCCGGTGTCGAATAGTACGTCAGTACCATGTGGGCTTGGGTAAGCGTGCTATCCGGTCCACCGAGTCTTGCCTTGACATAAGTCATACGCAGCTTTGCAACCGGGACACCCAGCAGTTTCAATGAAAAATACTTCGCGATGGCATAATCCTCGCAGTCTCCCGCTCCCTTCATCAGAGCTTCGATCGGCGTTGCCCAGTAATCTTCTACTCCCCATACATGCCAATCAGTATCAAAATGTATTTTACGGTTAAAGTATTCGTTGACATCCTTAAGTTTTTTTTGTTCGGACTCGCCGTGAAACAGCGTCAGAATGTCGTTCCATTCCTTGGTTACCTCAACGGCATTGCCTCCATAGCGTTGCTGTACCAGTTGAAGTACGTGTTCCAGACGAAACCCCTCGATTGCTCCGGCCAGTAGCGCAATACAACATAAGCCGCAGCAAACAAGTGCCAATCCAAAACAATAATGTTTTTTTATCAACAAAAGTTATCCGCAAGTAATCATTAGGGTTTGCATTATCGACTACTAACAAAGAATAAAGCCCTGCAACAGTACCTCAATATTTGTACCGGTGCAGGGCTTTTTTAAAGCGTCTCAGATCGCCAAATTAACGGGGCAAGAGTAAATTACTATTCTTCATGAACGGTGTAATGTACTTCCACCCGTCGATTTTCAGCCCGTCCTTTTGAGGTGGCGTTGCTGCTTACCGGCAGAGATTTCCCCATGCCCCTAGTGATAATTCGCTTGGCTTCGACCCCATTTTTGACTAACCAATCTTTAACAACCTCGGCACGTTTTTCAGACAGCTTCAAATTATAGTCATCGCTGGCCCGGTCATCCGTGTGGCCTATGACCTCCATGTCGGCTTCAGGGTACTTCTTTGCAAACTCAACCACAGGTTTTAACTTGAGATCGGCTGAGGGGTCGAGTTTAGTAGAATCGAATTCGAAGTTTCCGCCTTTAATAACCACCGGCTTTTCGGCCTTGATAATGTTGATGGTAAGTGGTTTTATATTAACGGGGGCAGGGGGCGGAGTAACCGGAGCAACTACTGCAGGTTTGCGGGTCAATCTATCCTTCTCCATGGCCGCTTTGAACAAAGCCTCCTTGTCAATCTGGGTGATACCGGCTGGCTCAGAGGGGCAGGTCGTTGCCATATCATCATCTGGCGCCGTTTCCGGCTTGGGTGGTGTCATGTCCAGGTTCTTGAGCTTAAGGGTATTAATCAGGTTGCCAGCAGCTGCCTGATATTTGGCATCGGCAATCAGTAAATCCATTTCCGCATTCAGGGAATCTTGTTCCGCAGTATAAAATTCGTTTTCGGTATCAAGTACATCCAGCAACGTGCGCTGGCCAATGTCATATTGGTTGCGGAAAGCTTCACGAACCTTGTCTGTGCTCAACTGGTGCTGGTCAAGATAGGCCAATTGCTCAGTGAGACGCTGGTGGTCATTGAACGACATGGACAGTGTCTGGCGCACTTCGCGGCAAGTTTTTTCACGCTGGTCTTTTGCCATGTACACTTCTTCAGCGGCCTTGAGTTTTTTAGAGCTGTCCTGAAAGCCCCGGAAAAGATTCCAAGAAACGGTCAGGCCGGCAGTGGATATATCCGTTACCCCGGAACCACCCGTAGTCGGATTGGTGTAGCCGGAATCATTCAAGTCGTGTTGTTTTTCGAGGTAGGCATCCACTCTCGGGTAAAGTCCGGATTTTTGAACCTCAACATTACGCTTGGCCGAGAGGATATTTTCAACGGCAGCCTTCAGCCGTGGCGATTTCTCAAATCCTTGAATAATACTTTGCGTACGATCTTTGGGTAAGGTCTTGGAAAAAACCGAAGGTGGTGCATCCATATCTTCTTTGGGCAACTCGCCCACAATGCGCTGGTAACGTGCATTGACATCATGCAGGTTAGCGGTTTCAGTCACCAAATTAGACTCGGCCAGTGCCAAACGACCGGCTGCGGTTTCCATATCTACTTGACGACCCACTCCGGATTTCGCGCGTTCTGCCACTTTCGCGTAAGCAAGGCGGTGAGTAACATAATTTGTTTCTGCGTATTCAACCAGTTGCCGGTGGCGCCAGACATCAATATAGGCAGTAACCGCATCAAGCACCGTAGTTTCGGAAAGATCGAGCATTTCGTAGAAACGTACCATGCTGGCATGCTCAAGGCGCTTGGTGTCGTTGAGAGTAGAAAATCCCTGGAATAGATTCTGGCTCAGGGTGACCGAACTGGTCTGGTTATTATATCTGCGTAAACTCTCGGCGGGGTTGTAAAGGGGGTTTTGCTGGCGTTGGTAGGCGGTGCCATACATTACGTCCAATGAGGGAAGATTTTGCCCCCACGTGGTATCCCGTTCAGAAACACTTGCTTTGAATTCATGCCACTTGGCAATAACATCGGGATTTGTCTGAAGCGCTTTATTTGCTGCCTCATCAAGAGTGATTGCATTTACCTGAACACCTGATAAGGCAGAACTAACCAGTAAGGCCAAAGCAGACCTTTTAAAAACCGATCGCATCTTCATATCGACAATTCCTTATTATTGATTTTTTCCATATTGTATTCCTCAAATCCATATTATGTTGTGCAATTTGCACAATCTTTTTTAGTGCATTGTTTAATATTAACTAAACCAAAATTCTTTAATTTAGGTTACGCACATCACAGAGAATAGGGAGATTTTCTAGGTTTTATGGATTCATCCAAAAAAGTTTGATCCGCAACGATTTCAGCAACAACAATTTTGAGTATTTGAGTAACTAAACTAGACATGAGATGCCGAAACGCGACCATCGAATGCAGGCATATTAAGAAAATTTGAAAAAACGAACGCTTTGCGCTAATAAAAACTAAGCCACAAAGAAGTATTTCATTTGCAGCTTAGGGCTTACGATTACACAGAATTTTTACGACGTACCATGAAACCCATCAATCCCAGTCCAGCTAACATCATGCCGTAAGTTTCGGGTTCGGGAACGGGAGCATTAATGGTCAGATTGTCCATTGCAAACACATTACAAGCAGAGCACGTTAATCCTGTTTTAGTGGTGCCTCCCGAGGATACAAAAGAAATCGAGGTGATCTTTCCAAAGTTAAACACTTCTTTGGTCGGGCCAGTCGTATTGACTTTGAAGGTTTGGGTTTCCGTAAGGCCTCCAACAGTGGTTGCCTGTGCCGTAATACTCAAGCCGTTATTGTATGCACCTGTAAAGTAGCCACTGTCTAAAGTGAATGGAGACGTCGTTGCACTGCTGATTTCCGCCGTTGCACCATAAGCGTTATAGGCAACGTTCGAGCCGGAAACGTCACTGTTGGCATATCCAGTTGAAGAATATTTGGATAATTGAGTATCAAGAACATAGAATGATGTCGTTGTTTTTCCATTGACGTAGAACCAATCCAAACCATCGTAGCCTTTTGTAACGGCAGCGCCTGCACTGATGTCATCAAAGGTGATCAAAGTGGCATTGGCACGGCTTGGCAGGCCAACAATGATGGTTGATGCGACAGCAATGGAAATTGTCAGTTTTTTCATTGAGTTTTTCATTTCAGACTTCCTTAAAGTGAGTTCAATGCAACCGGTCAGTTAAGTCTGTAAGATCGAATTGCCATACAGTTCCGGAAAGTTCTGTGTACATTTATAGACTAATATTCTCAAATAAGACGAATAGTAGCAATAGTCCATTCGGACTAATCTGGACTATTTAGAATTCCTGAGAGGTTGTAACGACAGCGGAGTATTGAGGCTGGTTCGCAAATGAATCACCCCCCCGACTGCTTTGCTTCAGCCTGGGGAGCAAACTCATTTGTTACATAGTCAAAACCCGCTTTAACCCGTGATCTTGATTAAATGTGAACTTGAATCAACGGTTAACTTCTGACCTCCCGATAAGGCAGAGTCAAACACAATGTGGATGATGTCGGAATGATTTCCTTCCGTTATACACACATCTGCCGTCGTTTTATCGGTGCTCGTTTCGATTGATTTGATGTGTCCGCCATTGGAAAGAATATCTTTCAGGTTCAGCACGTCATTCGTACCAAACTTGCTGACCTCCGAGTACATATTGGTTGTTCCACTATTTGTATGAGAGAGTACGATGGTGTCGACTCCCGGAGCACAAGTGTAGAAACCCTGTTGATTGCCGTTGTTGCCGTGGTTCCCCGGATCGTTTTCAATAGTGTAGGTGCCATTGCCATTATCATGGAAACTGGGAGAGCTATGACCGCTATTGCTATTTCCCGCCACAAAAATACTGTCGGTTTCGCCTGAAGTTTTAATCGTATCAGTCGCCGAAGCCACACTTCCCCCCGAGTCAGTTACCGTAATGCTGGCGTTGACAGGGGTGCCGTTGCTCAACCATGAGGTTGAAACATTCGTGCTAAAAGTCATATCTGGCTGCACGACCACGCCTGTTATAACGTGTGCGCTGGCACCCGTACCGATTGTCAACGTGATTGTGCCGTCATGAATTATGCTTGTACCGGCATTGGAAGCGCTGACAATACCCGAGATTGTCGTAGTTGACGCAGTTGAATGATCATCATTGATAGCAATTGGATGAATGATGATCTGCGCATTGAGCATATCCAGCAGCGGTGAAGCTGTAGCAAAGCTAGAGGCCTGACTTCCACTTGCATCGGATATAGCGACGGTAACGGTGACTGGGTTGGTGGCTGAGCCGTCAGGCGATACCAGGTCAGCGTTTGATACACCTGAGACACTGTAGGTCAGAGCGCCAGTAATGGGATCTTGTGTCACTACGCCGTTATAACTACTACCATTCACTGTCAGGGTGACAATATCACCGACGAGCGCACCTGAACCTGAGCCAGTGGGAGAAAGCGTGCCAGTAATCGTGGAGGTTGCATTCAGGCCCAACTCCTGATTGTTGATGATAATAGGATCAACGGTGATGCCGGCAGACAAGGTATCCAGCACAGGAGAAACCGAAGCGGTCGCTGTAGCCTGGCTTCCGCTTGCATCGGTCATGGCGACGGTGACGGTGACCGGGTTGGTGGCTGAACCGTCAGGTGATACCAGATCAGCGTTGGATACACCTGAGACGCTGTAAGTCAAGGCACCGGTAGTGGGGTCTTGCGCCACTGTGCCAGTATAACTATTGCCGTTCACGGTTGTCAGTGTGACACTATCACCGACGAGTGCATTGGCACCTGAGCCGGAAGGGGATAAAGTACCCGTGATCGTGGAGGCACTACCCAGTTCCTGATTATTGATAATAATCGGATCAACGGCAATGTTGGTATTCAGAACGTCCAGCACGGGCGTACTTGTTGCTGAAGCTGAAGCCTGGCTTCCGCTTAGATCGGTCATGGCTACTGTGACGGTGACAGGGTTGGTGGCGGAGCCGTCGGGTGATATCAGATCAGCGTTGGATACACCTGAGACGCTGTAGGTCAGAGCTCCGGTATTGGGGTCTTGCGTCACCACGCCGTTATAGCTATTCCCATTCACTGTTGTCAGTGTGACTAAATCACCGGCGAGAGCACTTGCGCCAGAGCCAGTGGGAGACAATGTGCCAGTGATCGTGGAAGTCGCATTCAAGCCCAATTCTTGATTGTTGATGACAATCGGATCCACGGTGATACCCGCTGTCAGTGTGTCGGCAGTTACCGCACCTGTAGTTGAGACCGGGACACTGTTGCCGTTGCTGTCGGTCATGGTGGTGCTAACCGTGAAGGCTTGGGCAGTGCCATCGCTTCCGACCAAGTCGCTGTTCGCTACGCCTGCAATGCTGTAGGTCAGCGCGCCTGTTGACGTATCCTGCACCACGGTGCCGGTGTAGGTATGGTTGTCTGCTGCAGTCAGTGTGACAGTCTCTCCAGCATTGATCGAACCACCAACCACCGTATCGGTGATGGTGCCAGTGATCGTAGTGCTGGCGGATAGATCGGGATTAAGGAGTGTTGGCAGGGTGTCAACATTGATGGCAGCTGTCAGCGTGTCTGCAGTTGCCGCGCCTGTAGTTGAGACCGGTACACTGTTGCCGTTGCTGTCGGTAATAGCGGTGCTGACCGTGAAGGTTTGGGCGGTGCCGTCGGTTCCGATCAGATCGTTGTTCGCTACGCCCGCAATGCTGTAGGTCAAGCCGTTAGTCCCTTGCACCACGGTGCCAGTATATGAATTACCGTCTGCAGCAGTTAAAGTGACGGTCTCGCCGGCATTGATCGTGCCGCCGACCACTGTTTCGGTGATGGTGCCGGTGATTGTCGAGCTGCCGGACAAGTCGGCGTTGTGAATAACAGGAAGCGAGGTTGCATCGATGGTGATGCCCGCAGAAAGAGTATCGGCGGTTACTGCGCCAGAAGTCGAAACTGGAACGCTGTTGCCGTTGCTGTCGGTAATAGCGGTGCTGACCGTGAAGGTTTGGGCGGTGCCGTCGGTTCCGATCAGATCGTTGTTCGCTACGCCCGCAATGCTGTAGGTCAAGCCGTTAGTCCCTTGCACCACGGTGCCAGTATATGAATTACCGTCTGCAGCAGTGAGTGTGACAGTCTCGCCGGCATTGATCGTGCCGCCGACCACTGTTTCGGTGATGGTGCCTGTGATCGTGGAGCTGCCGGACAGATCGGCGTTGTGTATGACTGGAAGTGAAGTTGTGTTGATGGTGATGCCAGCATTGAGTGTTTCAAGCACGGGTGAAACCGTCGAAGAGGCTGTGGCCTGGCTGCCGTTGGTGTCGGTCATTGCAACGGAAACTGTGACGGGGCTTGTGGCTGAGCCGTTAAGCGACACCAAGTCACTATTCAGGACATTGGCAACGCTGTAAGTCAGACCATTTGCACCTTGTATTACTGTTCCTTGATAAACGTGACCATCCGCAGCGGTCAGGGTGACTGTGTCGCCCACTATTGCAGTTGCGCCTGTTCCAGTGGGGGACAGTGTGCCGGTAATCGTGGTGGTTGCAGCTGGATCCAAACTCGAATTGTTGATGATAATCGGATCAATGCTGACGCTGGTGGATAGCGTATCCAGAAGCGGTGCAGCAGTTGCAGATGCTGTGGCCTGGCTGCCGTTGGTGTCGGTCATCGCAACGGAGACTGTGACGGGACTTGTAGCTGAGCCGTCGGGCGACGCCAAATCACTATTCAGGACATTGGCAACGCTGTAAGTCAGACCATTTGCACCTTGTATTACTGTTCCTTGATAAACGTGACCATCCGCAGCGGTCAGGGTGACTGTGTCGCCCACTATTGCAGTTGCGCCTGTTCCTGTGGGGGACAAGGTGCCGGTAATCGTGGTGGTTGCCGCTGGATCCAGGCTCTGATTGTTAATGATGATCGGATTAATGCTGACGCTGGTGGATAGCGTATCCAGCACCGGTGAAACCGTTGCAGTTGCTGTGGCCTGACTTCCGTTGGCGTCAATCACCGAGACGCTGATTTGAACTTGGCTTGCGCTTCCATCGGGAGCTGCCAAGTCGCTATTTGGTACGCCTGTGACGCTATAGGTTAGAGCACCCTGAGCATTTTCAATAACATTTCCACTGTAACTATGTCCATTCACAGTCAGACTAACGATGTCTCCAACGACGGCATTTGCACCTGTACCAGAAGGAGTCAACGTGCCTGTGATCGTGGAGGTCGCGGCTGGATCCAAATTCTGATTGTTGATGATGATCGAGTCGACGGTGATGCTTGCGGACAAGGTGTCGAGTACCGGTACAGCGGTTGCAGAGGCGACAGCCTGACTTTGATTGGTATCGCTCATTGTAATGCTGACGGTGACAGGGTTGGTAGCTGAGCCATCGGGGGCGACCAAGTCAGTGTTCAATACATTAGGAACACTATATACAAGCCCTGTGTGAGCTGAGTTTTCAGTTACGACGCCGGTGTAGGTGTTGCCATTTACTGTGAGAGAAATTGATTCGCCGGCATTGATTGAACTGCTTCCTGTTGCGGACACCGTACCGGTGATCGTGGTGGTTGCGGTCGATCCCAGATTTTGATTGTTGATAATGATTGGATCAATGGTAGCCTGTGCTGTCAGCACATCCCCAATCGGCGTAGTTGTGTTGGTGGTCGCAAATTGACTTCCATTGGCATCGCTCATCGTGACGCTGACCGTGAATGGCTGGCCTACGCCGTTCGTCACCAGATCGGCATTGGAAACCCCGCTGATACTGTATGTCAGCGCACCCGTTGTAGCGTCCTGCACCACTACACCTGCGTAAGTATGACCGTCTGCAGCGGTGAGTGTGACCGTTTCGCCGGGATTGACCTTGCTGTTACCTATCGCCGAAATTTCTCCGGTAACGGTCGTTGTACCTGCCAGTTCCGTATTATTGATGACAGGTATCGAGTCTACGCTGATCTGGGCTGTCAAAGTATCAGTAGGCGGAGTGACTGTATTGCTTGCCACATACTGGCTTCCATTTGCATCGCTCATGGTGACGCTGACCGTGAATGGATTGCCAACTCCGTTCGTCACCAGATCAGCGTTGGACACTCCGTTGATACTGTAAGTCAGAGCGCCTGTAGTTCCATCCTGAACTACCACACCCGTGTAAGTATGACCGTCGGCTGCGGTAAGTGTTACTGTCTCGCCGGGGTTAATCGAGCTGTTACCTATGGCCGATACCGTGCCGGTAACGGTCGTTGTACCTGCCAGTTCCGTATTGTTAATGACAGGCATCGAGTCTACGCTGATCCCGGCAGACAAGGTGTCTCCTGCCGGTGTGACCGTGTTGGTGGCAGCAAATTGACTTCCATTCACGTCGGTAACTGTGACGCTGACGGTGAATGGTTGGCCTGTGCCATTCGTTACCAGATCGGCGTTGGAAACCCCGCTGATGCTGTAAGTTAGAGCGCCCGTAGTCCCATCCTGAATTACCAGGCCAGTATAGGTATGTCCGTCTGCTGCGGTCAAAGTGACGGTTTCACCCGGATTGATTGTGTTGCCGTTCGTAGAGGTGACTGTGCCGGTGATAGTGGAAGTGCCGGCGAGTTCCATATTGTTGATGACGGCAATTGGGTCAACTGTGATCTGTGCGGTGAGTGCGTCTCCAGTCGTCGTGGCTGTGTTGCTTGCAACATACTGGCTTCCATTGGCATCAGTCATTGTGACGCTGACGGTGAATGGTTGTCCTTCGCCGTTTGTCACCAGATCTGCATTGGACACCCCGCTGATGCTGTAGGTCAAAGCGCCTGTCGTTGCATCCTGCACCACCACACCCGTGTAAGTATGTCCGTCTGCGGCTGTCAGCGTCACAGTTTCACCGGGGGTGACTTTGCTGCTGCCAACGGCTGATATCTCTCCTGTCACCGTGGTTGAGCCTGTCAGCTCAGTATTGTTAATAATGATCGGGTCAACGTTGATCTGAGCGGTCAGTGTGTCCACCGTCGGTGTTACTGTATTCGATATCGCTAGCTGGCTACCGTTCGCATCGGTCATTGTGACACTGACGGAGAATGGCTGGCCTTCAGCATTTGTCACCAGATCGGCGTTGGATACCCCGCTAATGCTGTAAGTCAGAGCTCCCGTCATTGCATTCTGTATTACCACTCCTGTATAAGTATGTCCATCTGCGGCGGTTAACGTGACGGTTTCACCTGCGCTTACTGAACTATTGCCTGAAGCGGTTATTGTTCCTGTGATGGTGCTTGTGCTGGTCAGTTCCGTGTTGTTGATGGCTGCGATCGGGTCAACGGAGATTTGTGCAGTAAGCACATCCACCGTTGGCGTGACCGTATTCGTGGCAACATATTGGCTTCCATTGGCATCGGTCACCGTGACGCTGACAGTAAATGGATGGCCTGTGCCATCCGATACCAAATCACTATTCAATACTCCGCCGATGCTATAGGTCAATTCACCCGTTGTTGTGTTCTGAACTAAGGTGCCTGTGTAAGTGTGGCCATCCGCAGCTGTCAAGGTGACGGTTTCACCTGCCTTGATCGAGCTGTTGCCTGAAGCAGTCACCGTTCCAGTGACGGTGGACGTGCCAGTCAGTTCAGTGTTGTTTATGACAGGGACTGAGGCAATCGTAATGTGGGCAGTGAGTGTGTCCAGCATTGGTGTATCCGATGCCGTTGAGGTGGCTTGGCTTGCACTCGTATTCCCTCCGGTATCTGTCATTGTGACACTGACGCTAATTGCGTGCGTTGTGCCATTGGCCACCAAGTCGCTTGTGTTGACCGGAATGCTGTAGGTCAACGCGCCTGTGGTTGGATTTTGTACGACTGTGCCGAAATAATTGGTACCATTCACGGTCAGTGTGACTATTTCGCCAGCATTGACGGTGCTGGTACTGACAGCGGTGACGGTGCCGGTGATCGTGGTGGTAGGTTGTTGAGCTTGCTGATTGTTGATGACGTTATTGCCAAAAATAGGATCAATGCTGATCTGTGCGGTCAGCGTATCGGTCGGAGCACCAGCGAGTGTTTGGATCGTTGGTGAAGCGCCAGACGGATTGCTCGGGAAGTTGTAGCCGGATGTTGGAACATTTTCGACTAAGCGCACGAGGTCGACAAAGCCGTGTCCGCCGCCGCCATCGCCGCCTGTCAAACCGGCTGCCGTTGCTTGATCATCAAGTACTTTGTTGAAATCCTGTGCATCACCTGTGTTGACAGTCTGGATGACTTTGGCTGCTTCAGTGGAGCCTATCGAGGAAATTGCACCGGCCGTGGCATCGTGCGCGTGGGAAATAACCTGGTTATCGACGGTAACAGATTGCTGTTCGGCAACATGAAGTGCCGGGCCATTGAACATATTGATTTCTACCGAGCTTCCATTGGCGGTGACAATGACTTCACCTTCAAATATTTTGTCGCCTACCGCCAGACGGCGCATTTGACCATCTGCACCTTTAGCAAAAACTTCGCCTTTTGTGGAACTGACCTCGCCAACTGCGACCGCTGTATTTGAAGTTGCCATGATATTTCTTGCCTCCGATTATGGATAAATAGAATTGCTGACTGTGGGCAGTTTATAGAGGTCAGAATAGGAGTCAATTGCCCAAAAGGGCAGAGCTTCTTTGTTGTGGGGAATTATTGGGCTTTTCTAAAATACATGACGCTGTTTGCATCGTCCCCCTTCCCAACCCTTCCCCCGGTGGGAGAAGGACTTAACCTCTGCCCTCTAGGGCGATTGGTTTTTAGTTCCCTCTCCCACCGGGGGAAGGGTTAGGGAGGGGGCTTGTGGCAAGCAGTGTCGTGTATTTTGACAGAATCAATAACTGAGGAAACTAACCGGGGGTGTTAAGCAAAACAGCAAGTTGCAAGCGGTCCCGCACCCCCAGTTTTTCGAAAATGGCCGTGAGGTGAGCTTTGATGGTGCGTTCGGCAATATCAAGCTTTTGGGTGATTTCCTTGTTGCTTTCTCCGCGCGCGACGCAGAGCGCGACGGCTCGCTCACGTTCGGAGAGAGCATTTAATGCGGGATGTTGTTCATGCCGTCCTTTCATTTTGGAGCGGGCACCGATGCCGCCTACCAGGCGGTTAAGCAGCGATTCGCCCACCCATAGTCCGCTTCTGCGAACGACCGATTCAATGGTACGCAGAAGCTCCGGAGTGGCATGGGTGTTGCAATAACCTGATGCTCCGCTCGCGAGAGCTTCCAGTCCTTTTTCATCTCCGGGCTCATCATTCATGACAACGAAACGTACACCGGCTGGACGCTCCGGTCCGGGCAGCATATTGTGCAACCAGACGATGCTGTCCGCAGGGATTTTTTCGGGCAGGGAGGAGAAAATCTGGGCCTGCGGGAAAGCAATCCGCCACCGGGTAGGCTGCACCTTACTCGTGGTGACAATGATGTTATTGTCCATTTGTGTTTTCCTGTCAACGCTCCGTCAGTGCATATTGTTTGGCTCTCAGCACCGGTTTAAGCAAATAGCTGAGTACGGTTTTCTTTCCAGTGAGGATGTCTACTTCTGCAACCATGCCCGGAATGATCGGCATTTTGTCTCCAATGCGGGATTTGTCGGTACGTACCCGAACAATATAGAATGCGTTGCCTTTGTCGTCCGTGATTGAGTCCGCGCTGATGCTTTCCACATGTGCTTCCATTCCCCCGTAAATGGCAAAATCATAGGCGGTGAATTTGACATTGGCTATCTGTCCCGGATGAAGGAAAGCAATATCCTTGGGCAATACTTTAGTTTCCAGCAGGATGGAGTCTTCAAGTGGCACGACCTGAACGATGTCCTTGCCCGGCTGCACTACACCCCCCACCGTGTTATACAGCAGGCGCTGAACGGTGCCGTTAACCGGTGAGCGGATGTCTGCCTGCTTGACTTTGTCTGAAAGTGCCACGCTTCCTTGGCTCAGGCTGCTGATTTTGGACTGAGTCTCCGACAGCTCGTTGCGCGCCTGGTTTTTGTATTCCAGTTCGACTTGTTCAATTTTTCTTTTGGCCTCGGAAATTGCGGATTGCAGGCGGGTGATTTGTGAGGATGCCTGATTTTTATCACCGTCCAAGCGGCTGAGGTCGCGCTCCAGACGCAGCAAATCAACATCAGAAACGGCGCCGGATTTGAGCAGAGGCCGGGTCATTTCCAATTCTTTGGAGGTGAGGGCGTAGCCTTGCTGGGCTTGCTGAAAACGCGCTTGTGCTTCTCCCAACTCGTGATCTCGTTGTGAAAGTTGGTCGCGAGCCATTCCCACCTGAGCATTCAATTGTGCCCTGCTGTTCAAGTAGACATCTCTCTCCTGACTTGCCAGTGCGGGATTTTCTTTGGCGACTTCCGGCGGGGGAACAAAATCACTACCATCAGCCACCGCTTTCAGTCGTGCTGCCTTTGCCAGTAGAGACAGGTAGGTGGAGTGATCTTCATTAAAGCTGGAAAGAAAACGGGTGGTATCGATCCTGAGCAAAACCTGTCCCTTATGCACCTCGTCACCTTCCTTGACCAGAATTTCGCTCACGATCCCTCCATCCAGGCTTTGCACAACTTGTAACTGACTGGAAGGAACCGCCTTGCCATCGCCCTTGGTAATTTCGTCGACCCGTGCAAACGCAGCCCAGATTAAAGCAATCACGGCAATAAGTGAAACCGCCCGCACAAATTTTCGAACGCGCAGAGGTTCCTGGGCGATGATTGCAGCGTCGGCATCAACCACAAAATCGTGTACCAGTTTGTCGTCCTCGTCACTATACACAGCGTAGGGATTGGCCGATTCCGCGCTGCGCGAGAACGGGTTGAGTTGTTCGATCCGCAGATTTTTGACAAACCGCTGGAGTTTATTGCCGGCACCTGATTGTACGATTGCCACGTTATTTTCTTCCATGATCATCCCCTCCCCACTTTGCCATTAAGGAGCGCTTGGGTTACCTGTTCCTTGGGGCCATCTGCAACGACTCTGCCACGATCCACGACAATCAAACGATCGACCAGATCAAGTAATGAATTTCGGTGTGTGACGAGGATCATGGTTCGTCCTTTGGCGTAGGCTGCAAGGCGTGCCTTGAGTGCTTCTTCGGTAGAACTGTCCATGGCACTGCTCGGCTCGTCCAGCAAAAGAATATTGGGATCGTGTACAAAAGCGCGGGCAATCGCAACCGACTGCCGTTGACCACCGGACAGCGATTCACCGCGTTCACCGATCGGCATATCAAAACCGCTAGGGTGATTGCCGACTAATTCTTGCAGCCCGCCAATCTCGGCCGCCTGCAATATAGCGTGGTCTTCCACATGAGGCATGCCAAGTGTGATGTTTTCGCGCAAGGTGCCATAGAACAGATTGACATCTTGCGGAACGTAAGCGATGGCTTTGCGAATCTGGGCCGGGTCAAGCTGGCGAACATCTACCCCGTCAATTTTGATATTGCCTTCGTTCGGTTGATAGAGGTCAAGAATGAGACGGTTAATAGTTGATTTTCCGGATCCCACCTTGCCTATGATTGCAACATGTTCACCCGCTTTAATACTGAAGCTGAGATCGCTGAGTGCGTCAGAGGCTCCACCCGGGTAGGCAAATTTGACGTGACTGAACTCGATGTCGCCCTTGAAATGTTCACGACGTACAAAAGTCGCATTTTCAGGCCGCTCAACGGGTTGGGCGACTACTTTATCAAGAGCCGACAAGGCCATTGCCGCATTCTGATACTGGGTAAGTAGTGAAGCAATCTGGGCGAAAGGGCCGAGAGCACGAGCTGAAAGCATCACGCAAGCAATCAATCCCCCCATGGACAATTGATGATCCGATATCAGGTAGACGCCAATGATGACCACAGCAACCGTAACCAATTGCTGAACCGAACTGCTGCCATTCACTACCGTGGACGACAGATAGCGCAAGTCTGCTCCAACTCGCGCCAGGTAGGCGACTGAATGCTCCCACTTGCGCTGCATCACTCCTTCGGCGCACTGCGTCTTGATGGTTTCAATTCCCACCAGAGTCTCGATGAGGGTGGAATTTCGCGTGGAGGTGGCCCGGTAGGTGGTTTCGGTAAGGTCCTGCATTTTGGGCTGAAGAATCAGCGCGTAGAGAATCAGCCCTACCATGGCAATAACCAAGGGGATGGTCAGAATCCAGTTTAACCAGGCTATCAGGGCTAGGAAAATAATCGCAAAGGGAAAGTCGATGAAAGCGGTCACGGTCGTGGAGGTGATGAACTCACGCACCGATTCGAAAGCCCTCAGATTGGCTGCGAATGAGCCGGCTGAGGCAGGACGGTTAACCATTTGCATTCCAAGAACACGTTCCATTATCAGCGCGGAAAGATCAATATCAACCCGCTTGCTGGCAACATCTAGTACATAACCCCGCACCATGCGCAGTCCGAAATCGGCCACTATAACGATAGTGACTCCAATTGACAGGGTCCACAACGTTTCAAAGGCATTGTTGGGTACCACCCGATCATACACATTCAGGGTAAAGAACGGAATGACGATCGCGACCAGATTGATCAGGAACGCGGCTATCAGAACATCTTTGTAGAGGGGGGCATTAACCCAGAGTGCTCCCCAAAACCAGTGACGATTAACCACCGGGCGAATTTCCGGAGCACGGGTGTCAAAACGAAAGCGGGGACGGACATAAATGCAGCGTCCGGTGTAGATGGCTAACAGTTGTTCCAGCCCAATTTCGGATGCTCCCTGTCCGGCTTCGGAAAAAGCAACGCGGGCATGAGTGCGCTCCTTGTTGATGCCGAGCAGAATGCAGGAATCATTGTCATTGAGCAACAGGATCACAGGAAGCAATTCTTCCCGAATCGCATCAAGAGGCCTGCGGGAAATTCGGGAAGCAAGGTCTGCACGCGCCGCAGCACGACGAAGCAAGGCCGGGGTAAGGCGTCCTTCCTCAAGTGGAAGTCCGGCAAGAAAACTTTCAGGTGTCATTCCCCGCCCGTGAAAGCGGGCAATTTCAATCAGTGAAGACAGTAGAGGGTCATGTCGTCTCCAGGACTGTCCGCTCAACAATGATTCGGTCAATCCCGCTTGGCTATTATCGGCTGTAGTCATATCGATTCTGTAAACGTAGGAAAGTTTTGCGTGGCGTTGTGTAGGAAATGCCCTAAGTTATGAATTTAAAAGTCACTGTACATGTGTCGTTTAATTGGGATTTCTAAAATATTATGAGACGGCTTGCCACAAGCCCCCTCCCTAACCCTCCCCCGTTGGGAGAGGGGACTAAATAGAAGCTAGTGGGTAATCTCCTCTCCCAACGGGGGAGGGTTAGGGAGGGGGAGATTTAATCGTAATCGGTGCCATATACTTTGTAAACCCTAATAGTGTAATTAGCAAAAAAATAATTCATTTCGCAACAGGTGGTGTAACGACAGGGACAACCGCCTGGGAAGATTTGGCAGCACCGGGAACCAGTTTTAAAGGAATCTGAGCGCCTTCACTGTCCACTTTTTCTGCAGCCAAAACTTCAATGCGTTCAGCCGACGCGCCGGCTGCTTTTAATTCATTCGCAGCATATTCACCCCGAGCGGTCGCCAGAGTTTGCAAACGCCCTTCATTGACGACTACTTTGTTGCGCAAACGTTCAAACAGAACGGTGTAAAGATCAGCGCCTTTCAGATCAGAAATCTCCTGTTCCGTCAGGCTTCGTTTCTTGTGAATTAAACCGGATAACTGGGACATCATTTTCCCCGTTCTGCTTTCTTCAAGCTGGCCCGGATTGGCTTGGCTAAAGCCTTCTTTAAGGGAGGACAGTTCAGTGCTGCCAAAGCTTTCCGAGAACATACTTTCCAGAGCTGAACGGATTTTGGGTTGATGCATAGGGATCGGCCCGGGATCGCTCTCTCCTTCGATATGCTGCCCACTTTTTTCCAGCACAGCGCGGCGAAGTTGACGATCCTGCAGGGCCATCCTGTCCTGTTCGGCATAGGTGCCATGAAGCTCAATAGAAAGCTTGGGCCGTTTGCTCATCGCGCCGGCAAGCTTGACCAGTTTCTCACGCTCGGGGGGCGTCAATTGTGCATCGCCTGCCTCAAAGGCAATGCTTTCGAATTTTTCATTGCCGCCGAATAACGCACCCAAGGCACGGAAGGGCGCAGTGGCAATCTTGGTGAAGACGTTGACAATCGCTTTCCAGACAATTCCACCATAACTGAATTGGGGGTCATCCAGGCTGCCGGATACTGGCAGTCCGAGGTCAATACGTCCGTCCGAATCTTCCAGAATTGCAATCGCCAAATCCAGCGGGAGACTTTTAGCCTCGGGACTGTCCACCTTTTCACCCAGAGTCAGTTGATTCATCACCACTTGATTCTCGCCTTGCAATTGGTGTTGATGAATTTTGTATTCCAGATCGAGAGAAAGCTTGCCTGAAGCGATTTTTCGGCCGGCAAAAGTAGCGGAGTAGGGTGTCAGCCGGGTCATTTCAATGTTGCTGAAAATAACTTTTAAATCCATGAAGTCGGTTGGATTGAGCAGGTCGATTTGGCCGGAAGCACGCGCCAGGCCATAGTCATCCACCTGGCCGTTCAGTTCTATCTGTCCGGGTGCACCCGGCTGGGATGAAATTCCGGTTATCACGCCCTGAAGGTCATGAATTCGGGTACCGAAAGGTAAAGCCAGAGAATAATCGGCGAAGTCCATTTCACTCGATACCACTCTGAGACGGTCAATATTAAAAACGAATGGATGGGCTGGAATAGAGGCTGCTGGAGCTACAGGGTGGGCTGCAGACGCTGTCGATGTGACCGGTATGTCGGGTTGTCGAAGGATGCGCTTAATGCTGACGGACTTATCCTTTTCGATGATTAACTTGGTATCGAGTCCGGCAATAACCAATTCGCCCATGTCCAGTTTATTGGGGCTGACTGTAAAAGAGCGACTGCCAAGTGATGACAATGACAGGAAAAGATTGCCTGTCTCGGCCTCGTTGAGGCGCAGCTTGCGCAAGGCAAAATTACCACGATAGCTTGGGCTTCTGGTGTTATATATGAGATGTCCTGCAGTAGACAGGCTCCCATCCACCAGTTTTAGTTTTGCAACATTACTCAGGTAGGACTGGGCGGGTGAGAGACGGAGGTCATTCAGCTTAAGTTGAATATCAGCTGTGGGCCCTGCCGGAACCACCTTTCCTGCTGCTTCAAAGCGACCCGCTTTTCCGGTTTTGAATGAGACTCGCAGAGGAACCGCAGCTTTCCAGTCGTCGCTCACATCTTCCACACCCACGGTGATGTCGTTGAGTGCCAGCTCTGCAGCCGGAGCCATTGATTCATCGCGGAAAAAGGTGTTAAAACCGGTCAGGTCGATTTTTTTCACCTGATAATGCCAGCTGGCTTCATTACTTTTGTTGGTTGAATCTACCTTTGCCTTCTGAAGGCTCTTTCCGGGAGGTGACGTTGTCTGAAATGCTTCCGTAAGATCAATCCGGCCCTGCGCATCACGGCTGATACGAATGTCAGCATTCTTGAGAGCAACGCGGCCCAGCGTGGCTTGATGCGAGGCTAGGTTGACGTGAATATCTTCGAGGGCGAAGCTGCCAAGTTCAAATGCTTTTGGCATGCTGTTTTTGTGTGGGTGCAAATCCAGTTTACTATCTGTTACGGTAAGCGAGCCAAGAGCAAAACTGTTTTTTACCAAGTCAAAACTACCTTCTTTAGCTTCAATCGCATCCATAGTAACAACCGGGGCTGAGTCCCGATTCTGGTGTAACTTGAGACCGGCGAGTTTGGCTGCAGCATGATCCAGATTCAGTTCCAAATGTCCGCCCGCATAACCAATCCGATAGTCTGTCGAAAGACCGGCAATCCCGGCAGGCGGAGCGATGGGGAGCTTGTCCTTGAAATAGGATTCCAGTCGTGCGAGATCGACATTCTCAATGCTCAAATTACCCGTCATGGCCAGAGGATTGAGACTGGCTTCACTATTTAATGTGAAGCGGGCACCTAATGAAGTTTGAGCGCTTATCCGGTACTGTCCCTTTTTATTGGGGAGGGTAGAAACCTCATTAAGTTTGATATCCATCGGCTCAATACGGGTAGAGAACGCGGGCTGAATTCGTTGGTCGGCGAAGTCTATCCTGGCGCCAGCCAGCACGAAGCTATGGATGTCCAGTCTGGGTAAAGGCGATTCCGTTTTCTCTTCTTGGTCCTTGCTTTTTAGAGCGTTGATGAGTCCAGACCAGTTAAGCAGGCCATTGGGCATCATGACGACCGTAGCCTCAAAACCGTCAAGACGAATCTCATTGAAAGTCAGGGTTCTGCGATAGATGCTGGCCGGGGATACTTCTATGACTAAATCGTGGAAGGATAAAAGCGGTTCGCCCTGCGGTTGAGTCAGTTGCAGTCCTGACAGATGCAGGCTAAGCTTAATGGGGTTGAACTCCGGACGGTTCATGGTCAGGTGGTGCCCGGTTTTTTCGGCGATAAATTTTTCTGCCTGAGTTTGGAGAATAAAGGGCAGAGCCAGCCAACCGAAAAGCAAATAGAGGACAACAATACCTGAAAAGATATAGGCTAAGACTTTAAGTTTTGGAAGACGTAGCGTCATACTTAAATTCACTCAATAGGTATTGTGTTCCGATTGTAGCGCTTGGCAGAACTATTGCACAGTGTTCATATCCCGTTAAAGTTGTTTTCCTGACAATCATGGTTTAAAGTGCTTCCGGCAACCTTGGCTTGTACAGAATGGTTAAAACATCCACTCCAAATTTGCACTCCACGCACTATTATCGAGACCTTAATGAATCTTAACTCAGCTCGTCAGGGAAACTGTCTCATTCTTGCGCCACAGGGACGCATCGACCATGCGTCGGCACCTGAATTTTCGGTCGCACTGGAACCTCATCTTGCGGAATGTAAAGCGGGCGGGATTCCGCTGGTGCTGGATTTCGGCGGTGTTGAATATATCAGTAGCGTGGGTTTACGAGCGTTGATGCTGGCAGCCCGTCAGGTTAAGGCGCAAAACGGGCAGATCACCATTGCAGCGCTTACCCCCATGGTGAAAGAAGTTTTCGAGATCAGCCGCTTCAATCTGGTCTATAAGGTTTACGACAATGTGGATGCCGCAGTGGCGGGTGGTGCATAGATGAAAGTCCGTTTCTGGGGAACTCGCGGGTCCATTCCGGTTTCACTGACGGCTCCGGATATTCGCGCAAAGCTGCTTGCCGCGTTTGAGGGGGCGATTGGACGCGATCTGGATACACGCGCAAAAATAGAACACTACATCGATCACGATCTTGGTTTTGATATTAAAGGAACCTTCGGCGGTCATTCCAGTTGCGTTGAAATTGATATTCAGGGTACTGAGCATATTATTTGCGATATGGGGAGCGGAGCCCGACCATTGGGAGGGGACATGATGGCACGCTACGGCGCGACCGGCCAGACTTACCATATCTTCATGTCCCATCTGCATTGGGATCATATGATGGGATTTCCTTTCTTTACGCCTGTCTATATTCCGGGTAACCATATTATTGTTCACGGCTGCCACGCTAATATAGAAGAAGCCTTCCGGAGACAACAGTCCGCCCCCGGTTTTCCGGTGGATTTTAATTTGCTTGGGGCAAAAATAGAGTTTGATCGAATGACACCCGGAGAAGTGTACGAAATTGCGGGGCTGCGCGTGATCGCGAAACTTCAGAAGCATGGGGGAGATTCCTATGGCTATCGATTTGAACATAACAACCATGCGCTGATCTATTCGACCGATTCCGAGCACCAGCTGGAAGATATTGCGGCGACACAAAGCTTCGTTGATTTTTTTCGCGGCGCCGATCTGGTTATTTTTGATGCCATGTACTCGCTTGCAGACGCGATCTCGGTCAAGGCCGACTGGGGACATTCAAGCAATATTGTGGGAGTGGAACTGTGCCAGCAGGCGGGTGCAAAGCGCTTTTGCATGACGCACCACGAACCGGCCCATGACGACGCAAAAATTGCGCTCACCCTCGACGAAACTCGCCGATTCGAGGAAATTACCCGTTTCGATCAGCCCGTCGAAATTATTTCTGCTTACGACGGGCTTGAGATAACGCTTTGAGACGCTTGCCTGCATGGCTTTCACGCATTTGGCGTGCAAAAAAAGGGCGTCCCGTCAGCTTTGTCTTGCTGATAGTGCTGGGTGTCCTTCTGGCTTTTCCAGAGCAACAGCCGTTCAAATCGGCACGTCTGGCATTGTTTGACGAATATCAGAGTTTATTTCCAAGACAATCCCATTCACAGCCGGTCGTCATTGTTGAAATTGATGAAGAGGCACTGAGTGCCCTGGGCCAATGGCCGTGGCCGCGCAACTATTTTGCCGCCCTGATTGATGCCATCGCCGCACTTAAACCTGCCGCCATCGGTCTCGACATCATCATGCCGGAGGCCGATCATGCTTCTCCGCAAGCCGTAGCAGAATCCCGCACTGATTTGCCGGAAGCGGTGCGCAAGGCCTTGGCTGGTGCGGCCTCAAACGATCATCTGCTTGCCTCCAGCTTGGCCGAAGCACCCATCGTATTGGGTGCCGCCGGATTTTCATTAAACGTGTCTTCCACGCAAGATGTTCTGCATACCAACGCGGTTCAGTTGCGAGGGGATAAAACGCCGCTCAAGTTGAATTCTTATCCTTACGTGCTTTCCAGTCTGCCCGAGTTTCAGGCTGTGGCGCGCGGTCAAGCTCTGTTATCCAGCAATCCGGAAAACGGGATATTAAGACGAGCTGCAGAGCTATCCAATATCAACGGCACGATCGTTCCCGGATTGGCTTTGGAAATGATGCGCGTTGCCCATGAGGTACCCAACATCAGTGTAGACCTTGGCTCGCACGGTGTAAAAACAGTCAACATCGGGTCACTGACTATTCCAATGCAGGGCAATGGCGAGGCCTGGGTACATTATGACTCTCCATCACGGCAACGTTATATTTCTGCGGTCAGGCTGCTCAAAAATGAAATTCCTGCCGAGCGAATTCAAGGCAAGATGGTGTTGGTCGGACTGACCGGTCTGGGGTTACAGGATGTGATTACCACTCCGCTCGGTGATCTTCGTCCCGGTGTCGAAGTTCATGCTCAGCTGATCGAAAGTTTTGAAGAGGGGCATTTCCTGACTCGTCCCTGGTGGATGCACTGGGCCGAGCTTTTTGTGCTTTTCGGGGGCGGTCTGTTGCTGATCTGGCTTGTGCCTCACGACCAGTTTCGTAAAAACTTCAGGCAATCCGGGCCGAGTCAAATTGCGCGACGCAACATGGCACAAACCAGTGTTGCGGGGCACGCTATTCGCGAACGGAGGAAATGGGATCGTTCCGAAGGAATCAAGCCGCAATTCACCGTGATGGTCATCATTTTTCTGTTGGTTGTATTCTTTGGAACCGGCATTGTGCTGTTTAACCGGGCAGGGCTATTGTTTGATGCGGTCAGCCCTTTTCTGGTACTCAATATTGTTTTTGGAAGTCTGTTGTTCAGTGTGTTTATCGAAGCCGGGCAGCAGCGTAAAAGCGCGGAATTGGCCCTGCAGAATCAGCGTTTAAAGGCGGCCCAACTGGCGGGAGAGCTGGATGCGGCCCGGCGTATTCAACTAGGAACACTGCCCGTCGCAGCAACCTCGTTCCCCGGCGAAACCCGCTTTGAAATCGATGCCATGCTGGAACCCGCGCGGCAAGTCGGCGGTGATCTTTACGATTTTTTCATGATGGATTCCCGGCATTTATTTTTTGTGATTGGCGATGTTTCTGGAAAAGGATTACCGGCCAGCCTGTTTATGGTGGTGACCAAAGCCTTGGCCAAGAGTGCCGCGTTGCGTAAAAATGACGGCATCGGGGCGATCGTCAATCTTGCCAATCTGGAGATGGCGCGTGAAAATCCGGAAATGTTGTTCGTCACTGTTGTGGCAGGAATCCTTGATTTGGATAACGGAGTGCTCGAAATGGTTAACGCGGGGCATGATGCACCCTGGTGTATCGGCAAAACCGGAAATATTGAAAGTTTGAATGGAGACGGCGGACCGCCACTCTGCGTGCTGGACGATTTCGATTACCCGGTTCAGAGCAGGCAACTTGCAGAGGGAGATACCTTATTACTGCTGACAGACGGCATTACCGAGGCAATGAACGCCAACAAAGAACTTTATGGTATGGAGCGTGTCACGGCTGTCTTGGCCCGGTCCTTGGCGGACCGGCACCCACGCGCACGGGTAGCCGCTCTGCGGGAAGATGTCCGGCAATTCGTCGGAGAGACTGAAGCTTCTGATGATCTGACCTTGCTGGTTATACGCTGGTTGGGAGCTGACGGGAGCGGCATGTGACGGTTCTATCGTTCCCCGGGACAATTAATGAATTTTAATCCACGCCAATTTACTGCACGCTTAAGCTCTCTTGGGGAGGTATTAACCCATACGGAGACAATCTGTCGGGAGGCGGGCTTGAGCAGGGATGAGCAATTGAAGGTAGAGCTGGTGATCGAGGAGTTGTTTACCAACAGTGTCTGCCATGGTTATGGCCATGACTGCAACGAGCCTGTGTGGATCGCTGCAGAAAACCAAAATGGAAATTTACGCATCATTTATCAAGACGCTGCGCATGCCTATAATCCTTTGACCCGGCCTGCCGGGAAGGTGGCACCTGAAATAGGGGGCTTGGGTATAACCTTAGTTAAACGTTACGGAAACCCGCATTACCTGTTTGAGGGGGGGCGCAACACCCTTATTTTGTCGTTCTTACCGTCGTCTGAGCCACATCTCTGAAGTAAGTTTTATTTCAGAGAAAACTAACGAACGATAATTTCTACACGACGGTTTCTGGGTTCGTCAACCTCGTCTTCAGTGGGTACCAGCGGTTCTCTTTCTCCCCGCCCGGCTGCTTCAACATGTTCTGCGGAAATGCCATTCGCTATGAGCAGGTCGCGCATCACATTGGCACGTTCCAGGGAGAGCGTATCGTTAAACTCGACTGTGCCAACCCGGTCGGTATGTCCAACAACGACTATCTCGGGTGCGCTGCGTGTTTTTAGGTCTGCTTTCATTTGATCCACGACAGCCTGAGACTCAGGCGTGATTTCATTTTTTCCGCTTATAAAATAAACGATATAGGATTCCGGCCGCTGGGGTTGGGCATCAAGTGCAGCACTATAGTGCGCGCGCACGTACTCGGTGTTTTCTGTGTGCCGGGAAATTGTGCCATTCTGGGTTAGACTGACTGACTCGTAGGGACGGTCGATAATTTGCTCACCCGACTGCGTTTTTACAATCACTGAGCTGGGTTTTCCGTCACTGTTTGGCAGGAGAACAATACGCTCAGACACGCATCCGCTTAGGGCTGTGAGGAGGATGCACAGAACCAGGCTGCGAAATAAAGCTCTTCCAGAAGGTATCATTTAAAACTCCGAAATTGAGTAAGGGGTATTTAATCCCCAAGGGGCCAAATAAAAAAATAGAGGCAGGGCAATTTATCGAGGTGTGATGAAAGAAAATTAATGCTCAGTTATCCTCAGCTCCGGCTTCTATGACGAACTCTGTACCCCTCACACCAAGAATCGATGTTGGAGTGCGGTATGTCACCGCATCGGGGGAAGATTTGGAAAGCTTTCCCGAAACGACTGCCAAAGTTCCGCGCTTTAATGAGGCGTCCAGTGCGCCCAAATTTGTGGTACTGTCAAAGGAGAATTTATTCAAGCTCATATTGGATTTTGGCCCCAGGGAAAGCAGCGTGCCATCATGCAGAGTGATTCCCAAGGAACTTGCCGCGCCGGTCAACACGCGATCTGAAACCAGCAACCTGGTTCCGGGAGTGGCAACGATTTTTTGATCCCCTCGTTCAATGGTTGCACTGCCGGTGGCAACTTTGACCATTCCGGCCTCGTCAGATGCATAGGCTTCCCCCACCAAAGATGCGATCAGGAACAATCCTGAAAACACACTGATTATTCTGGTCAAAATTGTCATTCAATATCTCCTTGAAACTGCTTTGATTCTGTGATGCGGGCTGATCATTTTATAGGTGGCAATTGTTATGAATCGCCCATTCCGAATGAAGAATTTTTTGCCTTGAAATTCTATTCTAATGTATGGTGCAGGTTTTTCCAATGATACAAATGCTTTCCGGTCAAACTTTGACCCGGATTGAGTGAGCTGTATATGGCGCCAAACTTACATTTGATATGAAAAATCCCCACAAGCACCGGCCCGGAATAACCCATGTTTGGCATGCCATGGGCATTGCATTGCAAGGCCTGCGCAGTGCTTTTGAACATGAAGATGCATTCCGTCAGGAATTGATCATTGCAGCCATCGCTATTCCGGTCGCACTGTTTTCGTCAGCAAACATGACAGGCAAAGCAGTAATGATAGGGAGCGTGTTTTTGGTGCTCATAATGGAGCTTATTAATTCCGCATTGGAAGCGGCTGTTGACCATACCTCGTTAAATCTTCACCCGCTTGCCAAGCGTGCTAAAGATATAGCCAGTGCAGCTGTTCTTCTAAGTATCGTCAATGCGTGTGTGATGTGGGGGTTGATATTATTTACGTAACCGGGAATTTGATTTTCGGGCTGATCATTTCATCCGGATCAACAGTGTGAGTCTATGAAATTTCTACAATCTAAATTGTTGCTCAAAAATATTGCTTTCGTGATCGTTTTGTTTGCCTCTGCGATCGGAGTGTATCAACTTGCCGCGCGTCACTCTGTGCAATGGGACTTTACGCAAAGTGCCAGCAATACTCTTGAAGCCAGTAGCGTCGATGTCTTGAAGCAGCTGGCCGGTGAAATCAAAATTACGGTCTACGTTACCGCTCAAGATGCGAATCAGGGTGATGTGCATAAGTGGATACGTGAATTTGTCGGCTTGTATCAACGCTACAAGCGGGATATATCGCTTACCTTTATTGATCCGGTCACTCAGCCCGAAGAAATGCGCAAGGCCAATATTCAGGCCAATGGGGAGATGCTGGTTGAATATGGCGGGCGGGTCGAACATCTTACTGTGCTCAGCGAACAGGCGCTTACCAGTGCCCTGTTGCGACTGGCGCACAGCAAGGACAAGCTGGTGATGTTTCTGGACGGACACGGCGAGCGCAAGCTGGACGGTATCGCCAACCACGACCTCGGCGAGTTTGGCAAACGATTGCAACAGAACGGTTATCATCTCGGCAGCCTGAACCTGACTCTGGCACAGGATGTACCGCGTAATGCCAGCATGTTGTTTATTACCCAACCGCAACTTGATTTGTTGCCGGGTGAGGTAGACAAGCTCATGCGCTACATCGCTCAGGGCGGTAATGTCCTTTGGCTGCTCGATGCCGAACCCTTGCATGGACTGGAGCCGTTAGCTGAAAAACTGGGCCTGCTGCTGACCCCCGGTAGCGTGATTGATCCTGCGGCGGAAGAAATGCGCGCTCCGGCGAATTGGGCGCTCGCCTCCGGGTATCCCCCCCATGCAGTGACACACAATTTCAATCTGATCACGGTATTCCCATTCTCACGGGCCATTGGTTCGGAAGAAAATTCTGCCTGGCAACGAACCGTGTTAGTGGAGGCTGCCCCGCGCGGATGGGTGACTGGAAGTGCCGCTGAATCCAAATCGTCCAACGCGCATGCTGCAGCTCAGTTGCATTTCGACAAAAATCAGGACATCCCCGGCCCGGTGACGCTTGCACTTGCCCTGCAGCGCGATGTCAATGACCGCGATCAACGTATTGTCGTTGTCGGGAGTGGCTCGTTTCTAGCCAACGCATTCTCAGGTAATGGTGGAAATATCGATCTGGGTGTCAACATGGTGAACTGGCTGGCAAACGAAGAAAAACTTATTTCAACGCAACCGCGTTCGGTCAAGGACAGCGCAGTGAACCTGAGCAAAACCAGGCTTGAAATAATCAGCGGGGGCTTTTTGGTGTTAGTCCCTTTGTTATTGTTTCTTGCGGGCGGAATAATCTGGTGGCGAAGGAGAAAATAACCATGCCTGAACTACCTGAAGTTGAGACAACACTTCGCGGACTGGCTCCGCATCTCCTGGGGCAAAAAATCGTCAGTGTGACCATTCGCAATCCACGCTTGCGCTGGCCTGTTCCGCAAGACTTGCCCAAGTTACTTCCAGGCTTAACGATTAACTCCCTCACGCGCCGTGCCAAATACCTGCTGATGGATTGTGGTGCAGGTACACTGATATTACATTTGGGCATGAGCGGAAGTCTGCGCATTCTTCCTGCAAATACAGCAGTAGAAAAGCACGATCATTTTGATCTAGTGCTCGCTAGCGGCATGCTGATGCGCTTGCGTGATCCGCGTCGCTTTGGGGCAGTGTTATGGCACGAGGGCCAAACGGTGCGTCCGTTGCTGGCTCATCTTGGCCCGGAGCCGCTGGAAGATCATTTTGATGGGGATTATCTCTACCAAGCTACGCGCAAACGTAGCGCGGCAATCAAGCTGGTAATTATGGATAACCACATAGTCGTTGGAGTGGGAAATATTTACGCCAATGAGGCTCTTTATCGTTCGGGCATCCGTCCGCAATTGTCGGCAGATAAATTGAGCAAGGCGCGATGTGTGCGACTGGTCAGAACAATACGGGAAACCTTGTCGGAAGCCATTGCCTTGGGGGGGAGTAGTCTACGGGATTTTGTTCACAGCGATGGCAAGCCGGGTTACTTTCAGCAACACTATTGGGTATATGGCCGTGCAGGGGAAGCGTGTCTTGCATGCGGCACGCCAATCAAGCAAATAAAACAGGGACAGAGATCCAGTTTTTATTGTCCGATTTGTCAGAAATAGCGGGTGAGAAGTTGCCTGCTATACCGCAGAAGAAAGGTTCATGTGCATGAATCCCCCTTCTGCTGTATTTCAGCTTTGTGTTAAATGACTTTCTTAAAACGAATACCCGGCGGATAGCACCACAGCTGAAGGCTGAAAGTCTACCGTTGTGCTTCGGCTGGCCCCGGAAGAGGTCAGTACAGCAGCGCTTCTGGTATGCGTTTGAGAGTATGAGCCGTATAGCGTCCAGTTTTTCTGTACACGGTAACTGACACCAACGGTTCCGGATGCGCCTATTGAGTCAGCCAAGGTAACCGAAGTCGGGCCGCCTCCAACGGCATCTCCCGCTGGGGTGGATGCGTTGTTATAGAAGTGAGTGTAGTTTATTCCCAAGCCAAGATACGGACGGAATGCCGAGGAAGGATCCAGAAACTTATAATTGACCACCATGGTTGGCGAAAACCATCTTGTCGTCGCGATGGTCTGGCCGGCAAAAGGCACCGAACCGAACGTCGGAGATCCTTTGCCGACGGTATTGGTCTTTGGCGGAATGCCTGCCGCAAGTTCCAGATCAAAGTGCGGTGACAGATGGCGCACATAGGCAAAATACAGAGTCTGTACATTTTCTACGCTCAAGTTGAGATGATCTCCTGGGGGGATGGCTGCAATACCTGATCCGGTGGCATCTTGCGCCTGTGCATTGTAATGAATCAGATAGGCCCCAAGCCGGAATTCATTGTCGTTCTCAGCATGGGCAGTTCCTGCCAATGCAGACAGGATGACTGATGTGAACAGAGCGATTCTTTTAGTTGTTTTCATTTGGCTCCCCTTCATTAATGAATGTTGGTAAATGCACTGAAGTATGCATTGGTCGCTGCCAAGCAGGACAGTTGAGTTACCAATGCGTGATAGGTTGCGAGCAGCGCCAGCGGTGCTGGCGTCGCGGGGGAAGTTGCTGCGCCTTGAGCTATGACACCCGATGCCACGTTATAAAACACACCTTGAGCCACGCTTTGCGCTGTGGGAGGAGAGACAGGGGTGGGGATGGACAAGGTCGCGGTTGTTAATAGGTTGCCTGACGTTGGATCGGCATCGACCACGCTTACATAAGGATTGCTTGACCATAGTTTTTGCATAGTACCGGTGTTGACGGGGAAGAACACGGTAGGGTCTGAATGTCCCCCGCACATTTGGACAGGTGCTGCCGGAGTCCAACCGCCGCGAAGATCGTTGGCTTTTAATGCGATCCGGGTGGTATGTTGTGGCGAAGCGGCTGCCGCGCAAAGCAAACCACTGGAGCAACTGATTTGCGGTACGACTATGCCGCCCGCCATATTCAACGCTCCGTCAGGATTTGCATAAGCATCGGCCAGGTATGAAGCACGGAAGGTATTGCTGACCAGGAAGTGGGTTGGATCAAACCCATTCAGTCCATATGCCGTAACTGTCGCTGCTGGGTAGTATGTGGCAAAGAAATAGAATGGGGATTCCATCAGTGTTGTGGTCAATAACGGTGTTATGGAAGCAGAGTTATCGGGGACGCCCGTCCATGTAAACGATGAGGGGGAGGCGCTGTCAAACATCGCATTGCCAGGCAACGACGCTGCCGCAGCAGTAGGGTTGGCGCTTGGGAATATGTTGTCGGCTATGCTTGCGTAGGGCGATGCATACACATCACTGGTGGTACCCGGCACGCCCGATTGTCCTTGAATATTATAAATATTTCCGTAAGCTCTCTGGTAACTAGTGAGTAACATGGGCATGAACGTGGTACCTCCCGCATCGACATCGCCAAAGAGTATTTGGTCGGCCATAGCAGCAAGAGCATAAGGTCCTGACATCGGTGCCGAAGCGGTCACTTTCATTGTTGCATCACCAGCGAGATAGCGAGCTTGCATTGCCTTATGCGTTGCCATGGCTACATATCCACCCTGCGAATATCCACTGATGAATAACTGCCCGTTATCTTTAATTCCCGAAGCAAAAATTTTCCCCAAGGCAAAACGTGCCGCAGTCAAAGCGTCGATCATTTCGTTGGATTGCTGGACATAATTCACATAGGGATGATAAGACAGGCTAGAGGTATCGTAACCCGCGTAATTCGGGGCAACAACGATATAACCTTGCGCGGCAAAAAATGCCGAGAGTGCTGCAGTCTCATTACCCGGATCTTCTTGTGCGCTCACGCCGGTAGCCGATGTATTGGCTGCAACGTTGGCGAGATTGAAGGTTTTATCCGTCGTGGTGCCATGTGCAAACAGAAGAATTGGGTTGCCCTGCGGATTGGTGCACTGTGTGCTGGATCCGGTAGGTACCATCATCACGCCTGTGGCTGTGGTAGGTTCACCGGCACCGCCTACGGTATTGTACTGGATGTAATGGTAGTCAATTCCGCAGGGGAGGGAATTGGATGGCAAGCCGCCCAGCGGGCTAACCAGAGCCAATAAAGTGGCTCCTCCATTGGTCGAAGCTGCAAATTGCGCGGTTAGATCCGCAGCAGTAACAGAAGCAGTACGTAGTGGAGGATTTTGAATCAAGGTGCCATGAACAGCACTGGTATTGACACTGCCTCCCGACGTGCCTGAACCACCGCAACCGGCAAGCAAACCGGCGGTGCATGCAGACAATAATAGAGTTCTAAAAATACGCATACTGATCTCCCTGAAGTATGACCGCTTCCTTATC
>Ga0316222_1001351_pt1 | contig 30220 bp, 48 predicted proteins | sample TBH18011metaG_FD_206008 | JGI IMG/M metagenome (GOLD analysis project Ga0316222, IMG submission 206008) | Freshwater microbial communities from Trout Bog Lake, Wisconsin, USA - TBH18011 | ecosystem: Environmental > Aquatic > Freshwater > Lake > Hypolimnion/Profundal zone | place: USA: Wisconsin... | reverse complement strand
GCTCCTGTTCTTTGTCCAGCTAGTATTAGATTTTATCCAAAACATTTTTTTGAAAACTGTATAAAAAATAAACAATTTTATTGTAATGAAGATGGAATAGTTTCATTTTCTATTCATTATACAAATAAAAATTATGATTATGATAATAGATTTACAATAGTTCCTAAACATTTACTTGATGTAATTGAGATATAATATGGGTAAAGTAAGAATTATTTATTTACCCACCGCTGAAATAGTTGGATATGGAAAAAGTAATAGAAAGGCATTCTTTATGACAAAAGAACATGCTATTAAGTTTATTAAAACCAATGATTGTATAATTCCAGCTTCAGGTAATCCATATTTTCCAGGTAAGACTAAGTCTATTGTTTATTTAACAAGTTCTATTATACCAAAACATTTACTCGAAGTAATAGAGGTTCCAAATGTATAAAATTATCTATGTTCCTACCGGAGAAGAGGTTGTTAAGCCTTGTAATTATAGGCGTGGTGGTAAAGAAATGACCATCAGACAGTTAAGAAGATTTTTAAGAGCAGATAAAGCGTATCTCGTTAGATATCACGATAAAGAAATATATTTTACAAGAGAACCGGAATTTCAAGATACTCATCCACTTTATAATAAAGAGTTTTGTGAGAGAATGGGTAGAGTTAAGATTTTGAAATCTGATATAAAAGTAGTGAGAACTTAAATGGCTGATGAAAAGTTTGAATGTATTCCATATGAACCTAAATATAAAATAATATATTTACCTAACGCAACTTATTGGCCAGATAATTCTTTACAATTTAATAATAGAAAAGCGGCACAGGGTTATTTAGATTGGATATTTCCAATTATAGAAAAGAATAACTATAAACATTTATATGAAGTAGTAGAGGTATAATATGGCAATTATAATTCCTGTTCCAGTTCAACAACCAGTCCCTCAACGCGGTGAAATACCAAAATATCAATCTTATATGTGTCCTTTTTGTGATTACGAAAAAGAGATACGATACGAACAATTTGACCCAGAAACTGGAAAAATAGATACCAAAACAATGTCTGTTAGTTCTTATAAAAACCTTATTATAAATAATAATGTTCAACCGCAGTTGAAAAACATTTGTAGACCTGTAGAGTGTTATTGTAATCAGTGTTATATATCTTTTAGTATATCAAAAAGTTTAGGAATTATTTAATGTTTAAAGTTATTCATTTACCAACTGCTGAAATTGTTCCAATAGAAGAATATAGACCGTATGGGTATTTAGGTAAAGAACATTCTGTTAGAGCATATCTACAAGGACATGCTTGTATTTATAATAAGTTTTCTGGAAAACCAGAGTTTGTTCCTACAGGTCATACTTATCAAATAGAATACGAAGTTCCAGAACATTTTCTTGAAGTTATAGAGTTCCCAGATGTATAAAATCTTAGACCTATCTACTGGAGAGTATGTAATGACATGTTGGGGAAGTATAGATGGAACATATATTTACGATGAACCAATAAAAGATTTTAAATATATTACACATGCCAGAAGATATTTACATGACATGGTTCGATATTATAGAAGAACAGAAAGATTAAATAAAAAGCAGTTTGAAATTATAAAGGTATAAAATGACAGAACATCAAGCTACATTAGGCTTTAGCAAGAAATTTCAAGCTGGTTTATTGGTATTAATGATTAAAGACTTTGATTTTCTTCGTCTCATTGACCCTGAAATATCTACAAAGTATCTTGATGCGGGAGAGGCTTATCTTAAATTATTAAAACTTATTAAAGCCCAATATAACAGAACAAAGAAGCCCTTAACTGTTGATATTATGCGTAATATATTAATTCAATTAGAAAAAATCTCTTCGTTAACTGAACCAGAGGTATATGGTATCAACTCTGTTATTGATTTAGGATTAACATTAACTCATTCGGAGTTTGAGTTTGTTAAAGAAAATGCTTTTGATTTTTTCAAGAAACAAGTAGTAGCTCGTTCTGTTAGCGATAGTATAAGTTTTCTTGAAAAGAACGACTATGATAGCATTTATACAGTTGTAAGTGAAGCTTATAAAAAATCATTTAGTGTTGGTGAAAGCATTGGTATTAATTATTTACAAAGTCCTGTAATAGATAGATATTCAGAAGCACCAAGACTTGGTATTTGGAGTAGTGGATTTCCAAAGCTTGATAATTATATTGAAGGCGGATTTGCTCAAAGTGAATGTTATTCAGTATTAAGTCCTACAGGACGTGGGAAATGTTTAGGTGCTGATACTCCAATACTTATGTCTAATGGAACTATAAAAATGGTTCAAGACATTGTTGTTGGCGATAAGTTAATGGGCCCAGATGGTAAGAGTAGAAACGTTCTTTCTACAACATCTGGTAAAGATGACTTGTATAAGATTACTCCTACAAAGGGTTTATCATATACAGTTAATAGCGTTCATTTATTAAGTTTGAAATTAACTCCGGGTTCAGGCGGGCTATACCTATCTGATGGAACTCATATTAAACAGTCTGATACAAATAAACCTATTTTTGTCGAAGCTAAAACATTGTTTACCAGTAATAAAACTGCTAAACATTGCTTAAAGGGTTGGCGACCAGACGCAGTATCTTTTGAGAACGAACATACTAATCATATTATTCCACCATATATTTTAGGCGTGTGGTTAGGTGATGGAACTTCCGCTAAACCTTCCATTACACAAATTGAGAATAACGAGGTTGTTGATGCTTTTAGAGATTACGCTACAAGCCTCGGTTATGGCATTACAGAACACAAAGATAGTAGAAACAATTGTTCTGAATATAGATTAACAGATGCCGGTAAAGGTAATCCTAACAGATTTACAGAAAACTTAAAAATACTTAATCTGTTTAATAATAAGCATATACCTAATTCATATAAGTTGTCGTCTATTCAGGATAGACTTGAATTACTTGCTGGATTGCTTGATACAGATGGTTATTTACATAATAGTATGTATGAATTTATCCAAAAAGATAAACAGTTAGCAGAAGATGTAGTATTTATTTGTAGATCTTTGGGGTTTGCGGCTAATATCTCTGAATGCGAAAAGGGCATAAAATCAACTGGATTTATGGGCAAGTATTGGAGAGTAAGCATCTCTGGGAACTGTAATTACATACCATGTAAACTTACCTATAAACAAGCGCAACCAAGAGAGCAAAAGAAAAATCATCTATTAACTGGAATTAAAATTGAAAAAGCTGGTTATGGTGATTATTATGGTTTTGAAATTGATGGGGATAGACAGTTCTTATTAGGCGATTGGCAAGCAACTCATAATACTGCTCTATTATGTAATTTTGGTGTAGCGGCATTAATAGCGGGTAAACGAGTATTATTTATTACACTCGAAATGTCCGAAAAACAAATTTGTCATAGATTTGACAGTATTATTTCTGGGTTCTCTTCATCAGAAATCTCAAAATCAGGTGAGGTCCAAGCAAATCTTGTTAATACATTAAATAACTATAAAGCCACTCCATACATAAAAGGGTTTTGTAGAGGTAGTTTAACTCTACCGTCTTTAAGAACTTATCTTGATAGGTTTCAAAACGAAGTATGGAAACCAGATGTTGTTATTCTTGACTGGCTTGGTTGTTTAAAGTTTAAAGAAACATACGAAAAACGACACGAACAAATGGCGGAAGCTGCTGACGAGCTTGTTAACATTTCAAGAGAATACGAAATCACTTTAATGACAGCCCATCAGACTAATAGGTCTGCCGTATCTCAAGATAGCTTTGCTTACGACTCCGTTAGTGATAGTTTCGCCTCTTTGTTTGGTTTAGATGCTGTATTTTCATTAGGAGCTTCTAATGAGGCAAAAGATGCTGGAAAAAGAACTCTTGGTATCTTGAAAAACCGCATGGGGCCGGACTCTGTTCAGGTTAAATTAATGGGTGATCTTCCTGGTCATTCTCTTACTTTTAGATTTAGAGAAGCCATTGATGAAGACGAAGAAACATCTCTTTTAACAGAGAAGAAATAAGAGAAATATCAGATGTATAAAATACTTCATTTACCCACAGCTACTTTTGTTCTTGATGGAAATTCTACCAGAGAAAATATAAAATCTCTTGTATTTAAAACAAAAAAGGCAGCTGAAAATTACATAATTTCAAACTCTTTTAGGGTATCTAAATACCACCCTTGGGGTGAAGGGGGGAGTGTTTATGACCTTAAATATGACCATTCTTTAAAAGAAGAAGAGGTTCCGCGCCATTTGTTAGAGGTAATCAAATGCTAAAACTTAATCTTGGTTGCGGCAATAATTACATGGATGGTTATATAAATGTAGATAAATATGCTACTAATATAGCAGATATGGTTTATGATTTAGAAGAGCTGCCCTGGACTTGGGCTGACAATTCTGTTTCGGAAGTTATATTAAAACATGTGTTAGAGCATTTAGGTCAATCAACACAGTTATATTTGAATATAATTAAAGAACTGTATCGTGTATGCGCTCCAGGAGCCCTTATAACGATTGATGTTCCTTATCCGCTACATACAGACTATTTAGGCGATCCCACGCATTGTAGGCCCATTACAGCGGAAGGATTGTGGCTTTTTAATCAGGGTTATTGTGATGATTTAATTAACAGTAATTCTCCTGGAACACCTCTTGCTAAATACTTGGGTGTAGACTTTGTAATGGAAGAACATACTACATTTCCAGACAATAGTGGCAACATAAGAGCATCACGATTTGTTTTAAAAGTTAGAAAGCCTATTAAATTAGCACTAATGAGTAATGGACTTGGCGATGTTGTGATGGGTCTTGGCGCTGCTCATGCTTTACATGATGCTGGATACAGAGTTTCTATTACAGCACAAGAGAGATATCATGAAATCATAAAACTATGCCCATATGTTTATTCTGTTAGCGAGACTGATAGAGAAAATGAAATATGGACATGTGCTTGGAATTATTTACAGCCAAGACATCAAATTGATGAGTATTTATCAATGTGTGGTTTAGATTTAACTACTGTAAGTAATAAATCTAAATCAGTAGATTTGTTAGTAAGTCCTACTGTTATTAATAATATGGCTTTAAAGTATCCAGGAAAAAATAGAATTATAATTCATACTGCGTGTTCTTCAAACTCAAGGAAATGGCCGAAAGAGTATTGGCAAAGTCTTGTTGATAGGTTTGTTTTAGCCGGTATAGAAGTGATTTCTATAGGTAAAAATACATATCCTTGGGCTGGTTTTGCTGGTGTTGACACTTTAGTTGGTGTTGTAGAAGAGTTTAATACCTCTATAGAAGAAAGTATTGCTCTTCTTAATCAATGTAAATTACTAATATCTTCCGATTCGTCTCCTATTCATTTAGCGGGAGCTACTGAATGTGGTATTTTAGGATTATTTTCTGTAATGGCTCCAGAGTTTAGATTGCCTTTTAGACATGGCGAACTTGGATGGAATGCTTTTGGTATTACTACTCCATGTAAATACAGCCCATGTTATCCGAACATGGTAGAAAACCATGATTTTGTATGGTCTAAAAAGGCCATTGATATATTAATCAATAATAATTCTATGGCAGACCTAATTGAAAACTTCTGTGAGAATAAAGAAGATTATCAGGGATGTATGAAAGCTATTACAGTTGGTGAAGTTTACAATAAAGCTGTCGAAATGTATAATAAGAAGGTATAAATATGTATGCTATAATATATTTACCTACAGGCGAGTTTATAACAGATGGAAATACTGATGCTAATGATTTAACCCCAAAAACATTTGCTTCTAAAGATGAAGCAGAGGATATTATACAAGAAAGAAAATTGGGGTATTTAGAAAGCGTAAAAATGTGGTATACATCATCATATGAACATGATATGAAAGTAAAATCCTATTTATTTGATGTTATGGAGATTTAAAAATGTATAAAATACTTCATTTAGCTACTGGCACTTATGTTATGGGATTAACCGGCGAAGATTTTTCTTTTAAAAACAAAGAAGATATTATTAAACAAGTATTTAATAATAGGTATGCTATTTTTGTAAAAACAAAAGGGCATAATAATCATAATGTTGAAATTGGTAGCGTTCTTTCTAATTCATTTCATGATATGCCAAATGGTATTCCAAAGCATGAGTTTGAAATTATAGAGGTTTAGATGTATAAAATAATCAATTTAGCTACAGGAGAATATGTTTTTAGCGGGGAAAATGATAGTGAAATAGCTTTTTGGACTGAAGCTGAAGCACAAGAACAAATCATTGATAATAGATATGTTTACTTTGTTAGAAAAAGACATATGTATTATTCTAACTATACTAATGAAGAAGATAACACATTAGATAACATATATGCTGTATTTAGTCCACAAACTGTGGAACAAAGGCCAGATAATGTAATACCAAAGCACCAATTTGAGGTAGTAGAAGAAGTTGGTGTTTGGAATGTATAGAATACTTCATTTACCAACTGGAACGTTTGTTAAGTATAATATAAATAATCCAACTATTTGGAACTTTCTTTCTTTACAATCTGCTAAAGCAGTTTTATCTTGGAAAATTGTAGTAGACTATGAAAAAGATAATGTTATGTTAGATGAGGTTTTGTGGTATGTAAACACATCTCCTGTAATAAGCGAACAGCTTGAAATTGTAGAGGTGCCAGATGAGTAATAAATCTTGTGGCGGTTGTCAATACTTCACTAAAATGCTACATTTGATTGGCAATGGCGGTTTATGTGAATGGTTTGATGCCAGGACTAACGTGGATTTTGGGCACGAATGTTCTGGATTTAAAGCTTTGAAATACGATAGAAATAAAGAAAAGCAAGCGATTAAAAAAGAGTTGGAGATAGACGATGATTAAAGATGTTATGTCAGTTAGTTATACAGAACTGGATAATGGAACACCAGCTTTATGTTTTTGTTCAGATATTATAATTCCTATAACAAATAAAACAATGGTTCAAAGCTTTATTAATTATATGGATAACGATTTGAAGTTTAAGATTATTGATTTGCGTATACAAACATTAGCTTTAACATATTTCGGACCAGATGTCATTTCTATTAAAGCAAAAGTTAATAGTGTTTGGGAGTTAATGGGATTTGTTGGAACACAAGAAATATATGAATGTATGAGTAAAGTATTAAACACTTTAAAAGAAGGAACAAATGAGTAATAAAATGAAGATTGATGTATTATTAATCTTTAATATGGATAAGGAAAGCCAATCAGAAAAATCTACTGCTCTACACTCATATTTTCCAAAAACTTCTTGTGAACTTAATATCATTCCTCTATATACAAGAAATATAGAAGATATAACTAAAAAATTAGAAAGTTTTGGAGATAATTTACCAAACCTTATTGTTCATTATGGTTGGGGTAATGGTTTATTTTGGGAAACGGATGAGTTTTTTGGTATACCATCTATTACAGATGACCACTCTATAAATGAGTTATTCTATACTGATGGCGGATATCTATATTCTACTCTTTTTGATATTATTAAAGAAAGAGTGTTAGAGCTTGATAAGAAACTATCAATGCCGCCGAAGGCTAAAATAGCCAAGACAAGAGTTGACTTACAGTATATTAGAGGACGTTGTATGTCAGAACCTTTTGGGTTTGACACAGAAACTAACTTCCTTAATCCATTTTTGCGTAAACCAGAACCAAAATTATTATGTTATTCTATAGCATGGTTATCTGATGAAGATGAGGGTTGGTGTATTCCAACAAATCAAAAGCATATAGATGAGATAGGCGCGGAATATACCCTACAAGAAAGTTTATCAACAGCAGAAGATATTTTCTTCCAGACTGAACAGCCTATGTATATTCAGAATGCTATGTATGATTTGCTTGTATTGTGGGAACTATTTGGAGGTAAACAACCAAAAAACTTTGCCGCAGATACTATGCTACTATTAAATCTTTATCATATGGCTTCTAAATCATGTTCATTAGAAAATAATTTGGATTTGATTGGATTACCTGTATATAAAAACGTTGTTAAAAACTATTTGTTGTCTCAAAGTGGAAAGAAAACCTTAAAGGGCCATCATGGGTTCGATAGTGTCCCATTAGAAATTATTGGTCCATACGCCGCTATGGATGCTATTGCTGTAGTAAGACTTGTCAATTTCTTGGTTAAAGAACTTGGAAAGGAACAGATGACATTTTACTATAAAATACCGCATCAGGTTCTGCTTACAAGTCTTGAACTTTGTATTCAAGGATATCAAATATCAAGAGATAGGTTTAATTTTACCAAACTTGAGGTAGAAGAAAACATAGTTGAGACATATAATATGGCTAAATCTTTAGTATCTAACCATATTACTCCAGAGTTTAATATAGCATCGCCAGACCAAATTGCTGATTTGCTGTTTAATAAGCTTAAATTACCAGCAACAACAAAAACAGACAAAGGTAAGGATTCGACTGGCGCTAAAGTATTGGATGACTTGATTTTGTTTCATCCGTTTATTTTCTATTTAAGTAAAGTAAAGAAACTACAAAAGGTATATTCTTCTTATGTTATGGGTAATTTTAATATATTAGGACCAGGAAGTAGAGTATTAAAGAAAACAAACTCTTGGACATTTAATGCCCAATATAAGCAGACAAATAGAACAGCCAGATTAAGTTCTGGTAATTTATATGGATACAAAGAGACGAGTAAAAAGGGCGCTAATATCCTTACCTTACCAGCTACAGGTTCTATGGTAAAACATTTCTTTATGCCAGACCCTGTAGTAGATTTAGAAAACAAGTTGTATGACGATATACTTATAGAGTTAGAAAAAACAGACCCTATTAAATACGCAGAAGTCATACACGCATTAACAAAAGATGTTAGTGCTATTACTAAACCAACTGTGATTAAGACACCAAAACCTGTAAAGGTTAAGATACCAAAAGTGCCTAAAATCAAGAAAGTGTAGTAATGAATTATCCAGATAATGTATCATTTACCACAACACAGTTTATGCCGGCTGCTAAAAGTATATCAACAAACAATGAAGATTATTTAACACTGACTTCTAATGTATTTATTATGAGACAGTTTAAGATGATTATCAGTGATGTTATAGAAACTCAAGAGGCAGCGACATTCATTGTAAACGCAGAGCTGATACCTAAAACACAACCACAGCAATTACAACGATTAAAGCTAATTACTAATATGCCAAAAACATATATGTTAACTCTTAATTTCAAAGAACAAATTAATGAAGATATTTATTCTTTGTCTGGGAGACATACTTCTGGCACAAGAGAAAAGGCGAGAAAGATACTATTAGCTAAATTAGCATTATCAGATTATAATGAAAATATAGAAAAGACAAGACAGGATACACTATATGCGTATTCTAATTTTATAACAACAACTCTTTTTGAGCCCAGCGGTATTAGAATACTGGAGAATACGCCCCATATCAATACCTGGCTTATAAAACTTTTGGGTTAGAGCTAATCCAATTTCAAGGAAATAAATAATGACTAATGAGTTAAATATTTCTACATCTAATACTAAACTTGGAAAAATACCAAGTTTTTCAATATCAGCAGTTGATAGTTGCCCAGGTGCTACTACTTGGTGTAGTAAATCTTGTTATGCTATGAAATTAGAAAGAATATATAAATTAGCTAAAGCAGCATATGAAAGTAATTTTAATCTAACAAAGGAACCAGATTTTGTAAAGAACATGAACGCGAAGATAGCCAAATTAACAGATAAGGGCGTATCGGTCATGCGTTTACATGTAAGCGGTGATTTTTATAGTGTTAGATATATTTACGATTGGGTAAAGATAGCAAAAGCTAATCCTACTATGATGTTCTATGGATATACGCATTCATGGTCTGTTCCAAATCTATTACCGCATATTGGTGTATTACGTTCACAACATAATGTAGTATTATTTGCCAGCGTAGACCAATCATCTACTACTAAACCCCCAAAGCATTGGCGAGTAGCATATGCTGGAGATAAGAAATTAAATACATATAGTAAGATGGTAGATTGTTTGGAACAAACGGGTAAAGTAAAAGATTGTGCTACATGTAAATTATGTTTCAATACAGCAAGCACTATTAACATACAATTTAAGGTCCACTAGGAGAACAAAATGGAAAATACAACAATTACAGTAAAGCAAACAAAAAAGAAAGTAAAGCTAGCAGAAGCAGAAAAGTTGGCGATTTTAGAAACTAAAAAACTTGCCAAAGAACAAAAATTAGCTTTAAAAGCAGCAAATGTTAGTAAATCTGTATATTCTGCCTCCTTTACAGACAAAGAGCTGTTCTCCTCTCTGCCAGCCAATGTAAAAGGGTTAGCAGATAAAAGAAATACAATGGATGGGTTAGCATTATTAAAATTATTTACAGATAAAGCTATCCCAGCTGTTGTGTTTGATCCGCAATATAGAGGTGTTTTAGATAAAATGGAATATGGAAACGAAGGTGAAAGACAAATAGACAGAGCTGCTTTATCTCAAATGTCTGAAGCTGTTATTATTTCATTTATTAAAGAAATAAATAGAACCTTAAAACCATCTGGGCACTTGTTTCTATGGGTAGACAAGTTTCATATTTTAGAAGGTGCTGGTATCTCTACTTGGCTAAAAGGAACAGATCTACAAATCGTAGATATGATTACTTGGGATAAAGGTAAGATTGGAATGGGATATAGAACAAGGAGAAAGTCAGAATATCTTGTTGTTATTCAAAAGACACCTATTAAGGCAAAAGGTTATTGGACAGCCCATAATATTCCAGATGTAGTGTTAGAAAAGATTGTTAAGGTTCATGCTCATAGCAAGCCGGAACAGCTTCAAACAGATCTTATTAAATGTGTTTTAGCTCCCGGAGATTTTATTGTAGACCCAGCGTCTGGCGGATTTTCTACCATGCGTTCAGCTTTGGCTTGTGGTAGACACTTTATTGGTTGTGATTTAAAGGGATAATTTATGAGTAAACGTTGTGGAACTTGTAAATTAATAAAAGAAGACAGTGAGTTTAATAAAACACCCAAGAGATTAAAAAAAGTTTGTAAAACTTGTGAACTAATTAAAGAAAAAAAAGAACAAGAGAATAAATATAAAAACTCATCTTATAAAACTATAGTAGGAGAAGACGGACCAGCAATAACTTATATACAATCAAAAACTATTACATCTGGTCATATTTGGCAAAATAGTAGTTGTGAAGCGTTAATAAATAAATATCAAGAGTTATCTGGTAATTCTTTTAACGAATTTTTAAAAAATTCGTCTATATTACCTATCAGTTCTGTTTGGTATGTAGTTTCAAGCACGGAATGTAAAACTATATTTCATTCTGTTTCTGGATCTAATCCAGATAAAGTATTAATTAATACAAAAGAAAGGCTTATAATTGTAGAACAAGATAAAACGTCAGCTAATTTAGATGATGGGGCTTCAGATTCTACAGTTAGATCTCTTTTATCTGCTGTAAATACCTTACAAAAATTACTACCTTCTTTTACAGTATCTCCACTTTTAGTAGCATGGGGAGTAAAAACTAAAGAAGATATACATATTAAAGATAAAGCACAATATTTTAAAACTAATCAAAGTCATTATACAACTGGTATAGAATATTGTAATACTTTTAATATATCTTATGAAGAAATAAAAGAAAAAGTATCTCAATTTATACCAACAAATCAAAAAGAAGTAGCTAAAATGTTGATTAGAAATGAAGAAGCTGCTAATAATGTAGAAAGCCCTTCTATTATGAAAGAAGCTTTATTATATCTTGGCCTTACCAAAGAATATGCTACTAATTTACTTAAATGTGCTTGTGATAAAGAGAAATAATAAAATGAAACACAACCAATCAAAAGAAGACATTAAAAAACACATAAATACAATATATGGTTTAAATATAATTACTGATGAAGATTTAGATAATTATATTAAAAAATATAATGAAAATATAGAAAGCATTTCTATGGAAACAGAAAAGGTTGAAACTCCAATTTTTGTTAAAACAACCACAGAAACTCTTATTCTAAATAAAGAGACAGAAAAGTGTTCAACTCTTAAAACTTTTAGTTTTACTCAACAGAAATAATTAGAATTAAGTGTAGCCGATGAAAATAAGGCTATTAATAACACTTAATAAAAGTTGATACCAATGGCAGATAACAATACTCCAAGCCTATATGATAAGATTTTAGCAAAGTTTCCTGCTCCATTTGCCTTTTTACAGCGTGTAATTAGTGCTGATAGTCCAGAACGGGCTTCTGCCTTACTTGCTGTTATAGCTGGATTAACTTTATGCCTTGGGTATATGACGCTTTTAATAGCATTAGTTTATGGTAAAGAACTATTAACTGCTTTTATTACTGTTAATGCTGCCCTTGTTTCATTAGCTACTTTTAGTAAGGTTGACAGAACTGATAGCACATCGACTAAAATAGTTGATAATATACCTGTTGTTGAAACAAAACAGGTTGACAAAAAGCAAGACGATAAGAAGCAAGATGAACAACCTGGATAATATATGTTAGAAAACATAAAAGAACAAATAACTGCTATATCAAACGTGATAAAAAATACATATAAATCATATATGTATCCAATTCTTATTGTTGTAGTTTGTGCTGTTGGTTATGAAGGATTTAATTTTTATAACCGCCACTTAAAAAAACAAGAAACAATTTTACAACAACAAAATGATACATATAAAAAGCAAATAGCTGATTTAACTACAGAAAATAATAAATTAGCAAAAGCTAAAGCAGACGCTGATGCCGAAGTTGTAAAACTACAAACAGCAGTAGATATAGCAGAACAAAAGGCAAATAGCGATGTTGTTCCACCAAAACCGGTTGTTCCTACTGACGAAAAACAAATAATTTCTGATTTAAAACAAGACGGTGTTGAGTTTACTCCACTACAAGGAACAATTTTTTCTACTGACCATACCTCATTACCTATTATATGGAATTGGGATAAGCAGGCCGCAAGAGTTCCTGCGCTTGAGATAAAGTTAGCAGATACAAGTAATGCTCTCCAGGCATCTAACTCATTGGTTTCTGGATTAAATCAAGAAAAAGTTATTTCAGACAAGATGATTGAAGATGCTGATAAGAGAGAAAACTTAAGAAAGCTTCAAGTAGATAATCTCAATAAGCAAATAGAAAATAAAGATAAGCAGATTTTAGTGGCGGATGTAAATGGCTACCTAAAAATTGGCGTCACGGCTGTTCTATTTTTCGAAATCGGTAAGCATTTGAAGTAAAAATTATTAGAGATTTCCTTGTGAGCCACGATATATAAGTGTGGCTCACAAGCTGTTTAGGAGTTTCATGTCTACGATAGCTTCTATTAAGAAAAAATTAATAAAAACTTCTTTCAATTCGTTGACAAAATTAGGTGTTAATTGGAAAGAATTAATACTAAACAATAAAGATTTGGCTAAACAATTTAAGGAATACTCAGAGTTAAAATCAGAGTATATCTTGGTGAATCTTTGACTTCTCGCAGCTTGAGCTTTATGTATTGGCGTCTTTATCTAAAGACCCGAGTATGATTGCTACTGTCAATAGCGGTAAAGATTTACACTCGGAAAATTGTAAAAAAGTTTACGGTATAGACTATGAAAGCATTAAAGATAATTTAGCAAAAGCCGAAGAAGAGCATAATGAACAAGATATGGTTCATTATAAAATGCTTTATGAGGATTTTTATAGTAAGAGAAAGTTTATTAAAGCTTTATCGTTTGCTATTACTTATGGAGCCGGTGCGAGTAAGATTGCGAGAGATTTGAGAATTACTATACCAGAGGCTGAAAAACTTATTAATGATTTTTATACTGCGTATCCAAAAGTAAGAGAATGGCAAGATAGAACATTCTTACACGCTATTAGAGATGGTTATATAGAAACTCCGTTTGGCCGTAAAAGAGAAACAAAACTAATCAAGGGTAGAATGGATGCTTATAAAGCATTGGTTCAAAATGATGTAAAAATAAGTAAGCAGTTAAAGCGAGATGGTGAGTATTGGACCCTGCGGGATGAGCAGAAACAGTGTAAGAACTCACCAATCCAGTCTACTGCTACGGATATGTGTTCATGGGCGGCGATTAAGGTAAAGAAGGCTTTTATAAAGCAAGCTTTAAGAGCCCAGCTATATTTCTGGGTTCATGATAGTATAGTGTTTCATTGTCATATTGATGACGCTGTTAAGGCTATTAAACTTGTTGCTGACATTATGGAAAATCAAGTTAAGTATGATGGCGACCCTGTTAATTATCGTGTAGAAGCTGAAGTTGGTTATACATATGAATATGTATCTAAAATAGAGAGAAAAGATATTATCTCTGGTTTAACAAAAGAACTAATTTTAGAAAATCTCGATAAATCATTAGATGCTGACATTAAGAAAAAATTCAAACTTATTGTAAAAACAACATCTACTGAAATGACTAATATTCAAGATTATATTAAAGCAATGAAAGAAGCCAAGTCAGAATATTTTGATGAACTTGTAGAGAAGCTCGGTCTTGGGGTATCTACACCAGATGAGTATATGAGTTTAATGAATAATACTACTCTTACAGAATATTTAGAGGCTTCTGATATTACTGTGGCAGACGATGAAGATGATGAATAATAATAAAAGAGAGTTAATTTCTAATCTGTATAGAAAAGTCGGTTTAGAAGATGCTGATTTAAACCAACTTGTAGATATTTTAATAGCAGAAGAAAATACTCTCTTAACTTATAAAGAAGCTGTATGCGAAAATATAAGTGATTATCATAATCAGAAAAAAGAATTATTAAAAGTTATAGAAGAGCTTGTAATAGTATTATCTGCTACAAGAGATTATGAAGCAGATAGACAATCCTATACAAACAAGCAACAAGAGCTTTTAACTGATACTGGAACAGAAGTTTTGGTTAAAGCTTTTAAAGTATTAGATAAACATTAAGGAGCGAATATGACAACTCATGTTGTTAGTGTAAGTGGTCTATCATTAGAAGATTTTGATTATACCCACTTCTACGAAAAGTATGTATCACAGCTAATTAAGGAAAATAGAAACACTTGTATTTATGGTGGTATGGATAGAAACTTAAATGATGGCGCTAACCCAGTTCCAGTAAATGTGTTTACATTTGAAGCAAGTATTTAATAAACATTTTGGGGTTTAATCGTGGCATCAATTTTAAAACCATATGATATAAGCACAGAGGAAAAACGTGATGAGTTTATATTAAGTTATGTATCCTATGTTAATTCTATTGCTAATGCTGTATCAAGGCAATTTGGCTGTCCAGAAATAGAAGATTTACGCTCCACTGGATACCAAGGTCTGTTAGAAGCAACGAATAATTTCGACCCTACAAAAAATGTAGCTTTTAAATACTATGCCTACATTAGAATATACGGGCATATGATTGATTATATGAGAAAATTATATGCTGGGTCAAATGCTACAGTAGCAATGAAAAGAAAAATTAATAAGATTTTAGAAAAAAATAGTGCTAATGAAGAAGAAGTAGACTCTGAAAAGATGGCAAAAGAACTTGGCATTTCTCTTAAAGAATATCAAAAGTTAAGAAATAAAATTAACAATACAACTTTTGTATTAAACTTTACAGACTTATCTGGCGATGATAACGAATCGTTTGATGTGTCTTTAAACTTTTTAGCTGATAATGGAATACCTTGTGATGATGTAATTTTAGTAGAGCAGCTTTGGAAAATTATGGATGACAGGTTTCCAAAGAGAGAAAAACAAATTATGGAGTTTATATATCTCAATGATTTAACATATCCAGAAATAGCAAAGCAATTAGATATTTCTGATAGGCGTGTTAGTCAAATACACCTTGATGTATTATCACGATTAAATAAACTTGTTAAACACGGGCGTCATACTAAAAATCGTGAGACCCGTAATAAGTCTAAAAAGACTATAGGAGTATAAGAGAATGAGTATGACAAAACCTATGCTGGCCTGTGATTTAAAAGGCCAGTGGGATAAGCTTGTATATCCAGTTTATGGAACACCCAAACTGGATGGTATAAGAACAGAAAAAGTAGCACGTGGCGTTGTTAGTAGAACATTTAAACCAATTCCAAACCACGATATTAGAAATACTCTAATGGCTATTTTACCAGACGTTAATCTTGTTGGTCAGTCTGATGGTGAGCTTATTGCTGGTAATTTTCAAGAAACTACCCATAGAGTTATGAGTGAAGATGAAATAACACCGGGTTGGAGATATTATATGTTTGACCTTGTTGGACAAGGACTTGAACAAGAACCTTACATTTCTCGTATAGAAAATCTAAAAAAATGGTATGAAAAAATTAGCCCTGAACACAAACAAATAGTTTCATTAGTTTTGCCAACTAAACTTAATAATAAAGAAGAGGTAGAAGCTTTTGAACAAAAGTGTTTAGATGATGGATTTGAAGGTGTTATTTTACGTTCAGGGTCAAGTCCTTACAAATGCGGTCGTTCAACGCTTAATGAAGGCTATCTTATTAAACTAAAAAGGTTTGAAGACAGTGAAGCAATTGTTTTAGATACAGAAGAACTAATGAATAATAATAATGTCGCTGAAAAAGATAATTTTGGCAGAACTAAACGAAGTAGTCATCAAGCAAATCTTTCTGGGGCTGGTATTTTAGGCACACTTGTTGTAAAAGATATTGTATCTGGCCTTACTTTTAGAATTGGAACAGGTTTCGATGCCAAACAACGAAAAGAATACTGGGAAAATAGAGATAAGCTTGTAGGTAAAATTATTAAATATAAGTTTTTTCCTGTGGGACAGAAGGAATTACCCCGTCATCCAGTAGCTATTGGTTTTAGAAGTTTAGACGATATGAGTGAATAATTATGTATAGAATAGTAAGCGGTTTATTTGAAGACGGAAATAAGTGGTTTATACCACAAAAGAAGGGCTGGTTTTTATGGCATCCAGTAATTACTGGTAGATATAATAAAACGTATACAAGTTCTATAGAAGACGCTAAAAAAATTATTAGTGTTGATAAAGAAAGGTGTAAATCAAATAATAAAATTGTTTGGGAAGAATAATATGATAAGTCTTAAAGAAGAACTTGATACTTTACGAGAAGAAGTAATTAACCTAAAACATAAATTAAACGAAGGAAATAGAGCTGGTGCTGCTAATTCTTGGGATATGATAGAAGAGTTTAGAGACAAAGATTTAAAAAACGATCCTATTTATGAAAAAGTTCGTAGACGTAGAGCAGAAAATGGTAATGTTGGAGCAGCTTCTAATATGGTTGCTTACATTAAAGAACTTCGTTATATTATAGCAGATTTAGAATCAAAGGTATCTATATCATGAATAAATATAAATATATAGTTTTTCAAATTCAAGATATGTCTAACGCCGAACTAATTCATTCAGTAATAGAAAGTGGTTATGAAGACGGTGAGTATAGACTTTCGAAAAACCCTTTACAATATTTTATTGAGGCAGACAAGTTAGATAGATTAGAAACAGTAAATGAAATAATGGAAGCTGCTTTAAGTAATATTTATGAAGTTAATGTTGATATTACTGATGGTGGTTATGAAGATGAAGATGAAGACGTAATTATAAAAGCATATCCAGCATATTTTGATAGCTTTTCTATTTATAATAGAGAAGTAGAAGTTATGAAACATAACCTTGAACGAGAAAAAGCCAGAAAAAACAAAAAGGCCATACTGAGAGAGTTTAACTTTATATCACCTAAAAAACTACCAAAAGGTAGATTTCAGGTATTACAATCCTTTACAAATAGCATGCCATCAGAAATAGAACAATTTATGGAGTTTTAATATGGCAAAAGAAGAAACAAAGGAACATAAGCAATTTCTTAAAGATGAAAAAAAGAAAGATAAAGAAGCTAAAAAGATTAAAAGTAAGGTTAAAACCAAGTCTCCAACAATAGGATAAATATGGCTATACGAATAGAGACAGCCTCTGGTTTAAGATTTTATGCTTGTGATGAAAGATTAAGAATGGGTGAAACATCTTCTATAAGATTTTTAGACCCATACGAAAACGTAAATTACAAAAGAATAGAATTATTATTTGATAGTAAGTCTCTTGTTAAGCATTGTAGATTAAATAATAGATGGTTTCAAACCTGTTTAAAAAGATTTAAGATAACTCCAAAATCTATATTTTTATATGAAGTTGACGTAGAGAATACTGTAATACCAAACACACATATATTAAGATGTCATACTATATATGATGTTTTAAGCGGTCCCTGGAAACTGTTTTAATGAAAAGCCCAACTTTTATTGGTTGGGCTTTTTTTATGTCTTTTTTTAAAAAACTACTTTTAGGCTTGTTTGAGATTATTAGCTTTTGCTATTTAACAAGTTTTTATTAAAAAGCTTCTCTTGGGTCAATATGAGACATGGCATCTTCTTCGTTTGGTAATTCGTCATCACCATAAATAGCGAAAGGGTCTGGACTTGTGCTATCATACTCTTCTAAATCAGCATCATCACCATTAAATGTTCCTGGTTCGTGTTCTTCGTTATTCTCATCTGTTTCATCATTATCTAAATCAGTATGAAGTATTTCTTCTCCACGTTCAATAATATCAACTAAATCCAACTCATATAAATCTAAAAACTCTTCTACAGAATGTGTAATACTTTCTTCATTACCATCCTCTTCCATAGCAGTTTTAAAAACAGGTATCTTTGATACTATTTCTTCAAACTGTTCCGGTAAGTCTTCTTTATAAATAACACCAGAAGCTTCACTATCATCTTTGGCCGGAGTTTCATCTGTTGATAACAATAGTTTAGAGTTCTCACCATCTGTTATCAGTGTAATAGTAAAAATCTCTTGGTTTTCGTGCATATAATAGTTCTCTATAAGTTAATTATTGAATTGTCCTATTTACTGGCGCTTGTTGACCGTAAGTAAACGTATTAGAACCAGGAGGCAATATTGATGTATTTGCTACTGGCGGTGTGTTTGGTTGTTGTATACCTAAATTAGGATTAGCTGGTATAGTTGCTGTTGGTTGTACATTAGCATTAACTTGTGTAGATGTAGAAACTGGTTGTATTACAGATGATTGGCCGCCGTTTTGTTTTTGTTTAGCTAAATCTGCTTGTGCTGTTTTAATACTGTTTGTAATAAGACCGTTTATTTGTTGATAAATAGCAGTAGCCTCTTGTTCAGAAATACTTTGCTTGTTTGCTAACTTTGTTTTTAATTGCGTAGTTAAAGTTTCTAATTGTTGAATAGCTTGTAATGTAGAAGTTTTCAAATTAATAGTAAAAGCAGGATTAGATGTGGCATTAGCTACTTTATTAGCAGCCGTATTTATTCCAGATTTAACTCTATCGAATAAACCCTCTTCTATAATTTGTTTATTAGTTAGATTTAACTCTAACAATATCTTATCTAATGTTTCTTTTTTAATAGTAGACATTAATTAAACCCTGAAAAACTTTTAAAAACATATTTAGCTAAAAGCCATATAGCAGCTCCCGCTAACATCATAGATACTTTACTTGATACTACTTTTTGAAATCCTACAACAAGCTTATCAGTAGGATTATATTGCTTACCATCACCTTGTAAATTAGCAGCAACATATAAAGGACTTAATTTATCCTCTAACTGTTTAGACGACTCGGTTCTAATCTTTTCTAATTTTTCTATAATTTCTATTAGTTGTTGTTTAAAAGTAGAAATATCAATAGTATTATTATCAACAGTTTTTTTAATAGCTATTAGTTCTTTTTTGATATCATTTAATAATACTTCTCTCTCTAAATCTGTGTCAAGTATAGTAGTAACTCCTCTCGCATATTCAGCATTACTCTCTATAACAAGAGTTAATGCCTCTAATAGAGGATTTTCTTCTATCTGCTTTTTAGACCTTGAAGCCACAGATGCGATATCTTCTGTTTTTGGCCGAAGAGCCTTTATATTAGTCTCGTCTGTCATCTGTGCTTTCCATTATTTCTAATTGTTTATTATTTTTTATATTTTTATAAGTTTCATATTTATTAATACTAATTTTTAATACTTCAAGAGAAGAGTTTAGTTTATTACAACAGGACCGTAATTTATCAGACATATTATTATCATTCTTATCTAAAAGTAAAGGCGCAGCACTTGCTTTCATAATATACCTAATCGTGAATAGGGTCTGTTCCCGCTACACCAGCTACCATTGGTTCAGAAGGAGATGTAGTTTCTAATGAGGCACTTAATATCTTATTAGTCATTGGAATAATTATCTGATTAACAAAAATCAAATAATCTGTGACTGAACAAAAAGATATTTGGTGAGAACCATAACCAACAACTAATGTTCCGGCTTTTGATAAAGTCGCTTGGTCGTAAGTAACTGAACCAAAAGATTTTTGATATTGGTCATTTGAACGAAAAGAAGTAGAAACGACAGAGTCTAAAAGAGGTAAAGTCATATAGTATTTTCCTATTATTTAATTACCTTATAAATAAAAACAGCCTCGTAATGAGGCTGCTTAATAGATGTTTAACTTATTACTTCTTTGGCGCTACTACAGGAGTATGCTTCTTCTTTACTACGGGACGAACAACTGGTTTTACAACCGGCTTCTTCTTTACTACAGGCTTTACAACTGGAGCCTTTTTAACGACTGGAGTTGGAGCGGGAGCTTGGGCAGACAATGAAAGGCCGGTAATTAATAGTAATGCTGATAAAATCTTCATGTATAATTTCCTTTTAGTATATACTTATAAGTATATCGTATGTTTTATTTGTTTTAGAAATACTTTATTCCATTCTTGTTATAGCCCACATATCAGAAGCTGTTGTTGGGTCTGTAATATATTTATAAGGCATCCAAAAATAACCGCCTTCTCCCCAATTTGGTCCCCAGCTATTTCTAACTAATACACACTGTTTCTTGTCATCATAGCCAGCAGCTATTACAGCATGCCCACCAAGACACTGTTCTATTTGGGGATTGGGTAATGGCATTATACCTGTTTTAGCTACTTCAGGGCTTTCAAAGCTTTCATATACAGTAAAACCAAATACAAATGGATAACCAGAGGCTAATCTATGTTTAATCTGGTCTAACGTTCCGTCCATGTTTTCATACATAACAGCTTGGTGTTTAACACCTTCTGTTAACATTTCTGGCGTTGGTGCTACTAAAAAATTCTTTTGGTCATATGGTAATAATGTTTCTGGCCATATTCCATATTGGGCTATTACTTTAATACCATCACGAAGTTGAGCGCCGTTATCTTCGTTGATAGTTCCTTCTACTTGTCTTTCAAGATAATATATACCAAGACGGGCAGGAGTAAATGTCTGCTCTCCTTGCTTAATCATGTTGAACTCACAATCAGCAGCGAGAGAATTAGCTGTACAAGAACCTATTTCACCTTGATCATATACAGGAGGAAAATGCGGTCTTAAATCAACACTTTCTGGATATTCTATTGGAGCAGTAATACGATACTTTTTATCTCTTGTATCTACACTATCTTTTTTCCAGGTATACTTTCTCTTAATGCTATCCATATTAATGATATCCTTATTAATAATTTTTATTGCTTAAATAATGTAGACCAAACCTTTATAGTTCTTTTACAAAAACTATTTAAACCAGAACGATTTAAACTTGTTATAAATCCTAATTTTCTATATTTCCAAGCAGACTGTAAATGATTTACTATACTATCGGAAGAGTTTGGGTCTGCTTGTGATAAACTTGAAGCCCAAACCACTTCTTTAGATGCTACTAAAGGAACACCAGAAGTTATTAAATCAGCAGCAACTATACAAAAAGTTTCTGAATGAGACACGCACATTCCAACATCTATTTCGTTTTTTAACATGTTTATAAAACTATCGTGGTCTAACCAACCGTGTTCTATAAGCATATGCCCACTATTACCGGTGTGTTTAAATAAAGCTCTTATATTCTTAAGGGCATTATCTGTCGCTCCACCTTCTATACGAGTACTATTTATATGAAAATGTAATGTTTTTCCTATACTTTCAGCAAACTTAATAGCAGAAACTGCCTGTAATAATTGATTTTTAAGCGGTCTTATAGCACCAAAACAACCTATATTTATAATAGAACTTTCTGGTAATTGTTTAGCTCTTGGAGTACTCTCTGAAATATAATAATTAGGTAAATACCATACACTATTTAAAACTTTCTCATCAGACCAGTATGGATATGAGTGTTTAATTATAGTTTTCATTTCAGATAAAACTCTGGGAGAATTGCCAGAAACAAAAACATTATTATAGCTTACATATCTACATGTCCAATCTATTGCTATACCCTCACTTGATAAAAATGGTAATTCAGAGTGATTTCTTATAATCCATTTTACATTAGGATGAAGTTTAGTTAATACCTCAAACTTATCTGGTACAACCCAATATGCTTCTATTATAACATGAGTAGGTTTATGTTCAGTAACTAATCTATCTATACAATTATTATCAATAGCATGTTCTAAAGCAGCTTCTATACCATTATCTAATAACATTTGATAAACAAAACGAGCTGAATTAGCTAATCCAGACGATAAGCCGCCATTGCTATATGACCCATCTGGATTTTCTCTATACTTTAAGATAAACAGAACTTTACTCACAAAACACCAACCCTCTACATTTAATTAGACACACAAAAATGCCCTACTATATAAATTAGCAGGGCATTAAAGGTTTTTAATTATATTATTCCCAATAACCTTCGAAGTTTACAGCAGCTACAACCGTTTGAGAAGCTGTGGCAGTTCCAACAGCGAACCTAACAGCAACACCGACATATTCACCAGGATTTACAGTAATTGGTGTAGTAAAAGCACGGACGATATCCTTATCATAACACTGACCGACTACAGCACCAATGTTAGCCCACATAGTTCCAAGTGTCATTAAACGAGGAACTTTAGCAGTTACAGCATCAGAACCAGCTAAAGATACAGCGTTACCACCCCAGAACATACTCCAGATTAAAGTAGTGGGTGTGGTAGCTACAACAGCACCGTTGTTAAAAGCAGAAATAGTGACACCAGTAACTACTAAACGTTTCGATGCCTGGGTAGCTGTCTGGGCTGGAACAAGATAAGAGAAGAAAATCATATTACCGGCAGCAGCAACGTTAGATACCTGTGCTGTCATCTGACCAACACCGCCTAAAGTGGCGCAACCAGTAAGAATAGCAGTATTTGTTCCAGTAGCGGCAGCAGGAACAGCAGCTCCACCAGCGGTACCACCCTGATTATTAGTTAGTGTTGGACCAGCACCAGCCATAGCCTGACCATAAGGTACACAATTAGCTGTCTGTCCCATAGCAGAAACAATATTATTCCAAGGTTTTTGCCAATCCATGCCCATCTGACTTACCCAAACTTCAGCAACTTTTACCTGCGGAGCTAAAGATGGGGTAGCAACAGCGTTATATATTCTCATTAATAGGGGAGGATTAACCTGATAACCTGGTCCTACAGCACCAACTGGAATTGGTAAAATAGTTTGTAAGACTTGGTCTACATAAAACTCACAACCCAACTGATTAACAACAATAGAAAATCTGTGCATGATATTATCAGAGGGTACGTTTAATGGAGATGTCTGATATTCAGTACCGTTTAGAGAAATTACACCAATAAATGTTCCAGATTTAGTCCAACGGAAACAAAAACCATCTAATAAACCGTCAGTCTTTGCGTCAGTAATTAGACCAGCACCAAGTTCTAATACTTTATTGACAGCAGTATTACAGTTAATAGGCATAGCTTCAAACTCATAACGAGTACCATATCCACCAAAGGTTGGGAATGTAGTATACGTCTGATAGGCAATACCAGTAGCTGTCGTATTAATAGCACCAGAGTTTAACCATAAAAAGCCACCTGCAGTTGAACCAGCACTTACAGTCATAGTTGTAGCTGTTTGTTTTAATACTTCAATTGGGATAGCATTAGCAGCAGTAGCAGAGCTGGCAAAGTTAACATAGAATATTGGTCTATCAACAGCTACGTGTGCTCTACCTTCTACTGACATATATAAAGGTCTATTTTGGTTAGTAGCTGTATTAACACCTGGTATTTGACCAGATAAATTAACGAAGCCTGGATTGGTTAAGTTTGTAGGTAAGTTAACAAGGATATTACCATTAACATCAACTTCTGATGGGTTTAAACTGGTAGAACCTATAATATTAGTTTGTAGCATTTTTATTCCTTAAAATTGTTTATATGACTTAATTGTTTTATGACCAAGAGTAAATTATTTTAAACGTTCCAGATAACTTTTCCATACACGTTATGTATATAGTAAATCCTACACCAGCGGTACAATCGCTACAAATAACGGAACAAAGCATAGCAGCATACATATGGTCTGATGGAGTGTGGTCTACTGTACTATCATATTCAAATTCAGCAAATGCTTTAGATGTAGATAATACATTAGTATCAGATACAAAAATACTGGTTTCATTATTTCCAGGCAACGATCCGAAATTAATAGTTACTTCACCATGAGGACCAGCTGGACCGGTAGCTCCTACAGGACCGATACTATAATAAGGTAGTCCAGTCCAAGCTGTTGTACCATTACCAAGTTTCATTTGATTAGTATCATATTCTACGCCAAGCTCACCAACAGCTAATGTAGGATTAGCTGATGTCCAATTAGCGGCTAAATCATGTCGTAATTGTATTAGTACTGGCATATTTAAATAGACCCTTCATTAATATTTAATTCTACTATAGACATTTAAACAGCTCCTCCGCCATTAATAGATAACAGACCAAATACAGAACTTGCTTGACCTCCGTCTAAATACCCACCTCCTGGGATACCTGTTGGACCAGTAGGTCCAGTAGCACCAGTTACGCCGGCTACTGTTCCAAAAACACCGATAGGTTCATTATTAGAAAATGTACCACTACCAGCCATCCAAGTAACTGGAATTGGGTCATATGATGGTGAACCTGTTGATGTAAAAGTTCCAGCAACTTGAAATAAATGAAATTTTGATGGGGTTACTAAAGATTGTATTTTTATTTTATCGGTTAATAAATCTATCCAAGTATCTACACCAACAGCATAAATATCAAATTCAGAAATATATACAAAAGTTGCTAAACTTGGTGTAGCATTATCTAAACGTACAAAACCAGAAGCTGGATTTCCAGATAAAGTTGTATCAAATTGATAAATAATATCTAAAGTAGGGCCAGTAGCACCCGTCATTCCTGTATTACCTGGAGCTAAAACACCAGTTAATCCTGTCGGGCCAGTAGCACCTAAGTTACCTTGATTACCAGTTAAACCCGTTGAGCCAGTAACACCTTGTATTCCAGTTAATCCCGTAGCACCCGTAGCACCAAGATATCCTTGGTTACCCGTTGTTCCAGTTACACCAGTTCCTCCAACACCACCTGTAGAACCTTGATTTCCTGTGGCACCTGAATTACCTGTAGAGCCAATTACACCGGTTGTTCCTGTCATTCCAGTTCCACCAGAATGTCCTGTCATACCAGAGTTTCCAGTATTTCCTGTTATACCAGTTGATCCAGTTTCGCCGTTGTTGCCTATACCGTTTACACCAAAACTATAAATACTTACTCTAAATTGGTCTACGCTTGGAGGGTCATCAAATAATAATGTTATATGGTCTCTGGCAGGTATTTGTATTTCAACGCCATCAGTAACTTGTCTATATGGAGCATTAATTTCATGAACAGATACATTTATATCAGTAGAGTTTAACGTGTGAAAAACTGGTATTATATTATTTATACCATCGCCAATAGTATAAGAAGATGCTGTGTTAGAGTCACCGGTAGGTCCAGTTACGCCAAAACCTGTTGCGCCAGTAGGACCAGTATCACCACGATACCAAACATAACCACTTACTACGTTTATACCAGATACGCCAGTAGCACCTGTTCCTGGAAAATTAGGAGGAGGTTCTACTAAAGGTAAATTATCCCAGTCAGTTCCAGAGGAATTACTATCTTGATATAATCGTATTTTACATAAATATCTTAATGGTAAACTTAATTTATAAGCATCTTTTGAGATATGATATATTTGAAATCTTTGATTTAACTGTCTTAAATAAACTACATCACCAAGAATTGGTGGTCTACCTAATTTCTTTTCTATTAAACTTATATTAAAATATATAGAACCTTCGCGCTCTGCTACTTGTCCTATACCAATTTCTGTCATCCCATGAGCTACGTTTTCATCTACTTGGGGTATAGCTCTTATTTCAATAGGATTATCAAATACTGGGTCAGAGATGAAATCTCTATATAACGGGTCATAACTTGGTTGGTCATTAGCTATCTTATAATAAAAAACAGCCACACCTTTAAGATTAAATTGCTCAATATCAACCTGATTGGCAAAATTGTAATCTTTATTTAGCGCAGGGCTACCTTGATTATAGTTAAAATTTGATTTTTTTCCGGTCAAAGCTACACCACTTATATCTTCTACTATTTAATTTACTTATAGTTCTTCAAAAGCCGCTTCAATTGACCGAGTAATTGTTTTTAGTATTGGTCTATAAAAATCACCAAACTCTAAAGCATCAATAAATGGACTTATTAGTATTATATCATTTTCTTCGTCATACACAATCATCTTATCTACATTATCTACAAAAGTTTTATACATAATTTCAGAATACTGTTTTATGCCAAGAACTTCCTCACTTACCCCCTTTACAGCAGGTATACCTTTTTCTGTTAAAGGTATTTCATTATCTTTCATATAATTAATAGCCTCACCACGAAAATTACCTGGAGATAAGCTTGGTATAACCATATATATTACTTGGTCTTTTAGAGAAGCCATAAGAGATTTTGTTAAGTCTTTTTTAAAACTATCAAACTCTTCTTTATTAATTTCTATTTTATACTCTTTATTTGCTTTTTCTTTTGGAATAAACTCTACTGGCATTTTCATTTCCTGGTTATGACTTGGTTTCGATATATTCTTATATAGTTTAATTCCAAAGGACTTTTTAAATATGCCAAATTGCCATATCTGTAATACACCATCAACTAAAAAAGTTATCAATCCTTTTACAAAAGAAGCCTCTGCTTATTGGGATTGTCCTACTTGTGGATTGTGGTTTCAAGAACCATTACCATCTAAAGTATATGAAGGACAGCACGAAAAAGACGAAACCGGACATTCAGCAAGAATGGGCGATCACGAAAAAAGCATTAATCAATCTTTAGCTAATCATATATTTACTAATTTTATGGGCTCTACAACAGGAAAATGCTTTGATGTTGGCTCTAAATATGCTTATTTAAGTAAATGTTTAGGAGATTTGGGCTGTACTCCATATGGTATGGATGCTATTGAAGAAGTTGATGAATACAGTAAAGAACTTAATGTTCCTATGATATTTGGCGATTTCGAAAAAATGTCGACTGAAGATATATTAAAAGCCACAGGTAATGATGAAAAGTTTAAACTTATTACGTTAATACACATGTTCGAACATTTGTATGACCCTTTAAGCGCCTTAAAAAAGTTTAAAGACTTGTTAACAGATGATGGTGTTTTATTTCTACGTTTACCAACTTATAATGTTTCTGGATATGAAAAAGATTTAGACGAAACTCGTTATGCTATACATCCATACTTTTATTGTTTTTCCAGTTTATTAGAACTGTTGGTAAAAGGTCAAGATTTATTTTCTATAGATACTGTAGCTCCTATGGACGGTGCTGGACAAACAGATTTAGTTCTTAAACCATTAAAGAAAAGACCAGAAGTTTGGGCTGGCATGATAGTAAAAAATGAAGAGCGTGATTTGCCTTTGTGCCTTAAAACCATTCAAAATGTAGTAGATGGGATAGTAATTATAGATACCGGAAGTACTGATAAGACAGAAGAAAACGCTAAATCATGTTGGTCTAAACCAATGATTTATGAAACATATACAGGAGCATCTAAACAAGATAATTCTGGAGATTGGAAACTATGGGATTTTGGTAAGGCCCGTAATGAGTTTGTTAATAAAATCGAAGCAATGGAAAATGTTGATTACCTTATTTGGTTTGATGCTGATGATACATTATTAACACCTAATAATTTAAAGAAAGCATTCTATTTAAGTAAATGGGATGTTTTTGGAATGATGATTGAAAATTGTGGATTAAAGTGGGTTCATCATAGGGCTTGGAAAACTAAAAAAGGTATTCATTTTGCTGGTAAAATACATGAATATCCTGTAATTGGTAATAATAACACATATATTTTAGAAGATACTATTATTCATCACGATGCTGCTCCTGGTATTGGAGAAGATAGCAATCAACGTAATTTAAGAATACTTGAAGCAGAGTTTGAAGAAAATCCAAACGATTTAAGAACAGCTTTTTATCTTGCTAATACGCATAAAGATGCCGGTAGATTTAAAGAAGCTGTTCCATATTATGCGGCAAGACTTAAAAATGTTGGCTATTGGGATGAGTGGATGTTTGCTTATCTTTATAAAGCGCGTAGCGAACGAGCCGCTGGCATGATTAAAGAGTGCGTTTCTACACTATTAGAAGCTTGTAGTAAAGCCCCTGATTGGGCCGAGTTTTGGATGGAGTTAGGATATATAGAATACGATGCCGGTAATTATGAGAAGAGCATTGGTTATAGTTTAATAGCTGCTAATTGTAAAAACGTTCAAACACAACTATGGAGAGAAAACAATAAATATGAAGACCAGCCAAGACGTTTAATATCTTTTTCTTATACTAATTTAGGTAATAATGAAGAAGCTTTATATTGGGCATTAGAAGCAAAAAAATCAATTGGTGTTCCTGACGAATCTTGGGATGCGAGAATAAGTTATATTAAATCTCTTGTTGATGAAAAGAACGAAGTAAAAAAGTCTAAAAAGATAGCTTTAGTTAGACCAGGGGCTATTGGTGATGTTTTAATGATTTGTAATTCTATCCCAGAATTACGAAAGAAGTATCCAGATGCGAGAATAGATTTCTTTACTAAAATACAAGATTTAGGTCCAATTCTAAAACAAGCTGGTATAAATAACATCTACGACTCCGATACTATACAAGTGTTAGAAAGTACATATGATGAAGTAAAATATCTAATAGGATATCCTATTAAATCTGAAGGATACCCAGATAAGCCCATGGAACGGCACTTGTTAGAATACTTTAGAGACGAGGTGATGGCATGAGTTTACCAAAATTAGAGTTAAACTTTAAACCAATTATAGAAGGCGATTACATAACGATACATCCGTTCACGGGCTGGTCCAAATACAAAGAATGGCCAATCAGTAAATGGGAAGAACTTGTAGCTAAAATACAAGAAGGTTCTTTAATACCTGTTAAGTTTATTCAAATAGGCGTTTCTACAGATCCTAAAATAACTGGTTGTGATCATTCTTTTATGAATATATCATTAATGGATAGTATGGCATTAATCGCTAATGCTAAATTACATATGGGTGGTGATAGTTTTAGTAATCATTTAACGCACATGACAAATACACCAGCTGTTATTTTATGGGGTTCTACACAAGTATCAGCATCTGGTTATGAAGAAAACGTTAATATAAGTCTTGGATTACCTTGTCAGCCTTGTTTTAAAGAAGACGAGAGAATGTCTATACATCCAAGGGGTTGTTGTAATAATCCTCCCGGACAAACATATGAAAATCCCCAACACGCTTGTATGTCGGGGATTACAGTAGATATGGTATTAGAAGCTATTAGAACTAAACTGTTATAACTTGCCAAGGATAATATAAGAAATCATCTGGTTCAGTTAAACATGCTATCTTCTTAAATGGTAATGGTATATTATTAAGTTCTAAAACATCACCAACAACTAATTGGGCTACTTCTGAACAGATATAGCCCTTTTTAGATTTACACCAAACAGTCCAAGGTAATTTATGAAATAACCTGGTTTTTCCATGTTGTAAAAATAAATTAAAGTCTGTTAAATAACCATATGGAGATTGAGAATACTTTGCAGCAGATACAGCAAATACAGTATTTTTAGAACTAACTTCCATATTTGGGAGTCTTGCTATTCCATATAATGTTAAACCATTAGCATGATTATCTACTCTATTATAAATATCTGTATTAGATAAAGACTTTATTTTAACACCGTCAGGTAATGCTTCA
>Ga0316222_1001348_pt1 | contig 30255 bp, 28 predicted proteins | sample TBH18011metaG_FD_206008 | JGI IMG/M metagenome (GOLD analysis project Ga0316222, IMG submission 206008) | Freshwater microbial communities from Trout Bog Lake, Wisconsin, USA - TBH18011 | ecosystem: Environmental > Aquatic > Freshwater > Lake > Hypolimnion/Profundal zone | place: USA: Wisconsin... | reverse complement strand
GAAACCGCCGTAATCGCGTTGGCTGAAGGAGCCTGAGCGACCTGCACTTCCGGTGGAGGAATAAACGGTGGTGGTGGCGCTGCCAGTTTTGGTGGCGGCGGCGGCGCATCGGGTGGTGGCGGTGGCTTCACCTCTTCGATGACTTTGGTTTCAATCGGCAACTCTTTAATTACTGACACAATCTTCTTACCCAGCCCTGTCAACAGCGCGTAAATAAGTATTGCATGAATCAGTACGACAACAGCAAACCCTGTCATCTTGCTGCCGGCTTCCTGACCTTGCTCTGAAAAATCCATTCTTACTCTCCATTACTGCTTGAAAACTGCTGCCGGTTGAGGTTCTGGCCGACAGCGCTGATACTGCTGCTTATAACACACTGAGAGAAGTCGCGGGGACTTCCCTCAGATCTTCAACCAACCTTGCGATCAGAATCTGCCGTTAAACGTGACGCCGATGGTTCTTGGAGCCAGGCGATAAACTTCACCCAACGTGGTCTGAACTACCGGATGCTGGATGACTTTCTGGCTGTCTGCAACATTTTTGATATAGAACGAGAAATCGTACTGCTCAAAACTGATACCGGTACTCAGATCGACGTTGGCATAAGCAGGACGTTGATAATCAGTGCTGGTCGGATCCAGTGCACCATTGCTTGGACCAACCCAATGTGCTGCACCGCGGACAAAACCCTGTGCATTGTCATTGACTGCAAAACTGTAGGTCCCGGTCAGTGCAGCGTTAAATTTAGGAACACCCGGAACATTCGCACCTTCGACGGCACCGGTCACAAAACTGGCAGCCGTACTGTCTGCCAGCACGGCATGATCAACCCCGCCTGCCAGATCGATCACAATATGTGGAGTCGGCTTGTACTTGATTTCCAGTTCAGCGCCTTTGCTGGTAGCACTGCCCACGTTGGTGACGTAATTGAAGCCACAGGAAAACGACAGCAATTGCTGCAGACTCTTCCAGTTGATATAAAACAGATCTGCGTTGACCGACAGGGTATTGTCGAGGAAGCGGGATTTATTACCAACTTCATAGCTCCACAAAGAATCAGGTGCATAGCTGGTCGGATTGGTCACACCGCATGAAGTAGGCAACTGGAAATTGGCACCGCCAACACGGAAACCTTCTGCCGCTGACGCATAGAGCGTATTGGTCGGATTCAGTTCCCAGGTAACCGCGAATTTAGGCGTCAGTTTGCTGCTGTGACCGGTTGATTCAGGATTGACGCCAGGTCCGCCATTAAAGAAATAATCGGCAACACGCGCAAAAGAATCAGTTGCGCGCAGATAGCGCAGGCCGGCTGTAAAGTGCAGAGTCGGCACAACATAGTAATTGGCTTCGCCGAACACCGAGTTCTGCGTGTCGTTGTAATAACGATGGGCAAAATAGGAATTGTCGTTCGGGAATCCAGCCGGTATAGCTCCGTAGAGTGCATTGGGATCTGCAGGACTCTGGCCAAAGGCACTGAATGCTGAATTTATGCCGGGAATCGGATCATTTTCATTGATGTTGGTATTCATTGTCGACGTATAGGCACCCGCAACCCATGTAAATGGCGACACGGTCGGATCGTAGGCTTTCGATGTCATCCGTATTTCCTGAGAAAATTGGGTGACTTCGTTATTGAGTACGATTTTCGACGGCAACTGATACACCGCTGCAGCCACACCTGGGTTCGAAACCCACGGCAGGGTCGCAGGTGATGAAGGATTTGGCTGATAGGTCGCAGTGGCAATGTATTGCGGATTTTCAGCCGTGCCATCCTGAGTACGGTTAAATACGCGCTTGAAGTAACTGGTGACAGAAGTCACATCACCCACATCCATGTCGTAATTCAGTGTCAGACTTGGTACAACAATTGTATCCTTGCCGGGTTCACGTTCCAGTTTCGGCGTCTGATTGATCGGCAAAGTTGGACCGGGCGAACCGCCCAGAGTCTGTGCCGGTACGGACAGATACGACACATTGATGTCGCCAGTTTCAATCTGCTGGTAAAACAGCTGCGGTGTAATTGTCAGATTTTTGGTCGGCGCCCACTTGAGCGCAATACGCGCAATCGCGTCATTTTCCCAGTTGATACCTTTGGCAATCACACTGCTGCCGTCAGGGGTGGTCTGATCAATATAGCCGGCCGCGTGCGACGACTGGACACCGATACGCAAGGCCAGTTCACCAGGAATCAGCGCACGGTTGAACACACCGGTTTCGGTATGATTAATACCGTTACCACCTGCGGTCTGGGAGATATCAGCGCCAATATTGACTTCGTTTTCTTTCAGGTTAGGCTGATTGGAAATGAATTTGACAGTACCACCCATCGAGCTTGCACCATACAGGGTACCCTGAGGTCCGCGCAGTACTTCAACATGGTCAAGATCAAAGAATTTTGGTTCTGCTGCACCCATACTGTAGACGTTACCTGCCGACATCGAAACATCATCCATATACACGCCGACTGTCGACATACCACCGGAAGCACTCACACCGCGCATTTCAATATTGGACAGGCCAGGACCATTACCGGCATTACCGCCGCCGCCGCCGCCCGAAAAAGACACATTCGGAATTGAACGGGAAATGGTTTCAAAGTCAGCAATATGCTGTGCTGTCAGTTCATCGCCGCCGACTACCGAAATACTGAGCGGTACTTTGCTGGCATCTTCCTTGCGCTTATTGGCCGTGATGATGACAGTCTGAATCTGGCCTGAATTTTTGGCTGCGTCAGCAGGTGCCGATGTCGTTGCCGTGGCCTGAGCTGCTTCCTGTGCCAGGGCCGGTGCACCGATCAGGCCGGCAGCAAGCGCTGAGGTCACTGCAGCAGCACAGATAAAATTGAATTGACGATTCGTGGTCATGCAAGGTCTCCTGTTGTTACGATGTGTGAGTTACTGAATGGATTGAATTTTCTTTGGCGCTTTTTCAAACTGCGCAGTTTGATACCGCGCTGTCTGAAGTTGATATCGGCTCATAGTAGCAATTAGCGCGCCAGCCAGGCTGCTCGCCTCTGCTTATTTGCTCAAGTTACGGCTTTAACGAAAAACACTGACTATTTTTCCAACACATGTATATACAACTATTTTGTATTATGAAAAATTAGTATATACAAACTAGGAATGACTGCCTATAACTAAAAGGCGGGATGTGGTTTTTTAAACCCAATTGAGACGGCACAGCAAACAAACCGTAATTATTTGCTCAGTAATTTTCGGAGTTGGAACGGATCGCGCTCCAGCGAAGTGGAACTCATTCTATCCGGCATAAAATGCAAACTCTTTCCAATCTGCGACATCAATTTATATAAAACACGCACACAGATTACGAAAATGGCAATCAATGACCAGGCTGCCCTGCACCATCATGACGCAACCAGGCCCGTGCCGGCACGCATGCGTGACACAAATCGGTGCACGGTTAAATCGCAATGGCGCCGTCCGAACCAAACAACTGCAGCTTCAATTGCGTGAGTTGATCTCGCACCTGCGCCGCCTTTTCAAATTCCAGATTCTTTGCATGATCATGCATGGATTTTTCCAGTCGCTTGATTTCCTTGCTGATCTGTTTTTCACTCATGAGCTCGTAACGCGCATGTTCCTGCGCCGCATCCAGTTCGGCCCGCGCAGCCTGCGGGTTATAAACCCCATCGATCAGATCGCGAATATGTTTGACCACGCCGACCGGCGTAATGTTATTTTCCTTGTTGAATTCGATCTGCTTGTTGCGGCGTCGATCGGTCTCATCAATGGCACGGCGCATCGATTCGGTCATCTTGTCGCCATACAGAATCGCCTTGCCGTTCAGGTTACGCGCTGCGCGCCCGATGGTCTGTATCAGGCTGCGCTCGGAACGCAGAAACCCTTCCTTGTCCGCATCCAGGATTGCAACCAGTGACACTTCCGGAATATCCAGCCCTTCGCGCAGCAGATTGATCCCGACCAGTACATCAAAGGTGCCCAAACGCAGATCGCGCAGAATTTCAACGCGCTCCACGGTATCGATATCACTGTGCAGATAGCGCACCTTAATGCCGTTCTCACCCAGAAAATCGGTCAACTGCTCGGCCATGCGTTTGGTCAGCGTCGTAACCAGTACCCGTTCATTTTTTACAGTGCGCAAACTGATCTGGTTCATCAGATCATCCACCTGGGTCAGCGCCGGCCGGACTTCGATCTGCGGATCAACCAGCCCGGTCGGTCGTACCACCTGCTCGACCACCTGATCGGCATGCGCAACTTCATAAGCGGCCGGGGTGGCTGAAACAAACACGGTCTGACGCATCTTGCCTTCAAATTCATCAAAGCGCAGCGGACGGTTATCGAGTGCTGAGGGCAGGCGGAATCCGTAATCAACCAGATTGGTCTTGCGCGCCCGGTCGCCGTTGTACATGCCGGTGAACTGGCCGATCAGCACATGCGATTCATCCAGAAACATCAGGCAGTTTTCAGGCAGATAATCGACCAGGGTCGGCGGCGGCTCGCCAGGCAGCGCGCCACTCAGATGACGGGAGTAATTTTCAATACCCTTGGTAAAACCGATCTCGCTCATCATTTCCAGATCGAACCGGGTGCGCTGTTCAATACGCTGCTCTTCGATCAGTTTGTTTTCCTTTCTGAAAAACACCAACCGCTCTCGCAGCTCTTCCTTGATGGTTTCCACTGCGCGCAGTACGGTCGAGCGCGGTGTCACGTAATGCGACTTGGGGTACACGGTAAAGCGGGATATTTTCTGTTTGATTCTGCCGGTGAGCGGATCAAACATCTGCAGGTTTTCAATCTCATCGTCAAACATCTCGACCCGTACCGCCAGTTCGGCATGCTCGGCCGGGAAAATATCGATGGTGTCGCCGCGCACCCGGAACGTGCCGCGCCCGAAATCAATTTCATTGCGGGTGTACTGCATCTGAATCAAGCGCGCAATCATATCGCGCTGAGAAACCCGGTCCTTGCTGCGCAGGGTCAGTATCATCTGATGGTATTCAGTCGGATTACCGATACCGTAAATTGCCGACACGGTGGCCACGATCACCACATCCTTGCGCTCCATGAGCGACTTGGTACAGGACAGGCGCATCTGCTCGATGTGCTCATTGATGGCAGAATCTTTTTCAATAAACAGGTCGCGCTGCGGCACATAGGCTTCCGGCTGGAAGTAATCGTAGTAACTGACAAAATATTCCACCGCATTATGCGGAAAAAATTCGCGGAATTCGCTGTACAGCTGGGCCGCCAGGGTTTTGTTCGGCGCAAATATGATGGCTGGCCGGCCGGTGCGCGCGATCACATTTGCCATCGTGAAGGTTTTACCCGAACCGGTTACGCCCAGCAAGGTCTGATAGGCCAGACCATCATTGATACCTTCAACGAGCGCGTCAATGGCCTGCGGCTGATCTCCGGCCGGGGCAAACGGTTGAAATAATTGATAGGGTGAATCCGGGAATCGCACGATCTGCCCCTCGAGTGCCACCCCGGTTTTGGGGTCGGTTACGGAATTGGCAATGCCATCACCGAGAGAAATCCCTGTTAAATCTGCCATGAAGGTAACCTTTGTTATAAAATGCCGGGGCTGATTTATCTGCGCTTTTTATTGAAAAGCGTCTGAAGCTTTGCATTTTACGCATTAAAAGCTGCTGATTCGTTAATTTTGTTTTTCCGATCCTGTAATTTTCCTGCTCTTACTTAAATATCATGACTTCAACCACCTCCCTGTTTTCCGCCATAGAAATGGCCCCGCGCGATCCTATTTTAGGTATCACCGAATCTTACAACGCTGATACCAACCCCAAAAAAGTGAATCTGGGTGTCGGCGTCTATTACGATGACAAGGGCAAGGTGCCGTTGCTGGAGTGCGTGCAGCGCGCCGAAGCGACTCTGATCGCCACCGTAACACCACGCACTTACCTGCCGATCGACGGCCTGGCCGCGTACGACAAGGCCGTGCAGGAACTGGTGTTTGGTGCCGACAGTAAAGTGATTGCAGAAAAACGGGCCATTACAGCGCAGGCCATCGGCGGCACCGGCGCACTGAAACTCGGTGCCGATTTTCTGAAACGTTTCGCTCCAGATGCGCAGGTATACATCAGCGACCCGAGCTGGGAAAACCATCGCGCCCTGTTTGAATCAGCCGGTTTTGTGGTCAACAACTATCCGTATTATGACGCCACCACCCATGGTGTGAATTTCGAAGCAATGATACACAGCATGAAGGCCATGCCGTCCGGCGCGATCGTGCTGCTGCATGCCTGCTGCCACAATCCGACCGGCGCCGACCTGACTGCAGACCAATGGACCAGCGTCATCGATGTCGTGACCAGAGGCGGTTTGATTCCATTTCTCGACATGGCGTATCAGGGCTTTGGTGACGGCATCACTGAAGACGGTCAGGTGGTACGCCGCTTTGCCGATGCCGGTGGTCCGCTGTTCGTATCGAATTCGTTTTCCAAATCATTTTCACTGTACGGCGAACGGGTTGGCGCATTGAGCATCGTGGCTGGCAGCGCAGAAGAAACCGCACGCGTCATGTCCCAGTTAAAACGCGTGATCCGCACCAACTACTCGAACCCGCCTACGCACGGCGGCAAGGTTGTCGCAACCGTGCTGTCCAATCCTGAATTGCGCGCGCTGTGGGAAAAAGAACTCGGTGAAATGCGTGTGCGCATTCGCGCCAATCGCGAACAGTTTGTCGATTTACTGAAACAGAAAGCACCGAAGCACGATTTCTCTTTTGTCAAAACACAGCGCGGCATGTTTTCTTATTCCGGCCTGACCAAAGCCCAGGTGGATCAATTACGCAACACCTATTCAATTTACGCCATTGATACCGGCCGCATCTGCGTTGCTGCTCTCAACTCCGCCAATATTGATTACGTTGTGGATGCAATCTGTCAGGTTCTTTAATAAATATTCGGGGGAAAGTGCTTGACGGAATTATCGTCATCCCCCTATAATCTCGTTTCTGTTCCCTGATAGCTCAGCTGGTAGAGCGACGGACTGTTAATCCGCAGGTCCCTGGTTCGAGTCCAGGTCGGGGAGCCAAAAGACATGTAGTAGGAAATCAAGCACTTACGAGAAATCGGAGTGCTTTTTTTTCGCCTGCAATTATCTTAAATCTTTTCATAATCTGGCCTTTGCCGGAAAACTGCCGGAATGAAACACTTCAGACCAAGCTTTTATTAACTCTTGGGGAAACTGAAATGGCATATATTAAAGAACGAGGCGCATACTGGCGGGCGGAAGTTCGTCGCAAGGGGTACAAGCCCACCTATCGAACCTTTGATACACAAAGACAGGCGCAGCAATGGGCTCGCCGTGTGGAATCAGAGATGGATTCCGGCAAATACTACGACCAGACTGAAGCCGAACACACCACCCTGCGCGAGGCATTGGAGCGCTACCAACGAGATATCGTCCCAACCAAGCGACATCCGTATCAAGAAACCTGCCGAATTAATCGATGGCTTAAAAATGACCTTTGCTATCGCACATTAGCAAATCTCAAGGGCGCCGATTTCGCCATTTACCGCGACATTCGACGCGATGCTGGCCGAGCAGAAAACACCATCAGACTTGAATTGCAATTAATAAGTCACTTATATGAAATCGCTCGAAAGGAATGGGGAATGGAAAATCTGGCCAATCCGCTCAACAATATTCGCAAACCGAAAGGTAGTAATTCCCGAAATCGCCGCCTGCGCAACGACGAATTTGACCGCATCGTCGAGCAATTGAAAAAAAGTGAAAATAAATACGCCGTCTATGCATTCGAACTGGCCATCGAAACGGGCCTACGACAGGGCAACTTATTTGATCTCCGATGGGAATGGGTCGATTTTTTAGCCCGGGTGATTCGCTTACCTGCAAGTGTATTAAATGTCGCCAATAAGGGTGTACCAGCAGTGTTACCGCTCTCTAAACGCGCTCTTCAATGTTTAAATAACTTAAAGCCCATCAATGAAAAATCTGATTTGGGCTGCACTACCGGATTAATACTCGATACAACGTGCAATGCGGTCATCTGTGTTTGGAAACGGGTAATAGCTCGGCTCGAAATCGAAGATTTGCGTTGGCACGATCTGCGCCATGAGGCGACTTCACGATTTTTTGAAAAGGGACTCCATCCAATGGAAGTGGCGAGCATTACCGGGCATAAAAGCATGCAAATGCTGAAACGCTACACGCACTTGAATCCGGAGAGCCTGCTAGACCGTTTGAATTAGTACGAGCGAAAAACCGGACCGCCCCTGCACAGGTTCGCAGGGGCACCAACACGAATAAAATTATGTTGATAACGATAATCTGATAAAGGCTAGATGCAGATCCAGAAAAAATAATCGTTATGGGAAAATTGTTATAAGCGATTAGCACTAACGTTTTCAAAAAGCTTAAACTTTCTAATTAAATCATCACATGATGCCAGCATCATATCGTTCACTTTCTCATGAAACGCAACCGCCATGTCAATATAACGCGAACTATCCCTATCAATTTTGTGCTCTTCACAATACTTTTCTAACATTTCCGTTTGCGCTGCGGACCCCATAGTTCTTTGTAGTTCGGTAATGTGATGTCTCAGGAGTGTCCCGTATTTCGTTCTATCATTAATGGCCGCTTCATTCGCCAAATGGATGGCAGACATTATTTCACCATCAGACAAATCCGAACCATCTTCTTTTGACAGCCATGGAACGCATCCCCACAGACACCCCCATTGCCAACTGTATTGCAACAACATCGGCGGCCAATCCTCTTCAGGGGTTTTGCTTGCAACCAATTCAAAAATTGTCGGCTGCCGACCTAATGGAATATCGCCAGTGCTAAGACTTCTATAAGTTGGCCAGCCATGTTCATAACCGAGTTCAATTTCGGACCAGTCAAATTTTTTAAGATCGGGAAATTGATTTGGTGCGCCTACCGAGAATACATCCTGCGAATTGATTTCAATAATCACTTTATGCGCAGGTCGCTTTAAAAGTGCTGCCACCTTGTTTTCTAACAATTGTATATTTTTTGTTAGCGGCACGCGGGACTTTTTGGGTATCTGGTATTGCGAATAGCGAAAAGCATCTTCGGAGCATATGTTTAGTCTTTCACTTATTTTTTCATTCGAAATACCCTGAATATCCTTAACCTCAGCAATTAATATCGATGCGAATTTTGAATAGGCATTTCTGAGTTTTTGTCCTTTATTAGGTCCGTTATTCGCCACAATATTCTCCTAAAATTTCGCTCGCCACAAAAATATAAAATCTCTATGCGACAGCAATTTACGACCAATTAAAAAAGACAAAGCTAACCGTCTCACTTAAAACCACTTTAACTCAAAAATATAACGCCAAAATTATTTGGAAGAACGAATTTTCTATTGCGCTAAATTTCTTGTCCAAATTTTTTAGAATCCATCGCTAAATCTAATAACATCTTTACAGACCAATTTTCATTTTTTTATCAACATTCGAAATTGCGAATTTATGATTTAAAAATGAGATGAACTTTAATTGAACGCAGCAGATCAACGAAACGTTGACGCGCAGCCGGACTTATTTAGATTTTTCCCATCTCGAGAATTTTAAAATTCAAAAATGGTTTAATAAAATTTGTTAAATCACCGCAAATCCTCTGCACCTCCCATGGATGTTGACTATCCAAGTTTTATTGACTGACATCGAACTGTTAAGCAGGTGTTAATTAACACTTCAAGTGTTAAATTGCGTCAAAAAAAAGCCATGAAAATAAAATTAATTTAAATTTTCTAAAAAACCATAATCCGGCCCATGACTTCCATTTTTCAATGAATTATTCTGTCCCAACTGGTTACGAAAACGAGAATGAGGAATAAAAATGAGAAGCAAATTTGAAGATTTTAGAGTGTCCTTTGCGCTGATGGCACCGCAGTCCATTATTTCCGGTGAAGAACTAGCAATTCTTTTGGCCACATCAAAAGCCGCTGTCGCGCAAATGTCCTATCGCGGTGAACTCCCTCAGAAAGCTTTTCCCAAAAAGCGCAGGGCATGCTGGTTTGTTCGAGATATACGCTCTTGGTTGGACGAGCAGAAAAATTGCGCAGTCACCCCAAAGAGCTCACCAGAAAGTGACAAAAAATGGGGGCGACCGCGCAAAATTGAATAGTTCTGCCCTGCTCCATCAACAAGAAATTTAACGAAAATTAAAAGGAACTTATGATCGCAAATATACTGACTCCAATCTCCAAAAATAGAAATGATCCCCAAGAATTGAATCATTTATTTTCAAATCTCAATTTTAAAAATATAAATTTGATTGGCGAAGGCCGAGGTCCAAAGCTCGATTATTTTATTTTTGAGGAACAACCAAATCATGCAGAAAACTGCGTTGCGATCCGGATCAATCGTCTACAGTCTGCCAGGGGTGCAAACAATGAAATGCGGTTGACGGCGCTCAAGAACAAGCGTTGCGCATATCCATTTTTTTGTTTTTCGTTGAGCTGGCCGCAAAGCGAGCGGCCGGGAATAGGACCGGTGATGCAGTCAGTTGAACACACACTCCGTCAACTACATATGCAAGACTACCAATACATATTGACTGTCCATCAGCATCCTTTTTATACGTATTGCAAAATCGTTTTAAACAGAATACACCCGATCAATTACCAGGCAAAAAGTTTGAAGGGTGCGCAAGAAAAGTTGCATCTCGCAGCGAGGCAATGTGAAATCATTCATCACTGGACGCACGAAAATGGAATTTTCATCGCGATCCCTGGCGATTACAACTTTACGAGAATCATACACAATCCGCTGTTCAAAAATTTTCGAATTACATAACTGTACATTGAAAATAAATCAACTGACTTTCAAACTTAAGGTGACAGCAATGACCCATTCTAAAAATACTTTTTTTGGCGACAAGCGATCAATTGTACTAAGCACTTACCTGACATCGTCAGAGGTGGAAAAAATTAAAAAATCAGCGCGTGGCCAAGGAGTAAGCATGGCAGAATTTATAAGGCAGGCCGCGCTGGGTCGTGAACTTGTCAATATTTATGACCTCGACGCAATTGCAGAATTGGAGTCGATTACAAATTTCTTATATCAACTTATTGAAGAAAATATAGTCAAAAAAAGTGGACCACCAAATTATGTAATTGAGTATTTGCAGAAAGAAGCAAAGGGAATAATGGAAAGAATATTAGACTCAAAATAATTTGGGCGATAAAGCCTATATCCAAAGAACTTTTTCTGTACATTCAACCGAACTTTTTAATCAAAAAAAAATTATGACAAAATTATTTAAAGCAGTGGATCCTGCCAAGAAAAAATCAATTGAAAAACGAATATATTTTTCAACGGATGAATCGATTCGCATAAAACATTTGGCTCGAATTCGACGTTTAACCACCGCGAATTTTTTGATGCGCGCAGCGCTGGGAAAAAGAGCCCCTATACACCCTTACGGTGAGGCTGTTGGAGCCTTTAGCCAATTTGGCAATGCTTTACGTCGTTTTCATGCTAGTTTTGACCTTGAAAATCATTTGGCGGCGGAGAAAGTTATAGTCGATTTACACACCGCCGCCCGCGATGCTATTTTAAAAATCGGTAACAATCCAAAAACTGCTATTCAATGCGATCAATACCCCCCCATGTCAAACTACTTGTCGTGTAACTTTTTAAATTGAATCGCTCACTTTGAAGTCTGTTTGTTTGTGTTTTTCGCATTATCTATCCAGATTTTCCCGTCGTAGGCAGTCGGGTTTTATGGGTGGAGCGCAGCGGAACCCATTCCCTCAAGACGTTAAGGTTTGCTTTTTCATTCTGAAGTTATGCGGCTAAAATGATCGGAGATCTTCAAGCTGGTTGTTACCTCTCTTTTTAACTTACTGAGCGAGGCAACAATGGCAACCTATTCTGCAGCATTTATCGAGCAGGCATTACAGAAGGCATATTCCCGTGGCGACCAAACAATCATGTCAGTCGCTGCTGAATTAAACATGAGTCACCACGCATTGAGATATTGGATGAAAAAGAAGGAAGCACTGTCGGGCAACCCGGCACCAGCAAAAGAAAAACGTCCGAGCGACTGGACGATCGAAGAACAACTGCAGGCGCTGCAGGAAAGCTATGCGCTATCCGGTGAGCAGTTACAGGCATGGTGCCGTGAACGCGGATTGTTCCCCCATAATCTAACCAGCTGGAAAGCCTCATTCTGCGCCGGCAGTAAAGAGCCTCCGCCAAAAGCTGGCGAGGTTAAATCGCTGAAAGAAGAAAACGTTCAACTGAAACGTCAGCTGGTCCGGAAAGACAAGGCGTTAGCGGAGGCGGCAGCACTGCTGGTTCTGCAAAAAAAGTTCCGTGCGCTTTGGGAGGACGAGGAGTCATGACCCCAATCCCGGAGCGCAATATCGTATTGACACTGGTAGAAGAAGCCATCGCTTCTGGCGCACGTCAGGACCGTGCCTGTGACGTGATTGCATTAAGCGAGAGAACACTGCAGCGCTGGAAGATTGATCAGGTCAATGAGCAAGCGGACCGGCGCACCGTGCGTGTGCAGGCACCTCAGAATCAGCTCAGTCCTGATGAGCGGCGGCAAGTACTGACCATTGCCAACTCGCCTGAGTACGGCCATCTGAGCCCAAGCCAGATCGTTCCGCGGTTGGCTGATGATGGAATCTATGTCGCATCGGAGTCAACTTTCTATCGCTTACTCAAGGCTGTGAACATGCTCCAGTATCGTGGAGCAGAAAAGCCCAGGCAGGCGCGCAGCAAGCCGCGTGCTCTACAGGCAACCGCACCCAACCAGCTGTACTCTTGGGATATCACGTATTTACCAACCGAGATCAGGGGCATTTATTTTTACCTGTATATGTTTATAGACGTCTTCAGCCGAAAAGTGGTTGGCTGGCAGGTGTTTGAAACTGAAAGCAGTGCGCTGGCCAGCGAGGTGATGAAAGATATTTGTGTTCGTGAAAAGATCGCACAAAATCAGGTCGTTCTGCATTCAGATAACGGCAGTCCGATGAAGGGTGCCACGATGCTGGCGATGCTGCAGGCGCTGGGCGTTATTCCGTCATTTAGCCGTCCTGCAGTTTCCAACGATAATCCATTCGCCGAGAGCTTTTTTAAAACGTTGAAGTACTGCCCTATATATCCACGGCATCCATTTAAGGATCTCCTGGCCGCCAGAAATTGGGTGACTACATTCATGCATTGGTATAACGAAGAACATCGACACAGTGCCATTCAGTTTGTCACGCCAGCTGAACGCCATGCCGGTCTGGATGTGGAATTGTTGATTCGACGTGAGGAACTGTATGAGGCGGCTAAAACTAGGAACCCGAAGCGCTGGAGCGGTGCTACTCGTAATTGGGATCGTGCCAATGTTGTCCATTTAAATCCGGACAGAATTACCAAGGAAGCACAAATTCATGAGGAGGTGGATCAGGAACTGAAACTGGCGGCATAAAAATTTACTTTTAGGCGACAACTAGCTTGAAAAACTCCGCTGGATCGCCAAGCCCCTTGAATGCAATTTGCAAGGCGGGTTCCACTACAAACAGGGAAGTGGTTGGAATTGATTCAAGTTTCGCGATAATATGTGGAGCGACAGCCGCGCAGACCAATTCATCTGCCCTGGCAAAATCCTCGAGCAAATCCCGCCGCTGATCCAACGGCACATCGCCCCATTCGTCGTCGAGCCAGCGATTCAACACATTGGCGACCCGTCCAGGCCGGTTTTGGCACAGAGACGCAAACCACATTGGAAAACGATTGAGTTCCTGCGTGGCATAGATCACTGCGAGATCAAAGTCTGCATCAGACAACGTTTCGGCCCAATTTGGAACCAGTTCCGCTTCAATCGAAACGCCCAAGATTCCAAGGATATCTGGCATGCCATGAGTATTTTGCTCATGGCTTAGACGATCAATCTTCAACTTTGGCCGCCACAGCCTCCATTGAGCCATTAGGGCATTTCTAAACTCCGAAACTACCGCATCGCCGTAAAGCGGAACCATCTGCGTCAAATCAGTATTGGAATATTTATTTTGGTTCCCTTGCACACGCGACAAGACGCGCCAAAGATTGTAAAGCCTCGTGTCGACTCCTTCAGCCGAAGGAGGGAAGCAGTCGCGCAGTTGCAATGGATTCAGCCTCAAGTGATCTGAGAACTCTTCCCATGATTTATCATCCTTTGTCTTTTGTTCATTTGCTTTCAAAATCATCTCTTGGGTATGCCTATTCATCTCCAATTCTTCATCCGTCTGATGCATCGGTCTCAGCCAATTCTCAACGGTTGACCTAAACACTGGATTAATCGGCGAAGCCGTTTGGATTTTGCGCAGAATTTCCTCAGATTCATTCGCGCCGCGCCAAATCCTCATCAAAGTATTGGCAATAAGTTCGCTCTGATCTTGTCGATCTGTCGCATCGCTCAACAACCAGTTGATATCGGCAGGTCCTAAGTTTAAATAGAAAGCATAATTTTCAAGTTGATAAGTATGAACGCGCCGCTCGACCGTCTCGAATTCGTTCCGTTTCCGCTCATCCACCGCCCGCCAAAACACTGCTCGGCGAGATGACGACGTCGATTTCAGCATAGCCAACAAACCATAATCATCGCCCACTCCGTTTGCATGCTGAAAACGGTCCAATTTCACGATCAGAAATCCCGCGTCTATCGTGAGCGTAGGCGGAGCCTCAGTGTTGCAAAGTCCTATTAGCCTAACGCCGCATGCTTCGAGCATCTTCATCAATGAATGCTGCTCATGGTCCACGGCCTCTGCATCGACTATCATCAACAATCCGCTCAGGAGCAATTCGGCATCCGCTTTTGAGACTATGCGCTGAACCAATTCTTCGCCTTTATAAGTCGGGCCATAGGCGCTTGAGTTCGCGCGCAGATCCGCAACTGACAGCGCCGTAAGAAGGTCGGCAACACTAAATTCGTTGGGGAATAACATGGCCGCTCCATCCCAAAATACATCCGAAGAAATTATTTTCGTATTTTTTCTCAAATATTCGGCATATCGCGCTCGGTCCTCTGCACTTCCCATTTCAATAAGTGCGCGAGCCGCGAAAAATTGTGAGTAGCGATCTCCATGGACCCCAAACGAGGCCTCAATAGCTAAATCAACACACGGAGCAAGTTCGCCCAGCCAGATTATTTGAAGCAAAAGTTCTCGAGGCGCTACTTCATTCTTATGCCGTACCCAACTGCTCCGGATTAAATCGCAAAGATCGGGCTTTGCAAATCGACGCAAAGCATCGTGATTGACCGGAGAAATGACCTCTTCGCTGCGTATTTCATTTAAAAATGCTGACATGGCCTTCGAACGGATTTCAACGCTAAGCGATCCTGGGTCGCCACATTCCAAAAACAACCTTGGATCTCTTGAAATCACCTCACGGGCAACATCTGGATTCAAGATCGCCAGCCAAGCCGCCGTTTCCCTCATCGATGGCTTTACCAATTTAATGCCGTAAGAATCGGCAAAAAGCAGCTCGTTGATATTTTTGATCGGACAATGCCCGGATCTCATTCTCTCCAACCAACGTGCTGCCAAATAGGATCGCACCACTCCTTGATTGTCGTTGTGCAAACGAACATAACCCGCGTTCGCCGGGTCGAAAACTGGACGGACGATCAACTTGTTGCGGTCGGCCCCTGTCCAATCTGTGAGAATTTCAACCAACTCCAACGCATCCAATTGATCTGCCAGCCCAATCGCTTCATCTGGGACAGAAATTGAATCCAGCCGCTGAAAAACCAAAGCCGCTCCAATGCGCTCCAGCGCAGACTGAATAACCTCTCGCGACAAAGTATCGATACTGGAACGCACAGGGCTTTTTTCCAAACTTCGTTCTGCCAAACTCAATCCCAGCATTTCAGCTAAAGAACCAAATCGTTCATTTTTGAGCCAATAATCAGCTAACCAGTTCAGATCCAATGGCCGCCGTGCAAATGCAAGCAAATTGGAACGAGTCATTGAATCTAAAAATGCGTCAAAGTTATTAATGCCCTGACTTTTAACAAACTTTTCAATTCGGGACTCATCCAAAGGGAGCATAACAACGATTATTGGCTTTTCCACCTCAATCTTGTCTTCCTTATTCAAACCGCGCATCGCATTGACCACCAACACATTTGCATCGACTACTGCTCCTTGCTTTGGCGACTCTGGAACAGGCAGGATTTTTGACAGCGTTGTTCCGTCCCTGTTCATCTCCCAATCGCTGTGCCTACCGGATATGAAAATAAATGCGCGATCCTCGGCTCCTGCAATTGCGTCGGCAACGGATTCAAGGGCCTGTATGAAATCAAGTCCGCGTGCCTTGGCTTCATCGACCGAGTCAAGAAAGAACCAAGCTGGCTCTTGCGACTGGCGCCATTGTTCCAGCTGGGTGTTCCTGTGTCTGCTTAAGGCCAACGCAAACCCTCTTTCGGCAGCAACGCGAACGGTGGTTCGAAAACTGAACTTCCCCGCCAAAACTAACGACTCGTCTTGTTCAATAAACTCAGTCGTCTTGCCGCTCCCAGCCTCCGCCAATATAACGACTCGCCGTCGTTTGAGCAGCTCAGTCCAATCAAAGGTGCCATAGGTCTTGGGCACGTATTGATACAGTTCAGGATCGCCTTGACCTTTGCCTTTCCAACTTGAAAATCTACGATCAAGCTTCACCATAATTTCACACAGTTCCCCAATAAGATGCCTCGATACCAGTTAATAAAATTATTTCAATCGTTCTGCTTTACATCTGCGGATTAACTAATCCCATACGTAACACGGCGGCGCTTTACTGATTTCGTACATCGATAAGATTTCCGATGGCGACAAATGGGACATATTGCCCTCAGCGCACAAGACGGCCTTTTCCTGATCTACCTGGGCACGCAGCGATTCAAAATAATTGCCGTCCTGAAGCATTAACTGAACAGCCGCGGGCCAGCCAAGCATCCAGCGGTTCGCGATGCCAATAGATATGCTCCCTAGGGTCTCAATGGCTTGTGCGAGATTTGCACCATACATTGCTCGGCTTAAAAGATTTTCCATAATTTTCTTTCCATATTAGATAAAAAATATCTTGGGCCAATTGGCCAACTTTTGGACTAAACCGCAAAATGTTTATTTAACTAAAGTTATCGTTTTAATAGTAAACAATTCCCATAAGCCGGGGTGCATTTGAGCCACCCCACTTTCCCAGTCCTGCCATGTGCGCATTTTTGAGTGTATTAATCGTGCCGCCTGTGTTTGAGTTAATCCGGCGGCATTGCGCTTGGCACGTATTTGCTCCTTGGTTGGAATATTGGCTCTATCCACACATACTCCTAAAATTAAAAAAACTGGGCAATTTCATACAACTAGAATATACACGGAACCCGTGTATTGATAAAGTGATTTCAATTACTTTTCGCGACAGCCATCAAACTTATGAAAAATTAAACAAATTAAATTTATATATATTTCATCAACTACCGAAGTTCATCCAGGATATACATTGCAGAATGCAGGAAAAATATCGTGTGTGTAAACATTGGATAATTGCTGTTGGGTCTCGGGGCGAAGCCCTGAGTTGTTTGTGACGGGCGCGGAGCGACCTAACGGACAAAACCTGGATTTCCCACGTGAGGGGGTAATCTAGCATCCTGTCCTCAATAATACTCAAAATTAAGTGGTAGATTTATTGAGGATTTATTGGACTTTTAATGCACCTTTACGGCCTGTCTGTGATTAAATCTATGCCAATTAAATGGATTTTATTAGGAGTTGCTGAAGAGATGATTGAGAAAACAAAGCTCGAATAAAAGAGGATTTATTGAATATTTAATTGCCCTTGAATACCTGTTCATGATTGTTTTTATGAAAATAAAATGAATTCGAGCGGAAGTTTCTGAGGCGATGATCGGCAACATGAGAGCCAAATGAAGGAGGATTTTATGTATTTTTAATGGTCACTCACTGGCTTCCCATGGCGATTTTAATAATAAATTTCATTATATTGGGGATGGCTGTGGATGAGATGATTTAGTAAACAAAGAGCAATGGAAGGCGAATTTTTGGTGCATCAAGGATTGCATTGCTCGTTTTTATAATTATGAACGTATGAATTCAGTATTGGGCAATCTGTCGCCCACTGTGTTTGAACAGAAAATGGCAGCAAAAAAACTTATTGAAGTGTCTGAAATTTTTTGACCTCAACAGATAGCATGTGCCTAAATTAAGAAAATGCGATGTACGCTAGTGCCACACCCAACCCAATTAGGAAGGCGGAAAGTTGTATACGGTAGATTTTTGGCACTGAAATAACTCCCGCAATAACACTGCCTGCCGCTATAGAGACAAGAAACAAGCAAATACGCCAAAAATTTTCTAATTGCATAGCTGTTGAATATGCCCTAACCAAAGCAAAAAACGTCACGTAATCAAAAAATGATCGCAAATAATTTCGTTCGAATCAAATTAAACAAACAAAGCCCCATAACACTGGCAGCTTTGTTCGGGCAACCAAACTCGTTGATGTGCGCAAGAAAAACAATGATCAAAAATAGCCTAGCAGATATAGACACTAACTCATTGAAATCCGAGCCTTTTTGCAGTAGACAGTACAAGAACAACTTCACTTGTAGCCTTTGAAAACGGCGTCCCCGAAGCTAGTGCATCTTCGGCTTGAATATATTGGCGCGAATTAATCAGTTCACCGACCTGGCCAGCGACTTGGTGAAAATGTGCATGTTTGACAATCAGGTCTTGAAACAGCGTGCGCTCCCTAAGACGCTGGCCATCTCCGTAAATCCACTTCCCCAGCGAACAGCAATTGTCGCGGGTCAAAGTTTTCGTATCAACGATTTCGCCATTCTCAATTGCTTCGCGCAATTTCAACTTCCATTGTCTGTGTGCGTCAATAATTGAATCTACATCGATGCCTTCGACTCTGGTTGCCACTCGGATAGCTCCCGGCAGACGGAATTCATCAACGTGAGCGGCCATACGCACTGCCGTGTCACGTTGCGACGCCGCTGCCTCGGCGGTTTCTTGGACCAACGCAGCATTAGCCTGGGTGTTTTGATCAAGATCTTGCACTGCGCTGCCAATTTGATTGATTCCCAAACTTTGCTCTCTGGCACCGTCGGCAACCTCGTCAAGCAGGCGCTTTATTTTATCGGCATTGTGAACAATTTCCTTCATCGCATCGCCAGCTTTCAACACGATTCCAGTCCCCGACTTGATTTGATCGGTACTGCTAATGATCAAAGATTTTATTTCTTTAGCGGCTTCGGCGCTACGCCCTGCCAGCGCTCGCACCTCAGTAGCAACAACCGCAAATCCTCTTCCCTGTTCGCCAGCACGGGCGGCTTCTACAGCTGCGTTGAGCGCCAGAATATTCGTCTGAAAAGCTATTCCATCAATCACGCCAATAATGTCGCTTATTTTTTTCGATGAATGATGAATTTTTTCCATAGTTTGAACCACGTCTTGCATAACCATTCCACCGTGACTGGCCGCCTTGGCATTTTCGACTGCAATTTCTGATGCCTGCTTCACAGAATCCGCCGTCATTTGCACTGATGAGGTAGTTTGCTCCAGTGATGCTGAGGTTTGCTCCAACGCCGCAGCGGCCGCTTCTGTTCTTCCAGAAAGGTCCTGAGTACCTCGTGCAATTTCCTCGCTGGAATTAACCACTGCATCACTTGATTCTTGGACCTGTTTTACAGTTTCGCTGAGTGAATGCTGCATGTTGCCGACTTCCCTTAACAGAGCGGCGATTTCATCAGTGCCATCGCGTCTGATATCCGCACGCAAATCTCCCATCGAAATATTAATCAAATGTCGCCGTAGGCTTTTGAATCCCCCCATCATAGAACGGTAAAAGCCAGTGAACAAGTATAGCGCTAGCAACAATCCACTAAAGGTAATCAGTAAAGTCAACCCAACGTCACGTATCAGAACGTTCTTTCTGACTGCCAGCATATTTTCTAAAACACCGAGATTAGTCCTAACCTCAGCGAATTGGGATTGCAAGGTCTGATTAGCGCTTTCGAGATAAGCCGCACGATCACCTTTAACTTCGGTCTGGCCAGGCAAAAAAGTGTGCCGGACAAGAGCTGCAAATTTTTCCGTGGTCTCTAATGCGGAATTCGCAATAACATTGGCGACCTCCGGGGTAGAAACTTTGACCTTGTTGAAATCGCTTTTAGCCAATCCAGTTTCGTAATCGATTACAGCAAGCCGTTCTTGAATACGCGCTGCTGTCTCTGGTGTAAGCTGTTCAAGTTTGATCGCACCATATCCGAGGCCACGCAATTCCGCAGTGCTTCTAATTACTTCCGATCCCCGCATCATCACTGCACTCATCAAATAGTATGAAGGTAGTTCCGGATCAAGCGCCAAGCCGGATTTCTCCGTAACTTGGTCAAGCAATGTCATCAAGGTCCGCGATACTCCAGTTAGTGTGCCAAAAACTTCGTCCGGTGTTCCCTGCGCAGCCTGAGCTGCATGCAGCGCGGACCGAACATCATTAAGAGAAGCGGTTGTGGTCAGGGATTGGCCCAACTCGTTATCGATTTCTTCTAACTTCTTAAAAGTTGTTTCAAATCGCTGTCGAGATTCTATGACTTGAGCATCGCTTTCACCGAGAGCAGCATTGTGGACTTGATATCGCCAAACGCCCGCTGCGTCCAAAGCAGGGTAAACGATCCTTGCATAACGTACGCCATTCAATTCTTGTTGAACAAAGGCAATGTCTTGGCATTTGGAATTGAAATAGGCTCCTAGCAGCCAAATCAACGGCATCATAAAGGCTGCGGCAACTAACACCATTTTTGCAGGGAAACGTAGTCGGCGCATCAATGCCGTGCCAGGCTTCCAAATTGACAAATCAAGAACGAATGCGGCCAGCTTCCTCATATTTTTTTATTCTCTCTATTTACTACTGAATATGATCATCTACTAATGGCCATATAAATTTAACTAATATTCCCCTTTGACCATGTTAGTTCACAGAAATCTTTTATGATAGTGACTCATTAACAAGATTGCAGCTTTTCAATTGTCTAAGCTGGAAAAAACGCTTGATAAGTCTTTCGCGTATCGACAATACACAGCCGGAGGCCTTGCACCAGTGATCGAAATTCCAATAATGGCTTTTTATTGGTCCAGCACCGCCAAATTAGTAATCCAATTGTTTGAAATATTCACTGACAGCAAATTTTGTGAAAATTGTGAATTTCTGCCTGAATTCGAACCAATCTTTTCTTAGAAGCTGCAGCATGCAACTGTCCAGTCGGATTAAGTGAGAGGCAAATGTCCCGTCTTGACCAGAATCGTGCAACCTTCCTGACTAAAGGGTTGGTGCACACTCAAATGTGGGCTCCGTATCCACGTCCCGGCAGAATAACTTCCGAACTCGTCCTCGAATACCCCTTCCAGCACATAAATTTCCTCACCGCCATAGTGGCGATGAGAATTAAATTGAGTCCCCGGGGCCCACCGCACCAGAGCGGTGTGTTGAGTGCCGAACTCTGAAAGTGGCAATACCGAAAGACCTGGGACCATGCCTTGCAACCAGGCTGCCCGTTTCGTGTCAATCACAATACGCTCACTGTCAGCCGGATCAAGATGACGGAGCTTGACAAATAATGCGCAGCCTTCGGCAGAACCGGGTGTATGCGAAGATCCTGGTGGATTCTTGATGTAAGTTCCGGGCCCGAAGTTTCCAGACTCATCACTGAATACCCCGTCCAAAACCAAAATTTCCTCGCCCAGATCGTGCTGATGATTTTCAAAGACCGAGCCCGGTGCATATCGCACAATTGAAGTAGCGCGCGCTACCTCACCACCTCCGCTCTCAATCAGCTGACGTTGAATTCCGCATACGGGAGAATCAACCCATTCCAGGTTTGAAAGCTTGATGACTACACGTTTTGAATAATCTGTATTGAGTTTCATTGCTTTGCCTTAATGCAGCGACTCATTAATCGTATTTTTTGTTTTCCACGCTAAATAAGGCCTACTTATCTTTGACCACTTTCAGCCCAGATTTTTCCCATTCAACCACGCCTCCAGAGATACTGCTGGCGTGCGTATACCCCATCTCCTTTAGCTGCAACACAGCCAATTGAGACCGATGACCCGAATGACATATCACGACAATAGGCTTATCTTTGAAATCGGCGATTTCAGGTGTACGCGTCCTTAATTGTTCGAGTGGAATCAACTTTGAATGAGGAACATGGACCGCATCGTACTCGTCTTGCTCCCGCACATCTAAGAGCAAAGTACCTTCATTTACCATTTTTTGAGCCTGGGTTACATCAATCACATCTGGCGTAGTCAATTGCTGTGCACTTACGATAGTCGTATTAAAAAATATCGAGAACAGTACAATTAATATAAATTTGTTTTTCATTGAGGTCAGCTCCATTTTCATATTTTGGGAAGGATGTCAGGTTTAAAGAAAGAAACTGCCAATAGTACGGTTGATCAAAGCGCCACCGCCGATTAGCCATGCAAAAAGTACTGCGGCCAGTATGAGCGGCTTTACTCCAGCATTGCGTATTACCGAGATATGAGAAGTCAGACCAAGTGAAGCCATCGCCATAGCCAGAAAAACCGTATCAATATTTTTCGCAAACTCAACTACGAATCGGGGCAAAATCGACAATGAATTAAAGATGACCACGCCAATAAAAATAAACGCAAACCAGGGTACGACTAATTTTTGACGTACCGGATTTTGTCGAAAATTTGACGTTACCTTGCTTGAACGGCTCAGCCATGTGGACAGAATAATCAAGAACGGAGCCAACATCATTACCCGAACCATCTTAGTAATTACAGCGGTATCCGCAGCATCACTTCCAATGGATCGGGCTGCGGCAACCACTTGGGCTACTTCGTGGATTGTAGAACCTGTGTAAATGCCAAATGAATGCAGTCCTCCTGGAATAAGATTCCAACGGAGATTTAGTTGAAACAAAGCCGGGTACAAAAAAATGGCCATGGTACCGAACACGACTACCGTTGAAACCGCGACTGTTACCTTTTCCGAATGCGCACGCACAACAGGCTCCGTTGCCAAAACAGCTGCGGCACCACAAATTGAACTACCGGCACCAATCAGAATTACAGTTGTCCGATCAATTTTTAGCAAGCGAGTCCCAATCAGCAAGGCTAGCCCAAATGTGCTTAAAACAACAATGGCATCGATCACTACGCCCGCAATACCAACATGACTGATATCTTGCAGAGTCAGTCGAAAACCATAAAGTACAATTCCAACACGCAAAAGAGTTTGTTTAGAAAATGCCACCCCGCTATCGATTGCGCAGGCAACTTGAGGATAGTATGTATTTCCAATCGCTATTCCGAGTATGATTGCAATCGTCAACGCGCTCACGCCATGAGCCGTGAACCAATCCAAATGCCCAAGCTGAATTGAAGAAACTGCCAACACCAGGCAAAGAACGAAACCTGCAATCATATTCCATTGCTTATTATTTTTTGTCATTAATAGCTTCGTCGCGATGACATCTTACCGTCACTGATTTTGGGAAATTATGTTCCGCGACTGATCACGGTTGAATTAGAACAAATTGAAAAACTCAGGTAACCTTCAAGAATTCATACAGTTATCTGGCATCGCGTCCAAACCAGAGCATGACAATACTCAATATCTTTTGGTATCAATCGAAAGAAGTTACAACTGGTTTAATAGTCTCTCTACCTGCATTAATCCAAGCATCGAGTCCGCCAGAGAGTGACTTTACATTGACGTAACCCATCTCTTGCAGGGCTAACGCGGCCAACGCCGAACGACCGCCAGTCTTGCAATACAAAGCAATTTTAAGATCCCGGGAATTTAGTTCCGGTGAACTGCTGAGTTTAAATTCCAGCATTCCGCGCGGAATGAAAATCGCACCTGGTATATGACCTGCATTATATTCATCAGCTTCGCGGACATCGATCAGGATGTCTGCAGTGCGGATATATTGCTCAGATAAATCCAAAGAAATTTCCTGGATTAGTGCCTTCGCGGCGCTAACGAGATCGTGTGCAGTTTTCATATTAAGTAAGTTAATGTGTGATGAGATTAAATTTATAAAGCAGTCGTTTGCGCGGAAATTTCAGCATGAACGCCGCACGACCGACGAGGTTCGACATTTATCATATGGTCGGCCATCTGCGAAAACTGATTTATTAGCATCGTCAAGAATTCTGTATCCTGCAACTGTTCAGTTAATGCCTGCTTCATACATAACATCCATTGATCGCGAACCCTAGGTCCGATTGAGTACGAGGTATGCCGCATGCGTAGCCGGGGATGACCATTTTTCTCTATATATAATGCCGGTCCGCCGAACCATCCAGACAAAAAATCAGATAACTTCTCTTCACTAAGCTTGAGACTCTCAGGATGCATACGTCGAACTTCGTAACTTTCCGGCTGAGTGTCCATCAGAACATAAAAGCGCTGAACCAACTGTTTAATGCCGGGTGCGCCCCCTAAGGCTTCATAAGTTGTGGTTAAATTTTTTGTCATCATATAGCCTCATAAACAATTACTCCATTGTATTCAATGGCGCTGCCACCCGAATAAAAAATGTGTCTCGTGTTGTACCGGCAAACCACGGATGCCAGAGCCTTTGCTCCAACACAGAACTCAGGAATTTAGCCTGCTTTGTGTGGCCACTAAATAAGAGCGTTTCGGCAGGTAACAAAAAAACATTTTGTGTGACGCTATTCCACATTTCATCCGCAGAAACCGGACGAGGTTGGTGTGGACAACAATCTACCGTCAATAAATCACCGCAAAACAATCGATCACGCCACAAAAAACTTTGACAGTTTCGCGTATGACCGGGCGTTTTGATAATGCGAAGAACCTCGTTGCCGAAAGTAAGCAAACCATTTTCTGGCTTTGCATCCAATTCTATATCGCCATCATGAAACGAGGCATATGCCGCCAAAACGTCAGCATTGACAGGCACAATGTCCGACTTGCTTGCTGATTGATTTTTAGCCTGTTCGTGTTCATGCGTGAATAGGATAGATGTTAACCGCAGTCGTTGATCATTTAGAATGGCCCGGGTAACCGCCACATCAGCTATGCGCGGATCAATTAGCACTGCTTCGTTTTTAGTGGTATCACCAAGTAGGTAGCTGGTGAAGCCACTTGCCTGGTTATGCAGGACTCGAAAATACATAGATTTCACGAAGCAAATTTAAGCACTATGGCGAGCATCAGTGCGGCAAGGCAAGCCCAACAAGAAAATATCCAACGCCAAATTAATGTCGCAGGTATGAATCCGACGCCATACACAAAGCCAGCGCTCATTGCCCAAAATATCGCTGTCGCCAATGCATGATCAACTTTACCGGCAGACGTCATCAATAGCGGAGGGTATGCTGTCCCGCCTAACATAAAGCTCAATGCAATGATCAGACACAATACCTGCATGCCCAGCCCGACAGGAGGTGTAGATACAGCTTTCATGATGTTGTTTCGTCCTTGTGAGCATCGAGTCGAGCTGCTTCGTTTTCTCCCCACATCGCATTCATAACGGCTAGCAATAGTGCGAAACCAACTCCCAGAATCCAAGCGAAATACCACATTTTATTGCTCCTTATTTTGACTGTTTTAATAAGCGCTATGTTCGTTAGCTTCAATATGCTCTATCGTCACTTTGCCGCGCATGACGCGATAAGCCCATGAAGTGTAAAAAATGATCAAGGGCATAAAAATGAGAGTCGCCCAAAACATAATGCCCAGCGTCAGATGGCTTGACACACTATCCCAGATCGTCAGACTGGCATTTGGCATGCTTGAAGATGGCATTAAAAACGGGAACATTGATGCGCCAGCTGTTCCTATTACTCCTACCAAAACCAGGGATGAAGTAATAAATCCAATCAACGTGTGCCGAGCTAACAGCAATATTGCTGTCAGCACTGCACCTGCAATCGCCAATGTGGGCAAAATCCAAAGCAGCGGTTGGAGACGATAATTTGTCATCCACGCACCTGACTCATGCACCACCGTTTTACTCATTGGGTCAGCAAGTGCGGCAGGATCAATCAATGAAGTAATCCGATAACCGGGAATCACTTGCAGCCAAATTCCCGCAGCGACGAACGCCAGGATCATAACAATTGCTGCACCGACCGCTCCCTTTATGGCTCGTTGTTGAATAGCTCCATTGGTTCGATGCGCCAAATAAGTTCCGCCTTGCATGGTAATCATCGCACTGCTGACAACACCGGCAAGTAGAGCAAACGGATTTAGCAATTGCCAGAAGCTGCCAGTGTAGGTAGATGCCATGTAGTTATCGAATTGAAATGGGACACCTTCCAATAAGTTACCAAATGCCACACCGAAAATCAGCGGAGGAACAGCACCACCTATGAATAATCCCCAATCCCAAAAACTGCGCCAAGTAGAATTGTGGATTTTGCTGCGGTAATCAAAGCCAACCGGGCGAAGAAATAATGCCCAAAGCACAGCGAGCAATGCCCAGTAAAAACCGCTAAATGCAGTAGCGTAAACAATCGGCCAGGCAGCAAAAATTGCACCACCACCAGTAATAAACCATACCTGGTTTCCTTCCCAATGAGGGCCAACGGTATTAATTACCACACGGCGTTCCAAGTCAGTTTGACCGACAAAAGGCAGCAACGTACCGACCCCCATGTCGTGTCCATCCATAATGGCAAAGCCGATCAATAAAACGCCAACCAGAACCCACCAAATAATTTTGAGTGTCGGATAGTCAATCATTTTGCCGCTCCCAGGATGTTGCCTGCATTTTGCTGTGGAATATGTGTAGCTTCAAACGCATACCGACCAGTGCCCAAACTTCCCGGACCTTGCCGTGCAAACTTGATCATCAAATACATCTCGACAATTAATAACACAGTATAAAACCCAATAAATCCAGCCAATGAACCATACAAACTATTCACACTAATCGTTGACACACTTAAATGTGTCGGTAACACACCATAAATTGTCCATGGTTGACGACCATATTCCGCGACAAACCACCCCAATTCGCAGGCAATCCAAGGTGCAGGTAACATCCAGAGCGCCCACTTGAGCAGCCAAGGACTTTTTTCTTTCGTTGTTTTAATCGTGCTCAAAAAAGCGATACCAAATAGCGCCAACATCGCAAAACCCAGACCAACCATAATTCTAAAACCCCAAAACATCGGTGTTACACGAGGTATCGTGTCATTGACGGCCCTGTCAATGAGCGCTGGCGTAACCTGATCCATATCTGTGACATACCGTCTAAGTAACAATCCAAAACCAAGATCACTTTTATTCGCATTGAATAAGGCTAATGCTGGTTCATCGTGCCGATTTTTTCTCAATGCTTCCAAGGCTTTAACCGCAACAATTCCACGCACTACTCGTTCATGATTTTTGATTTTTATGTCATGAATTCCGGGTATTTGCTTGCTCACCGAACGGGTGCCGATTAAGCCCATTAGCCATGGAACTTCAACCTCCCAGTTATTTTTTTGTTCTGCCTCGTTGATGTCTGCCAGCAGCGTCAATCCGGCAGGAGCTGGTTTGGTTTCCCACATGGCTTCAATGGCCGCCATTTTTGTTTGCTGTGCTTCGCCGACCGTGTAGCCTGATTCATCACCGAGAACAATCACGCTTAATGCCGAAGCCAGGCCAAACGCTGCAGCAACACCAAAACTACGTTTGGCAAATTCAACGTCGCGCTTTCTTAGCAGGTACCAACTGGAAATTGACAGCACAAACATCGAACCGGTCAGATAGCCTGCAGACACGGTATGTACAAATTTGGCCTGGGCGTCAGGATTAAACACCACCGCCCAAAAATCCACCATTTCCATACGCATAGTCAGGTAACTGAATTCAGCCCCGACCGGATTTTGCATCCACCCGTTTGCAATCAAAATCCATAATGCAGATAGGTTAGTACCGACTGCCATAAGCAAAGTTACAAGCAAATGTTTTGGCTTGCTTAAACGACTCCAACCGAAAAAAAACAGTCCTATCAAAGTTGATTCGAGAAAAAACGCCATCAAACCTTCAATCGCAAGCGGTGCGCCAAAAATATCGCCTACGTAATGAGAGTAATACGCCCAGTTAGTACCAAACTGAAACTCGAGCGTGATTCCTGTCGTAACACCTAACGCAAAATTTATGCCGAACAGTTTCCCCCAAAATTGGGTCATGTCTCTCCAAATGACTTTGCCAGTCATAACGTAGACGCTTTCCATAATCAGTAGCAGCCACACCATTCCGATGGTGAGTGGCACAAACAGAAAATGGTAAAGGGCGGTTGCTGCAAACTGTAGTCGAGACAGATCAACCAATTGTTCTGAAATCACTTCGATACTCCTTGTGAAATTGTCGGGATGCCCATGTGCGACGCCATAAAATCGGCGTTAATATCAACAGCTTCATCTCGAACAAAAAACCACCAGATCAACATAAGTGCAACGAGCTTGAGCAGCACGGTGATCACCAGATGGAAGCGGAGACGTCGAGATTTGCGATTCATGTGTATTAGCTCAGCAGTTTTCATGCCATGTCGAAAAAAAACAAATATTGTTTATAATCAATATCTTAATATGTAAAGTGATTTACTTACTGCCATTATGGCAGTTTTTTTATGCCATATTGGCAGAATCTGCCATAATGACAGCATTCAATCCCCGAAATGCCTTTCGTAGGAGCTATGCTGATGTCGCGCCCTTTACCCGAACTGATCTCCTATCTGGAAGAATTATCAGAACCCCACATTCTGTTCGATCAGCAATACAGGATTATTGCGGCAAATGCCGCTTATCGACGCCAGTTCAGTCAACAGACTTCTGTAATCGGACGTACCTGCTATGAAGTGTCCCATCACTTCAACGCACCGTGCGATCAATCGGGGGAAGTTTGCCCGCTCGCGGAAGCTCGGATTTCCGGGCACCGCGAACGGGTCTTGCATCTGCACCACACACCAGAAGGAGAATCTTACGTCAATATTGAATTAGTCCCTCTGTTGAACGAACATGGCGAGCAGACCTATTTTGTAGAGAAAATGGAATCACTGCCAGTTAAACAAGGTCAATCGCAGGGCCAAAAAATCATAGGACGTTCGAAGGTTTTTCTACATGCATTGGAAATGGTTTCAAGGGTTGGTCCCTCAGGAGCCAACGTGTTGCTACAAGGAGAATCTGGGACTGGCAAAGAACTTTTTGCACGTGCAGTGCATGAGGCAAGCTCTCGCGCCAAAGCACCACTTGTTGTAGTTGAATGTGCCAGTTTGACCGAAACACTGTTCGAAAGTGAGCTGTTCGGCCATGAACGAGGCGCTTTTACAGGAGCCAATATCTCCAAAATTGGACTGGTAGAATCCGCCAGTGGCGGAACCCTGTTTCTGGACGAAATCGGAGATATTCCCATGACAATGCAAGTGAAATTATTACGCTTGCTCGAAAGTGGCACATATAGACGGGTGGGCAGTACAGACTTGCGAAGCACTGATATAAGAATTGTGTCAGCCACACATCGGGATTTACAGACAATGGTTGCAAACGAGCTTTTTCGTGAAGACTTATATTACAGATTGAGCACCTTCCCTATAAAGTTGCCAGCGTTGCGCCAACGAGTCGATGACATTCCCCTGTTAGCGGCTTCCTTGCTGGCACGCGTGGCTCCACAAAGGCAAATGCACCTGTCAGAACAGGCATTAGCGATATTGAGTTCTTATTCCTTCCCAGGCAACGTCAGAGAGCTTCGCAATATCATGGAGAGGGCTGCGTTGTTGAGTGACGGTCTTGTAATTGAACGCATTCACGTAGAAAGAGCTATTCCAAAGTCAACAACGACCAGTCAGGTGAATTCAGCGACCCATCAGAATTTACCGCAGGTTGCATCAAAGGCAGTTAATGCCGTTCAAATTAGATCGCTAAAAGATTTGGAGCGAGATGAATTACACACCCAACTTCAACGCCATCAAGGAAGCCGCGCAGAACTTGCTACTAAACTAGGTATCAGCGAACGCTCTCTCTATCGAAAATTGCGTGCATTTGACAAGCCAAGCTAGAGCTTAAAAATTTTTCAGCCCAGCGAAACCAACTAAAATGCAGCATTGCGTTAACTGTGCCACCAGTAATTCAGCGCATACTAATTCATTTTTTTGCAACCATAGAAGTGGCTCCGGAAATTCAGACAGTAGGCTAAGTGGAAACCTTGCTTCATAATCGTGGCCTCAGGGCTGCATTTTTTGAGGAGCAAGCATGACCAAACGTACAAGAAGG
>Ga0316222_1001345_pt1 | contig 30294 bp, 30 predicted proteins | sample TBH18011metaG_FD_206008 | JGI IMG/M metagenome (GOLD analysis project Ga0316222, IMG submission 206008) | Freshwater microbial communities from Trout Bog Lake, Wisconsin, USA - TBH18011 | ecosystem: Environmental > Aquatic > Freshwater > Lake > Hypolimnion/Profundal zone | place: USA: Wisconsin... | reverse complement strand
CCATTGCCAATATCACCGGGCTTTCGCTGGAAATCGTTCAAACGCTCAGAGAGCAAGCGCCGCGGCGTTGTTGAATAAATCGGCTTTTTGGATTTCGGCTGACTTTATGAGATCATTAAATTAAATCAATGGAATCAAAGGGATCACTGCTACCTCAAACCAGACTAACGGTTATAAAACATAAAGATGGCAAAAAAAATGTATCCTATGGTTTTTACAAAGGGTTACTGGTTTTGATTGCCTTCAACCCATGTTTCTTAAGCCAAATTATGCAGAGTGGCCTCGGTCGTACGGTGTTCAACAGCGCCGAACACGTTGCTGGAAAAAGAACTTAGCGACAGTACCGCTCGGTTTGCTTTATCTATCTAATAGTAGTAACATAACTACATTGATAATTAGCTAGGCGGTGCTGTCATGACCATCACAACCCTATCTAGCCGGGAGTTGAACCAAGATGTTACCCGCGCAAAGAAAGCGGCCAATAACGGCCCGGTATTCATCACAGATCGAGGTAAACCAGCGTATGTATTATTATCCGTCGAGGAATATCTTGGGCTAACAAGACAGCATCGCAATATTGCCGATTTGCTGGCCATGCCGGATGTTGCAGACATTGAGTTTGAACCGCCGCGCACGGCTATCACAGCGCGAACAGTTGATTTCTTATGATGTATGTTCTCGATACTAATGTGGTATCCGAATTGCGAAAAGTCCGGGCCGGCAAGGCTGATCCCAACGTTGCGGCATGGTCTGCCAGTGTCGATGCCGCCGATCTTTATGTATCGGTGATCACCATCATGGAATTGGAGCTTGGCGTTGTGTCAAAAGAACGCATGGACGCCACCCAAGGGGCTGTACTTCGTGCGTGGTTAGAACAACAGGTCTTGCCTGTGTTTGCCAAGCAAATACTACCTGTCGATACTGCCGTAGCGCGACGTTGCGCCCGGTTGCACGTACCCGACAGGTGCAACGAGCGCGATGCGCTCATTGCGGCCACGGCGCTTGTGCATGGCATGACGGTAGTCACTCGCAACGTGGCCGATTTTGAGTCTACAGGCGTGGCAATTCTCAATCCGTGGGATTCGATAATTTAAAGCGAGGCTTTCCAATGAATGTTACGGCGATTTCTGTATCATTACACACAGCTTAGACTGCTTAAATAACTAATAGATTAAACCATGAAAAAATGCCTTGCCAACCAAACCGGAAAACGGTGTCGGCGGGCGTGTCCAACGGCTGATTCTAGGATTATTTCAAAGCGTCCTGTTCATTATAAGGTTGAATTGTTGGCTAAAACTGATTAAAGTTCAGCCTGCCAGTCCAACAATTACAATAATAAGCAAGAGGTCAACCATGAAATTATCAAGAAACTGGAAAGGTGCGGTGTTTATCTGTGCCGTGCTGTTAAGCAATGCGGCGCTGGCGGTTAAGCCGGGCGAAGAAGAAGAAAAAGATTGCAAAAAGCCTAAATTCAGGGAGTTTTTCCCTGAGCCCAAAGCAGAGGTGTTGCCGGAATCGGAAATCTCTTTTCACATCAGCCGCGGCGCGGAAGCCCACACGGTTACCGCTACCGCGAAAGGTGAAAAACTGGCGGTGACGGTGAGGGATAAAATCAGTTTTCTAACCGCAACCGCTAAATTACCGGCTTCGTTGCGCGATGGCTATGCTCGCATCCATGTCGAGGCCAAAGCTACCGAAGGCGGTTGTTTGGGGCAGGACGGCTGGTTGATTAAAATCAAGGGTGATGCCACGCCGGAAGCTAAATAAACGTACTTCTCGCCTCCCTCGGTGTCACCGGGGGAGGGAGGATTTAATCACAAAGTTCTTGGCTACTCACTTTCTCGAACTGTACAGTAGGATTTTCCAATAGATCACTAAATTGATAAGCCGGTATCGGCTTACTGATCAAATACCCTTGAATCTGCCGGCAGCCTTGCTCGCGCAGAAAAGTAAGTTGCTCTACCGTTTCCACCCCTTCGGCGATGGTTTGCAGGCCAAGGCCTTGCGCCATGCGGATCACCGCGGTAATAATGGCTTTATCCTCGGCATCATTACAGATGTCTTGCACGAAGGACTGGTCGATTTTAAGTTTATCCACCTTAAACTTTTTTAGATAACTGAGCGAGGAGTAGCCGGTGCCGAAATCATCAATCGAGATACGGATGCCTTGGTCATGCAAGGTGTTAAGGACGGCAATGGCCTGTTGCGGATTGTGCATTGCCATGCTTTCGGTTAACTCCAGCTCCAACTGGCTGGGCGGCCAGCCCTCCTGTCTCAGAATATTGGAAATCAGCGTGGATAAATCCGGGTGCCGAAACTGTACCGCCGACAGGTTGACAGCCATCGTTAGTGCCGCAAAGCCCTGATCCTGCCAGAGTTTTGCCTGCCTAATCGCTGTTCTCAACACCCATTCGCCGATTTGCAGAATCAAGCCGCTATCTTCTGCAATGGGAATAAATTCACTGGGAGAGACCATACCCAGCAGCGGATGCCGCCAACGCAACAAAGCTTCCGCGCCGATGATGCCGCCATCGTCGGCGGAAACTTGCGGTTGGTAATAGATTTGAAATTGCGCTTTCTCCAGGCCATGCCGTAATTCATTCAGCAGCTGAAGATTGCGTCTGGAGCGGTCCTGCATTTCTGCGGTAAAAAACCGGTAGCAGCGCCGGCCTTCCTGTTTGGCACGATACATGGCGGTATCGGCATTTTTGGACAGGGTTTCTAAATCAATGCCATCTTCAGGAAACAGTGCGATCCCGATAGAGGCGGTAATGGATAGGTCGTACTGTTCGATATGATAGGGTTCGGTAATGGTATCCAGCAGTTTTTGCGCAACATAGGTGGCACTGCTGACATCTACGCCGGGCAGCAGCAGAATAAATTCATCGCCCCCCAGACGGGTGATGGTGTCCTCAATCCGCAACGATTGTTGCAGGCGGCGGGATAACTCTATCAACAATAAATCACCTATGCTGTGTCCAAGGGTATCGTTAATGTTTTTAAAGTGATCAACATCCAGAAACATCAAAGCCAGATTTTCGCTGCTGCTCTTGGCTAAATTAATGGCGTAGCGCAGATGATCGTCAAGTTGAATCCGATTAGGCAAGCCGGTCAGTGGATCGAAATTGGCCAGAAGGTGGATATGTTCTTCGTCACGTTGGCGGGTAATGGCTAAAGCCACAAAGTGACTGGCCATTTCCAGCAGCTGAATTTGGAAACTATCCGGGGCGCCGGTGCTGCGGTAATAAATGGCGAAAGTGCCCAAAACTTGCTGGCCGGTGATGAGAATAGGTTCTGACCAGCAAGCAGCCAACCCCGCTTTTTCCGCCAGTGATTTCCAGTTCGACCAGTAAGGATGACCGGCAATATTTTCAACTATCGTGCGATGTCCGGTGTAAGCGGCGTTTCCGCAAGAACCGATGCCTGGGCCTATTTCTACGCCATCAATTGCGGTGTTGTAAAACGTCGGCAGACTAGGTGCAGCGGCTACCCGTAAATGCTGCCCATCTTCATCCAGCAGTAAAATAGAGCATAGGCTGCCGGGTAAAATAAATTCCAGCTTGTCGGCAATATCGTTGAGAATTTGCTTGAGTGCTTGTCCGCTGCTGAGACGTTCCAGCATGAAAGTGCGAAAATATTCCATCTGTAGCGCACGTTGCCGTTCGCTGTCGCGCTCAAAAATTTTCAACGCGTAATCGATATTGGCCGCCATTTCCATCAGCAGATTGCAACTGGCTTCATCAAAGGCGTTAGGCTGGCAGGAATACAGCGTTAAACAACCAAACACCTCATTACCTTGATGCAAGGGTAAGGAGCCCGATGCTTGCCAATTGAATTGTTGAGCGCGTCGGTGCCAAGGCAAAGTATTGCGATCATGTCGGAAGTCTTGGCACCACACCGGTCTGTCTTCCCGGATAGCGGTGCCGGTAGGGCCGCGTCCGGCCGGCTGATCGGCATCAATCACAATATGGATGCCGTCCAGATAGCTGGAGCCTTCGCCATAGCTGGCGATAGGTTTTATCTGCCCGGTTTTCCTATCCAGCAGACCGATCCACGCCATGTCCATATCACCGAAAGTAACGGCGTTATAGCAAATTTGTTGAAATAGTTCATTTTCGTCCGAGCAATGCACAATAGATTGGTTGCATTGGTATAAGGCGGCGTACAGTTTGCTGAGCTTCAGGTTTTTTGCCTCTGCTTCCTGATGGGCGCCCTCCAGCGCCGCCAGATTGGTCTGTGTTTCCAGCAGCCAGGCCATGACACTGTTTTCCATGCCCTTGGGTATAGGAATGGCCGATGAAAATTCACTTTTGCCCAGCAATACGATCTGTTTATATAACTCTTCCAGTGAACCACCCAATATGGTGATTAACTGCCGATAAACCCGCCATTGCAGCAAAATCAGCACAATGCAGAATGTTACAAACACGATCCGTAAGCGAATCGCAGCTATTTTTGCTGTATAAACCGCGTCCTGGGTGCGTGTTTCCATCATTTTGAAAAACTGATTGATGGGCTGCATCATCGCCGCCTTAGCGTTAAAGTAGGCGGCATCCTGCAGCATCTGGCCGGCTTGGCTGCGATTACCGACAGAGCTCTCAGCCAGTTGCATGGCTGCAAGTTGGATAGCTATTAAAGCATCTGAATGCTGCTTGGCCTCAGTTAACTTGGCTAATTCCGGGTCAGAAAATCCGGCTTGCCGCATCATCTCTATTAAAGCCTGTGGGGGTTCCGGGGGGGATGATGACGGTTGCCGGCCGGACATCAGCAAATCCCAATAGAAGCTATCATAATTGGCGGGGCGCGGCATTTTGCCATCGCGAATATCCAGGATTTCCTGAAAATATTGTTTGTAAATAGGATTGCCGGTGGTGATGTAGTTACGCGCCATGTGGCTCAGGTTTTCAGCCGATTGTCGCAATTCGTCAGCCAGTAAATGCGATTGGAATTGTAATTCGTTGGCGCGATTGATTTGTTTTTCGGCGTGGACGTAGAGGGTAAAGGCAACCAACAGCACCACAAATATCGTCAATGTCAGCCATAGACTTTGATGAAATCGGCAGATGTAATTATTGGGTGGAGTCATTAGGTTTTGCTTAATTTATACGGCTATGAGAATCTAAAGGACGCAGCTGGAACTTGAGCATAGACAATTCTCGGTCTTTTGTCATCCTGATGCTAAGGTTTTTAGCGACTCAATATAAATTATAGTGCAATTAGTGGCAAAATACTTAGGTCTATCAACGCCAACAGCCGGAATTAATGTATTTTGTTAAGGTAAACGGCAAAAAAAATCCGGCATGACGCCGGATTTGAGAGGAAGGTAATAAGGTACACTTAATAAAGCACGGTGCTATGGTATCAGCTTCCATCATTTTTGCGTATGTGACCGATTGCCGCAGCTAATGACACAATCCCTAAATAGCCAAGCCAATCTCCTGTTTAAATTCAGTAAATTCCTTTTCCCAGGCGGCTTTGCTGTACCCCCAGCACCCCTGTTGCAATAGCTTTTCGCCCAGTGCAAACTCGGCTTTGACTTGGGGCAGGGCGGTTTCGTCGCCGTCGGCCCACAGGGCTTGGGCGTAAAACAGGTGATTAAGCGGGTGATCAGGGTAATCTGCAGCGGCTTTTTCCAGCAGTTCCAGGGCCTTGTCGTGGTCGCCTATGCCTTTGGGCCAAGCCGGGGCTTTAAGATACAACATGCCTAAGATGCGTAACGGCCCGCCTTCATCCAGTTCCGGGCTTAAGGCCAACGCCTGTTTCATCTCCTGTTCCAGCCTTTCCAGGCTATGCATGGCCTCAATGATATGGTCGCGTATTGCCAGCCCCAGATTGGTCGCCAGATAATAATGCACTGCACCGTCGCCGGCCCCGCCTTGGGCTAAGGCTATTTCGGCAAAACTAACCCCTTCGTTGGCCAATTGCTCACGCTTTTGTGGATTTGTTTCGCGTTCGGCCAATTGTAAGCAGAGTTGACTGCTGAGCGCCGAGCGGCGCACCAGCGGGTCTTGGCTGTCGCGCAAGGTGGATAACGCACAGGATAGGCTATGGCTGTCGCTCAAACTGTTGAATTCGTTCGATTGGTCGATCAACGCGGAGGCGGATTGCAGTGGGCAGTTGCTGAGGCCTGTCAACGATGCATTATGGCTTGGCAGTTCGGCACAGCCGGTTAAAAATACCAGCAGGGTAACTGCCGGCAGCAATTGAGGTTTAAGCAAAACGGTATTACTCCTCAGACCACAATTTAATCATAGGCTCAAACACTGCGGCATCGACGGCAGCAAAGGTATCCACGCCAAATAGCTCGCAAAGTTTTTTGCCTTCGGCATCGCTGCACATGCCAGCCAGCGCCTTACCGAAGCGAATGCGCTCTTCCGGGGTGGTTAAGGTGGTGTTGGCGACCACGCCCATCAAGGGTATTTCTGCGGAAGTGAACACTGCCGCCAGCGGTGTTTCTAAATGCAGCGAGGCCAGTCCGTCAAATTGTTGCTGGTTTAAGATTACGGCGTCCAGTTCGCCTTTATCCAAAGCCCGTAAGGTATGGATGGCCTGATTAGAGGGTTTTAACACAAAAAAATCGGCGATTTTATATTTGCCGGCAAAAATGATTTTACTGATAAATGTTTGCTCTTCTAATACAGTGCCGCCCAGAGTTTTACCTTGTAATTCTGCCAGGCTGTTGAATTTGTCTTTATTAACCATCACCCGGTAACGTTCGCTGGTACGGCCATTGATCTGGGGTTGCACCACCGGCGTCAGGTGGTAGTGATGACGCAATTCCAGATAAAGCCCTAAGGAAGTGATAGCGAATCTGGGATTTTTCTCGGCTAATTGTTTGCGGCATTCGTCTATTTTGGTGGTAAACAGGCTGTTAAAACTGTTTTCCGGCCATAACCCGATGCGTTCCACCACCCGCAGCATAGAACTCATCGCGCCGTTGGCGTCTTTAATATTCACAGCGCCGCCGGGATAGCAGACAATAATCGTTTCAGGATCGGCAGCTGCCGGCGCGGCCACGGCGGCAGTCAGCAAACCGGCAAGCAAGAGTAGGTAAATCTTTGGCATTAGGTTTTTCTCTGTGGATCAAGTAATTGGCCGATGAGTGGAGCTACGACTAAAGTGGCGGTTAGACAGCACAGCAGACCGATGGTGATGCTGACACCCAGCGAGGATACGCCCCGGTAACTGGCCAGGGTGATGGCGCCCAGGCCTGCCAACTCGGTGCCGGCGGCCAAGCCGATGACGCGGCCGGCAACTAAGCTGACTTGCAAGGGGGAGTGGTTTTGTAATTCATGCCAGCGATAATTGAACCACACGCCGTAATCCACCGCCAAAGCAATCACCATTGGTAGGGCCACCATATTGGCGTAATTGTAATTTATCCCGGCCAAGACCATCACCCCCAGCATCCAGCCGCCGCCAATCAGCAGCGGCAGCGCTGCCAGCGTGAAACCGCGCAGGCTGCGGGTTGCGGCAAGTATCCATAGCAGGCACAAAGCCAGTGCCGATTGGGTACCTTGGCTGAAACTGCTTACCGCCAATTTGGTGACTTCTTGATGGGTGGCCGGAAAGCCGGTCACTTTTGGAGAAACGCCATAGACGTCTTTCATCAAGGCATCCAGATTATTAAGATTGTATACGGTTTTGGTCGGGAAGGCGTATACAGCAATACTGCCGTCAGCCGCAAAGAAACGGTCACGCAACGCATCCGGCAATTGGCTAGGCGTTAGTGCTTGCGCCATCTGCCAGCCGGCAATGATATTAAGTCCTGCATCGGCATCGGACAGCAGGGCGCGCAAAAAGCTTTCGCTACGCAGTCGGCCTGGTTCACCGCTGCTATTGAGTGTACTGGAAATAGCGGCCAGTTGTTTGCTCAAATTACCCAGGCTTTCGACCATTTGACCATGTCCGGCACTGTAGGCCTGTTCCTGACCGTCATCCACGATTACTATCGCGTTTTTCAGCACTGTCTGTAATAATTGATAAGAGAGCGGCGACAAACCCGATTGCGCAAGTGCGGCCAGTTGTTTACCGTAGTTGGCATGGCTAAAGGCTGTGGCTATACTGACGGCTTGGCTGGTACGGGCATCGGCATCCGGCGGAAACAGGCTGGTTAATGACTGCACTTGGGCGATGCTGGTCAGTTTGCCGGCTTCTAAAGTCATACGTCTGGCTTCGGCCATATCTTTGGCGGTGAAAATAATGACTTCAGCTTTGAAATCGCTTTCTTCTACCATGCGTCGTTGATAATAAGCGGCTTCAGAATCCTTGGGCAATAAAGCCAGAATGTCGTAATCAAACGGAATATTAAAACCTTTTAACCCACCGAATATCGCGCCGGCTAAGGCCAGAATCACAATGCCTAAGGCAACAGGCTTGGGAATCGGCTCGCCTGATTTTTTGGATGGCGGCGCGGGCAGGGTGGGGGTTGCGGTTTTTAATTTGGGTGGCAGCAAGGCATACAATGCGGGCTGCACCAGCCAAGTGGCTATCAGGATCATCAACACGCCTTTGCTGGCCACCACGCCCAGTTCGGCGAAGCCGGGAAAATCGACCGTCGCTAACGCACCAAAAATCAACAGCGAGGCCACGCCAGCGGTCAGCACCGCTAGAAAAGATGAGCCGATGCCGGCGCCGATGGCTTCCGGTAAAGGTTTGCCTGTCCGGCGTTCCTCGGCTATCCGTGATGAAGTAAAAATACCGTAATCTGCTCCCAGTCCAAACAGAATGGCGATAAAGGTGGCGGTGATGATGGTCAGGTGGCCGACAGTGATCAGCGCCAGCCCCAAACTCCATAATACCCCTAGCCCCATCGGGATAAAAATCAGCGCCGCCCAGCGGACACTACGTACCACCAACAGGATTAGCACTAAAATCAGGCCGATGGCGGAGCCTATCACCAAGGTGATGTCGTGGCGGATGTTGAGGTATTCTTCGTACTCCATGGCCGGCAAGCCGGTCAAGCCCACGGTGGGTGGCGTGTGACCGGCAGCGGCAGTTTGTTGAGCTAAGGCGGCGGCAGTTTGCTTGACTTTGTCCAGCAGGGGGGCCAGCGTCTCAAAATCTTCGCCAGAATTTTTAGGATGGATGAACATAAACAACATGCGGCCATCACGCGAGGTAAAATAACCGTCAGCTGAGCCGCCGGCGCCGTTTTGGAGCATTAGCCGACTCCAGTCTAAATGGCTTGGTGCTGTTTCGGCATTTAGCCAGCGTTGCCACTCTTCCAGACAAAACGTTATTAGTTTTAGGCTGGTTTCTGCGCTTTGCAGATCGATATCGCTGCTTAAGGACGGTTGCTTTTGGCTCCAGCTTTGGATTTTACCTAGGTTTTGCTCTAGATTGCCGATGTCTTTGGGCGCTTGCTTAGCCAGCGCCTCCAGCCTCTGCAAGCCTTGCTCCGGCATTAGCAGGTAGGCGTAATTCAGAAAAAAACCCATATCCAGATGGGCGGTCGCCTGAGCGATTTCCGGTTCTGTCCGCAATTTGACAGCCAGCTGATCGGCAAAGGCTTCCAGTTCCTTTGGCGGCGCGCCTTCCAGAACCACCAGTAGATCGGAGGCGGCGCCGAAGTCTTTTAAAAAATTGTTAAAGCGCTTTGCCACCGCGGTATTTTGCGGCAGCAGCGCCTGCCGTGAAGTAATCACCGGAAGTTGAGCCGCTGCCCAGCCGGCCAGTAGCGATAACAATAAGGCCAAGCTTAATACTTTGCCCGGGTTTCTGGCAAAGCATTCGGCAAGCTTGGCAGCGTGTTGGCTAATTTTCATTCGCCACGCCATTCTATACAGCTGCGCCGTTTATTTTTTGGTCATGAAAAAATAATTAGACATACACTTCAGCACCATTTTATTGCTGTCTTTTTCTACGGCGACACAGTTTTCCATTTTTGAGCGACCGGCTGCCGCTTGTTTGACCAGTTTGCCGTTTTCCAGCGAATAATTCAGCACCGCACGCAATTGATTGATACGCGCATGTGTATCAGAATCTTCGGTAATGCCTTCCATAGTACCGTCTTCCTTGAAAATCCAGACGGTGTTTGAGCTTTTAGCATTGCTGCCGTCAGCGTGAACCGATTCTTTATCGATCTGCCAGGTACCCAAAATATCCGCGCGAGTTAATTGAACCTCTGCTGCTGCGGAAAAAGAATAAAGCAGCATTAGGGGGATAGCGATAGATTTAATTTGCATGAGTTAGCCTGGGTCATTGTAGTTTTTATTGAGTCGTCATTGTAACACAGCCATTTAACCATACAGAATTACTGGTTTAGGCTCGGCCTGAGAGCGCTGAATAGGGCGGGTTAGTTGTGCGAGCGCCTGAATAGTTAGGTTATTTCTTAAGTTGTTTATGGCCAGCCTTCCAATCTTTAAGCATTTTTTTGGCTTTTTTAATTTCGGCTTCGCTTAGACTATTTTCCATTTCCAGGCGTTGTTTAACTTCTTGCTGCAAGCCCTGCTCGGCGGCCAGTTGTAGCCACATCCAGGCTTTAACATTGCTTTTATGAACGCCTTCGCCACTGAAATACATGGAGCCGAGATTATATTGGGCTTTAGCAAACCCTTGTTCTGCGGCTTTTAAATACCAATCGGCGGCAAGTTGATAATCTTGTGGTGTACCTAGGCCGGCATCAAACATCGCCGCCAGATTATATTGGGCTTTGGCATAGCCTTGCTCAGCCGCTTTGCGATACCAGAGTAGGGCCAGGCTATAATCCTGAGGAACTCCAATGGCTTGATCATAGATAATACCTAACAGCAATTGTGCGGCAGGATAGCCTTGTTCGGCTGCTTTGCGGTACCAGCTTAGGGCTAAGGCTTGATCTCGCGGTACGCCTTCACCTTTGTCGTACATTTTGCCTAGTTTAAATTGCCCGGCCGGATCACTGGGATCGGGCTGCGTGTTTGACAACCAGCTGGTGGCATCAACAGTAGGTTCGGCGTAAACATTGCTGGAAAATAGGATGATTAAGGTGCAGCAAGCCAGCATTTGAAATGCATAGTTGTTGCCGAGACGGCTGCTGGTTGCTATGGTCTTTAATTGATTTTTGCAGGCATTAATCGGTTGCATGTGTTCTGGATTTCCCGTTATTCCGGGTTTTTTATTGGCGGCTCGGACAAATTATCCGCTATCTGCTCAGTGGTTTGATTCGATTCCGGGCTATTAAGCAATCCGGCGAACAGCGGCAAATAAGCCTCGACAGTCAGATTAATGGCCAGGTTAACCTGGCGATAGCGTTCCAATACCAGCTTGCCAAACGGAGTAAGTATTGCACCGCCGCCCTGATGTCCACCTTTTGCCGTCAACACCAGCGGTTGGGCAAAACAACGATTCATCACGTCGACCAGCATCCAAGCCCGTCTGTAACTCATTTTCATGGTTTTTCCGGCAGCAGAAATGGAGCCGGTTTTATCTATGGCTTCCAATAACTCAGCCTTACCTGGCCCCATGGCAATTTCATCCTGCTGAAGCAAACGGAAAGTGACCTTGGTTTTTGGCAGACAAGCAGGTTTTTTGGGCTTTGTTACATTTTGATGAGACATTATCTCAAATTAAAGGTCTTAAAATTTGACCCTGGACAGGATCGAGTCGTAAATCAAATTACTAAAGTGGGTTGCAGAGCGAATGATTTCGTAATCACTGGCTCTTCTTTCTACCGCTGGATTGGCGAAACGTTCACCGGCTGCCTTGCCTTCCCGCAAGGCCAGTGTACATTTTTCGTCGCCGAACAGATTATTTTTGGCAGCGATACGCTCAGCTAAATCGGTTAAAAAACGATTGTTACTGCCTTCATGGAAGCCGGCGACAGCACAAATAGTGTAATCTTTTTCCGCAGCCAGGCTGTTGGCGGAGAAAAGCGTCAGTACAAAGAAGCAAAAGTAGTTCAATCTCATTGGTTTTGTGAAGCAGGATGTTAACAATAGATAAAATTACACTAAAAAATCCAGTTGTAATCAATAGGCAAAACTAAATTGGCTATAAAAAATCCGATATTACCGAATAGCGTCAAATTTAAGCCACAAGATACACCAAGAATTAAAATTCTATCGCTTTATTTACTGATGCCTTAGCGTTATAGCTATCTAAAGATTGGTTTTTTGGGTCAAGATTCGGCAGATATTCCTCTGGTAATCAGCAAAAAATGCCGTCTGCTCAGCATGGTGATGAAATATTTATGCATATAGATTTTCATTATTTTAGATTTCTTAGCTATGATATAGGCTAAACAGCAAGCAGATATACGCTCCATCCATAACATCAGGCGTCGCCAGAAGTGCTGAGCAACGCTTGATAAGGCCATTTGCCTAACATTTGCCGAAAATGGCCTAAGCAATCACCAAACCTTTATTTATTACAAACCACAATCATATGCGACAAGAGTCCTTATCAATTCTGTTAATTTCTGCCTGCTTAACCGGCTGCTCTTTCTCTGTTGTGCCTGGGCAACATATGAATCCGCGCTCTGAGGAATCCAGCACAGTAATGCCGGTAAAAGAAAATAATGAGGCGATGCTAAAGTCTCTTAATATTCAGACACTGAATGCCCAAAAAATTCTTGAGCTGGAAAAAGATTTTAATCATCGCAGTTTAGGCCCCAATAATGTTGCCAACAATTATTTTGAATATCGGATTGGCGCCACTCCGGCTGCAGCGCTGCCGGAATCGGATCGTACACGACAATATAGGGTTGGCCCTCGGGATATTTTGGTCGTCACGGTTTGGGAGCATCCTGAACTAACCAATCCCTTTGGTAATCAGGGAGGGGTCGGTATCGGCGGCGCGCCCGGTTCCGCACCGGCCGGCGGCGCGATGACCACCGGTAATAACGTTGCCGGTTCCAACGGCACCATCGGCGGCACCGGCGGTAACGTGGTGGGTGAAGACGGGAATTTTTTCTATCCCTATGTGGGTATCGTCAAGGCTGCCGGTAGAACTGTTGAAGATATTCGTGAAGAGGTTACCTTAAAACTTTCTAAATATATTGAAAGGGTGCAGTTGGATGTTCGGGTTAACGCCTATCGTAGCCAACGGGTTTATGTGGTGGGCGAGGTTAACGCTCCAGGGATTCAAACCTTAAAGGATATTCCCTTAACGGTTTTAGAAGCCATTAATAATGCCGGCGGTATCAATAATACCAGCGCAGACTTGCGTAATATCACTCTTAGCCGCGATGGCAAAACTTACAGTATCAACCTGTTGGCGTTATACGAGGGGGGGGACCTGACTCAAAACGTCTATTTAAAACATGGTGATGTATTGAACGTTGCCGATAATGCCTTCAACAAGGTTTTTGTCTTGGGCGATACCACCAGTGGTGGTACCGGCTCCGGCAGAACCCGCAGTTTGGTAATGGATAAAGGCCGGTATACTTTACTGGAGGCCTTGAGTGATTCAGGTGGTTTCGATCAAAACTTCTCCGATCCGGCCAGGGTCTTTATTTTTAGAGGCGGCATGGAAAAACCGGAGATTTTTCATTTAGATGCTAAATCGCCTGACGTGTTATTGATAGCCGACCGTTTTCAATTACAGCCGCATGATCTGGTTTATGTGGATAGAGCGGAAGGGATACGCTGGAATCAAATCCTGGCGCAAATACAACCTACGCTTAGTTTGATTAACGCGGCGCTGGCCCGATAGAAGTTTATTGCCCCCCTCTACGCTTAAAAGTTTTGTAACTATTCAGCGTAGAAGGGCGATCATCAAGAACGGATGCGCCAACCAACGGGCGGCGATCAGGTAAAGCCCAAGCAAACGGCAAGGTGGTCTAGCCGCTTAAATTAATGCCGGCAAAGCGGCCCTAATCTAAAGCATGTGTTTTGCTGATAACGGCCTCGTGATGTTACCTGATTTAGAATACGCTATCTCCAGCATATTGTTTTAGGATGCTGAATAGTCGTTTTTAGTTTATTTATTGCACAAAACAAGCTTTTTCCGCCGCTGCTTCTGCATCTTTCAATTGCGCTCTTAAGTCTTTGGATTGTTGCGGATCGCGAAAGGCTGCGCCCGCTTCACCGCCGGTTTTTTGCATTTGACTAAAAGTTCTGGCCGCTTCATAGTCGGCAAAACTGAGTTTTTCGGCAATTTTATCGATTTTGCAACCACAGGCATATTGATTGATATAGCTTAAGCCGCCGTGTTTAGCCACGCATTCCAGTACATAGTCAACCCGGTCGCGGGTAGGATAATCGTTAATCAATTCGATATTTTCTGCTGTGCTTGTGTCTGGTGTTTGAGCAACATCCTGGGTGGTGGCACAGCCGGTCAATAAAGTGAGCAGCAGGGTAGGCAGTAAAACGGTATTTTTCATGTCGGTAGTCAAATAGCTAGTGGATCGGAAGGGTTAGGGGTGTGCGGCAAAATCGATAATCTGTTGCAATTGCGGGTTCATTTCCGCGGCAAATTTATTTAATTCTGCATTGTCGGTATCTGTGGGTAGTAAATGGGTTCTGATAATAGTTTTGCCGGCAAATTGGTACAATACGATATTGCATGGCATAAAAGCAATGGCATGTGGAGTAATCTCCAGGATGGTTTTAGCTAAAGTCAAATTACAAAATTGTATCGTGTCGTACTCAGGAAAATCCACGGCGCCGCGTTCTCTGATCACCTTACCCACCCGGCTATGCCCGGTAATGCGAAAATTATGTTCGGCAATGGCCACTTCCACCTCGGCCAGCACTTCATCATACGGCTTTGCCGTTTCTACCTGATAAAAGGGTATCCAGTCTTGTTGCGGAGGCTGCAGCGCGCAACTTGCATTCAGCAGCAGGCTTGCGACAATGACGACTTTTTTCAACATGGGTAAAGCTTATCATTATGAGTGGACAAAACAAAGTCAGCGGCGTGGTATTGGCCGGCGGTTTGGCGCGGCGTATGCAGCAGCAAGACAAGGGCTTGGTGTTATTTAAACGGCACGCTATGGTCAGTTACCCATTGGCCGCGCTGGCGCCGCTGGTTGATGATTTGTGGATCAGCGCCAATCGGCATCTGGAATTATATAGCCAATTCGGTTATCCGGTCATCAGTGACGCCAATCAGCAGTTTGATGGGCCGCTGGCAGGTATCCTGGCGGCAATGCAGGCGGCCCGGCATCCGCTGTTGCTGGTAACGCCTTGCGATTCGCCGTTGGTGCAGACCGCACATTTGCAACGGTTGTTGTCGGCACTGAGCGAGGATGCGGAGATTGCTGTTGCTTTTGATGGCCAGCGCCTGCACCCGGTGTTTCTGGCCTTGCGAACGGATTTGCAGGACAGTCTTTGCGCTTATTTAACGGCAGGAGAGCGTAAGCTGGAAACTTGGTTGCAACAGCATCGCTGGCATAAGGCGGATTTTAGCGATACGCCGGAGATTTTTGCAAATGTTAATACTTTTAATGAGTTAGCAGTGTTGGAGGGGCGGGAATGATGATCTTCAGGATTTTTCCTCATTAGCAAGCTACTTCAGCTTCAGCCCCGCAAAGATTACCGAAACCCAGAGTTTAAAGCGTGCGCTTTGCCGATAAAGGCCTCTTGAGGAGTGATGCGGCCCGTTGGTTGGCACATCCATTGGTTTAAGATTCGTCGTCCTACGCTGAATAGTTACTTTTAGGCTATTTGGATTAAGTCAATAGATGTAAAGTTCTGTACGTTGTTTAATTTAATTTTTTTGCTATCCTGTCTGATTTTAATGATTTTTAAATAATAGTATGTTATAGGATGAAATAGCATGACCTTACACCAGTAATGCTCCTGTTATTTATTTACGCGATATGCTTATTTAATTTTTTATTTTTATAGACTCTAAAAAAGGACAATGTCATGACCCACTACATTATCTCAGCCGGCCAAATCAGTAAAGGTATTGTTTTAAAAAATGGTGATACTGAAGTTATTTATTCTGGCGGTATCGCCAGCGGCACGGTGGTCAACAGCGGCGGTTTGGTAACCATTCTTTCTGGAGGCATCGCTGATGCTACGGTGGTCAACAACGGCGGAGCCGATACCATCTATTCCGGCGGCGTCGCTAGCGCCACGGTGGTCAACGCCGGAGGCAATGAAAATATCTCTGGAGGTACCGCCAAGGGTACGGTGGTCAACGGCGGCTATGAAAACATCTCGGCAGGCATTGCCAGCGGCACACAGGTCAACAGTGGCGGTGGAATCTATGTCTACTCCGGCGCATTTGCCGACAACACCGTGGTGCAAAGCGGAAGCTATGAAGACATTGCTTCCGGCGGCATTGTCAGTGGTGGTAGCGTGGCTAATGGCGGAACTATTCATGGGTTAGTTTTAACCAGTGGACATTATGTTGCGGGTCAAACAAACACGATTGACGGCATCACGCTGCCTAGTGGCGCTATTGTTGAGTGGTTAACCGTAGTATCTGGTGCCGTCACGCAAGGATTTATTGATTCCGGCGTTAATCAGTATGTCGGCAACTTTGAAATAATCCTGGACGGAGGCATCGCTAGCGGCACAGTGGTCGATAAAAATAGTTGGGAAGTGATCAGTTCCAAAGGTACCGCCAGCGGCACTGTGGTTAACAGCGGTGGCTCACAAGGCATCAATTCAGGGGGCATTGCCGACAACACGGTGCTCTATAGCGGTGGCGATGAAAACGTCAACTTTCAAGGTATTGCCAACGGTACTGTAATCTATACCGGGGGAAGTGAGGCGATAATTGGCGGGAGTGCTAGTGGTACCGTCGTTATGAGTGGTGGCCATCTGGGAATCGGCAATTATTATAGCTTTGCCAGTACGGCAACTGACACCACAATCCAAAACGGCGGCGAATTAGTCATTCAAAGCAGTGATTCCGTTATCTCAGGTTTGGTTCTGAGTGCCGGCGCTTTAATTGACTTTGATAGGATTACTGTCACCTCTGCGGCTGTTAATGGCGCTGATCAGTTGCTGATTACCAGTGGCGGAACGGTTTTGGAGTCACTGGGTTTGAGCGGTCATTACAGCAACAGCAGCTTTACTTTACAGACCGATGGTTTCGGCGGCACTCTGCTAACGGTCAACGCGCCTGTGCTGCCCAGTCTGACCACAGTTAACTACAATGCGACCAGCGGCCAGCTTACCCTGATCGGCAGAGGCCTGACCAGTAACGCAACAGGCTATGTCGTTACCGACCTTAGCCTAAAAGGCGATGGCGGGGTCAGTTACGCGCTAAGTAGCGGCAGTACTATAATTGGCACACCCAGCGCCGTAGAGGTGACCATTCAGCTGTCCAGCGCCGATCAACTTGCCGTGGATGGCCTGCTGAATAAAACCGGTACTACCGCCAACGATGGTAAAACTGCATACAATTTGTCTGCGGCGGCTGGTTGGGATACTGGGGCCAGCGTGATCAGCACCCAGGCAGTCACGGTCAGCAATGCTGTGGCGCCTGCCATCAACACTGTCAGTTACGATGCTGCCACGGGCGTATTGACCGTGACCGGCGCCAATTTAGATAAGCACGGCAGCGCCAACGGTATTGCTTTGGCAGACTTAAGCTTGACGGTCGGCAGCGGCAGCTATCACTTTAATGCCAGCCAAGACAGCGTCAGTAATCTAACGGCCAATGGTTTTAGTGTTACCCTCAGCAATGCCGACCATGGTACGTTGAACGCGTTGATCGATAACAACGGTAGTCAGTCGCTAAGCGGCGCGGTTTATAAGTTAAACGCCACCGCCAACTGGGATAGCGATGCCGGCGCCGCCTTTACCGGTCAATCCGTCATTGTTAGTGGTCTGGATATTTTCAGCCCTCCGACGATCAGCAATCTAGTAGAAGGCTATGGTCAGATTGAATTGTCAAAAACCATTTTTACCGCCTTTGCCGGCGATACCGTAGTAACGGCGGCTAATTTCAGTAATGCGACGAGTGCCACCAGTGTTACCGATTATTTGTATTATAACGCCGGCAACGGCGGCTTGTACTACGATGCCGACGGCTCCGCCAGCCATAGCAACGGTGTGGAAATTGCAGTGATTGGCGTCAGCAGCCATCCGGCTACTTTGAGTGCGGCGGATTTTAAATTAATAGCCTGATGGTGTTTAAACTTTACCTGATTACCCATATGCTTCAGCGCGGTATGACGAATTGGCTGAAGCTGATGGGTAGTCAGGTAACGTTATGGGTAATTGGTTGGGCTATAAGGATATTGCACCTGATTATGCCGGTTAGCTTGATTGTAGGGGTTTTTCATTTTATTCAGCTAAAGCGAGTCTAAATTAAATACCGAAAATTTGTTGCAGCAAATTCGTTAAGCCATTTCTATCGCTTAGAGAAAGTTCCCCCATTTTACGAATGATCCGGGAGTGTTCAAGTGTGGCAAGTAATGGTTTTAGCATAGAAGGTTTAAGTAAACCTGCTGATTGCCAATTTTGTAAAAAATACTCGCCAAAACTTGCGGGCATTCTAATTTGGCTCGTGATAGCCATCAAAATTATATCGGGTCTACTTTGCTGATAGGCATAATCACTGACGATAACGGCTGGGCGTTGTTTGATTGCTTTTAGATTTGTAAAAGGAAATCCAACTAAGACAACATCGCCAAATTTATAGGTTGTCATAGATAGCATCATCCTCGTTATCCCATATCTTCTGAAAAGCAGCATTAGCAGCGGCAGCAAAATCCTGGTTCAGTGCCTTTTCTTGATCACGCTTTTGCAGAAAATCGATAAAATCATCAACTTCTGCCAAGCGTTCAGGACTGAGGTATTGCAATTTAATGATCACTTGTTGTACCTGCAACGGCATGTTCTCCTCCTAACACTATTTTTTAAGAGCCGGGCGGGTTAGTTGCGCATGATAGCCTAAAATTCATGCGCAAAATCAGCATAATCCGCAGCCTTTACTCAGCTAACATCCATTTCCGATGAGTTTATCGCCAGCGTTTAAGCCGGGTGGGTTATGATGTGTGAAACCAGTTTATACCAAAAAGCAAGGTATTGGCACACATCTAACCCGCCCACGCAGGGCAAACGCATTTAAATTTTTCACAAATCAACAAGTTACAAGACACCAACTTTTCGAAGTCGGCTCCAAATCGACTTGACAGACTAAATTTTTACGGAAAGGTCGGAAAATTTTACGTCAATTGTCACGGACGTTGAAAAATTCTTGAACTGTTAAGAAAAACTTTGCGGATGACTTAGTTAAATTATTGTTTTTATGTTTGTTTATATGCGTTTGCCCTGCCCGCCCACGGTATTCGTCGGCATCCCTGCCGCCCCGCAAACCTTACCGATAGTTTTTCAACGCTTCAATGCGTTCTTCCAGCGGCGGATGGCTCATAAACAACCGGCTGACACCGCCGCCATTAATCCCAAACGCCGCCAGTTCACCCGGCAATTGTGCCGGTTCTTGTGAGCGTTGCAGCGCCTGCAAAGCGGAAATCATTTTCTGGCGGCCGGCCAGATTGGCGCCGCCGGCATCGGCTCTGAACTCGCGATAACGCGAGAACCACATCACCAGCATAGACGCCAAAATCGACAAGGCAATTTGGGCAACCATCTGGGTGATATAGTAGGCCGGGCCATAACCGCGTTCAGTTTTGAACACCATTCTGTCCACCACATAGCCAATGATGGAGGCAAAGAAATATACAAAGGTGTTGACCACGCCTTGCATCAGCGTCATGGTGACCATGTCGCCATTGGCAACGTGCGTAATTTCGTGGCCCAGCACCGCCTCTACTTCATCGGCGCTCATCCGTTGCAACAAGCCGGTGCTGACTGCGACCAACGCATTATTACGATTGGCGCCGGTGGCAAAGGCATTGGGCTCTGGCGCATCAAAAATGCCCACTTCCGGCATCCCGATACCGGCTTGATTAGCCAAGCGACCCACAATATTCACCAGCCATTGTTCGGTTTGATTTTGCGGGTGGGAAATAACCTGGACGCCCATCGCTCTTTTGGCCGTCCATTTGGACATGAATAATGAAATAACGGCGCCGGTCATGCCGATTACCGCCGACATGGCTAATAAGCCTTCCAGATTTAGATTGACACCTTGGGCATCCAATGCGCCTTTTAAGCCTAAAACGCTGAAGATGATGCCGATAGCAATCATAATGGCCACGTTGGTAGCCAAAAACAATAAAATTCTCATCATGGTAAAAATCCTGTGGTTAAACGTTGATGACTGAAACAGTGGGGGAAGCAGAGCTTAAAATCAAGACTATAGAGTGTTAATATGGCATAAAGTTTATTAAAGAGAGCGGAAAAATGAAAGCTACCAAATTATTAAGCATCTTGCTGCTACTGGCGCTCAGCCCGTTTTGTCCGGCACAGCAAGCTAATCATCAGGCGCTGTTAAAGCAATTACAGTTGCCGCCCGGCTTTAAAATATCCGTATTTGCCGATAATTTACCCACCGCCCGCAGTTTGGCGCTGGGTGACGATGGCGTGGTTTTTGTCGGCACTCGCGACGGCGCAGTATATGCCGTGCAAGATAAGGACGGCGATGGCGTGGCGGAGCAACGTTATCCATTAGCCGAAAAACTGTTTATGCCCAATGGCGTGGCCTATAAAGACGGGGCTTTGTATGTCATCGCCGTTAATCGGCTGCTGCGCTATGACAATATCAGCAAACAGTTGAACAAGCCGCCACAACCGGTTGTAGTATATGATAAGTTTCCCAGCGAAAAACATCACGGCTGGAAGTATTTGCGCTTTGGCCCGGACGGTAAACTGTATACCGCAGTCGGCGCGCCTTGTAATATCTGCAAGCCCGAACAAGACATCTACGCCTCTTTAGTGCGTCTAAACGCCGATGGCAGCCAGCTTGAGATACTGGCGCACGGCATCCGCAACAGCGTTGGTTTCGATTGGGAACCCAGCACCGGTCAGTTGTTTTTTAACGACAATGGCCGCGATTACCTGGGCGATGATCTGCCGCCGGAAGAACTGAATGCATGGACACGGGTGGGCGAACATTTTGGTTATCCGTATTGCCATGCCGGCACGATAGCCGATCCACAATACGGCAATGATAAACCCTGTGCAGAAACCACGCCGCCGATCTGGCAATATAAAGCCCATATTGCCCCATTAGGGATGCGTTTTTATACCGGCAGCCAATTTCCTGCCGGCTATCGCCAACAATTATTTGTTGCCCAGCACGGCTCCTGGAATCGCACACAACCGCAAGGTTACCAGGTGGCGCTGGTTAAATTTGCGGCCGGCAAGCCGGTGGCCGAAGAAAGTTTTATCAGCGGCTGGTTAACGCCCAGCGGTGAGGTATTGGGTCGGCCGGTGGACATTCTGCAATCAACTGACGGCAGTTTGTTAATCAGTGATGATAAGTTGGGTGCTATTTATAAAGTAGAGTATCAGCAGTGAGCGATAAACAATTTAAAATAGAGGAAAAAGAAACCATCTATCAGGGTTTTTTTAGTCTGCAACGTTACTCATTAAGCCATACTCTGTATAACGGCGGCTGGAGCGAAACCTTACTGCGGGAGTTATATCACCGCAATAATTGCGTAGCGGTGCTGCTGTACGACCCGGTTCGCGATGAAGTGATCTTAACCGAACAATTTCGGGTGGGGGCGCTGCAAAAGCCTGACCAAGCCTGGTTGCTGGAGATTGTCGCTGGGGCGATAGAAGAAGGCGAAACCGCCGAACAAGTGGCCTATCGGGAAGCCGAGGAAGAGTCGGGTTGCCAGATTGATGAACTGATGGAAATCATGCAGTTTTACACGACGCCAGGCGGCAGTTCCGAACGAATTACCTTGTTTTGCGGTAGGGTGGACAGCAGCCATAGCGGCGGAGTGCATGGTTTAGCAGAGGAGGGCGAGGATATTCTAGTGACGGCCGTTAAAGCCGAACAAGTATTTGAGTTGTTGGCGGCCGGCCGGATTGAGTCGGGGATTGCGATTATTGCTATCCAGTGGCTGTATATCCATCGGGAGGCGCTTAGGAAGCAGTGGGGCTATAGGGCAGTAGGCTGGGTTGAGTAACACCGAAACCCAGCAGAAGCTTTGAAATAGCCGAATTGTTTTGCATTCAAACTAGCCTTGGAATTGCAAAAGAAATCAGCTTCGATGATAGGGGTCGGGACAGCTTTCGCCGCCCCGCCCTCCGAACCGCACAGGCAGTTCTCCTGCATACCGACCATTCCATCTCCAACCACTTGATGCGCCCACATATCCAAAGATTAAAAATCTAGCGTTTATTTCACTTCTTTGATCTTCCGATTAGCACACTATCATCACAGGCTGGACGGATACAGGTAGGGAAAAGCCTTATTGTTCACAAATTTATTGTGGCAACACAAGTTTCATGACAGACATTACGTCCATCAATGCAGTGCACGAACGGATCTTTTGTTTACCAAGATTTGGCGTACCTGATCGCGTTTTGTCGTCAATTGAATTTGCCGAGCAACACGGATAGATCGTATAACGTATCGCGCAAAGCGTTGAACCGTTCGATACCAAGCTGTGCCGCCCATTCCTGTTCAATAGTTGCTATACAACTGCGTATTTGCTCAAACATTTCCCGGCCTTTGTCGGTCATTCGTACTTGCCGCGCGGCAGTATTGGATTCTTTGCTACGTTCTAGATATCCCCTGTTTTCCAATCCAGTGAGTACATAGTTCATAGCTTGGCGAGTCATATAACACTGCCTTGCCAGATCAATTGGACGGCGCCCGTCAGGGCCTGGGTACATAAACACCATCAGTTCGGTGCTAGTGACATCAAAGCCTTTACTATTAACTTCGGCGAGCATACGGGCCACTATGTAATCACGCGGCAAGCGTAGTAGCGAGCCAATTTTGGGTGTAATAGCTTGTTGATCCATATCCATGGGAGCGCCTAATTTTGTTCTTGACAAGAATGTAAAGGAACTTTACATTACGTAAAAATTCTTTACACTACTGATTTTGCCATGAATAAATCACTTTTGCCATCTGTTTCAGATGTTATCCATGTTGGTCAACTGGAAATTCGCTATTTGCACGAGGCCGGCAATGGCTGTCATATGGGCTGTTTTGAGTTAAGGGTGCCGCCTGATTCAAATGTACCACCGCCGCACAGCCATACCACTGAAGAAATAGTCTATGTGCTAGAAGGCACTTTACGATTGACGGTGGACCAGCAGACTCGCGATTTGCAGCCAGGCCAGTCTATGGTCACACCGCGCGGTGTGCCACATGGCTTCAGCAACCCACATGCCGTTACAGCACGAGCACTGGTGATCAATTCGCCGGACATAGGGGCTGATTACTTCCGCGAAATGGGAGCCCTTATTAATGCGAGTACTCCGCCCGACCAGGCAAAGCTCTTGGCTACGATGCTGAAATTCGGTCTAACACCCGTAAAGCATCTGGAAGCTCAGTAACCGTGAAAAGCCGCTACTGCAGCAAGCGGTCGATGCATGGCAACACTAAAAATGTCAATAGCACACTCAAAACCTTAAAAACACACTTTTTGACGTTCGGCATAAGCCTGTCGGGTTGCCTTAATAAAGAGCTTCGCCCTTACCCGAATTACTGCGAGAATCCCGGATGTGGCTGTTCAAAGAACTGCCTACGAAGTAACCCCATCCCATTAGGAGAAGCATATGGAACAAGCAATAGAATCTATTATTCGAGAAACCCTGGAGGCATCCAATGAAGGTCGCATTCATTTTGGCCAAGTGATCGGCAACTTAGTCGAAGCGGGTGTTGAATCCTATTCGGTTGACTATCGTTGTGGTCGCGTCACTTACTATCTGCCAGGCGGAGAAACGCTAACGCTTGAGCTTGGAGTTGCCAAGAGCAACATTGCTGACGAGTTCAGTGCGCAGGGTATTAAGGTTGCCATTCTTGGTGCGCAACAAGGTGAAATCATGTATCCAGAATTCAAGCGAATTTCCCAAGAAGCAGGATGTATCGGTTATACCGTCTGGATTACCGGTAAACACGTCACCTATTACGGGCGTAAAGGCGAAACCCACGTTGAATATTTTCCTAACTAACTATTCCGTGGAATAGGTTTCTTATATGTCTATCGAATTATTCCTCGTCGGTGCAGTGGGAACAATCGACTGGTTTTGAACGTACTAACACAGTGATAATGTCAATTTGTTCGCCGAATACCGGACAGCCGGCTGGCTCACTGGATGCCTTAACTATTGAAATTGGATAGGTCCCTCAGCCGGCGGGTTTTGGCCGATCCAAGGCGTTCAAAATCTGGCTGGGTTTGTAGCGAAACCGGTGACGGTTAGCGATCGGAGTGCCTAGCGTTTTGGTCGGAAGACATAGACACATAAATCACATGATCCTAGCGACTATTGCCCATTTTCGCACGGTCACCCAGTTACTTTTGATTACGGAGTTATGGCATTCTCCGACACGGACTTTCACCATGCTGTTTATGCGCCTTCACAGGCGCACCTGGGTTTCATTATCATTTAATCCAGCCTACGGCCCTTCCGTTCCAAAATTAAATACGATTAAGCCACTCATTCTAAAAACTATCCCCATGCTAAAATTAATGCTATACTCAAAAAACAAGAAGCAGTTCGCGCAGTTAGCGGTAATTGTGTGTGTAATTTATTGTTTTATAATGAAGTTTAAAAAATCTAAAAATAACTGATTTTATCCCCACCAACCAGCGGTAAGGAGTAATGCATGGCAACTTTAGATGATTTAGAAAGTTCAATTGAAAATTGGGATGATTTATTTCCTGCAATAAACAACGCCCCGGCGGCCAATACTTTTGAATTGGGTTTAGTGCTGGGCGGCACAGTATCGGCAGGTGCTTACACCGCCGGGGTTATTGATTTCTTGGTCGAAGCACTGGATGCCTGGCAGGATCAAAAGCCTGATGCCGATTCGCCAACCTGGAAGGTTAAACTTAAAGTGGCTACCGGCACCTCCGGCGGCGGCGTTACCTCGGTATTACTGGCTAGAGCCCTCAGTTATCAATTTCCGCCGGTGCGGACAACCAGTACCGTTGACGAGCAAAATCTTAATCCCTTTTATCGGGTCTGGGTAAAAGAGCTGGACATCCAAAAGATGTTGGCAACCGATGATCTGGATAATACCACCGCTATCCCATCCTTGCTGAATGCCAGTGCCTTAGATAACTGCAAACAGCTGATAGCCAACTATGCCGTGACGTTTCAAAATCCAGTCGCCAAAGCCCGCAGCTATGTCGACAATCCCTGGCCGGTCTATGTCACCCTGACCAATCTACGCGGTATCCCCTACAGTATTGATATGGGCATCAATGGCTTGGTGCAAGAATACGTCGATCACGCTGATTTTGTTCGGCTGGCAGTGTTTAGCCAAGGCTTGGATGCCCATTATAGTTTGCGTCCTGATGAGCTGGGGGTTAGCGATCAACCTACCCTAGGACAAATTCCTTGGTCAAAAGCCATGGAATATGCTTTAGGCACGGCCGCTTTTCCAGTAGGCTTTCCTTTGCGGCCATTAGACAAACCAGTCAGCCATTACCGTTATCGGCCGTTTATCGTAGACGATCCGCTAAATCCGGTAAAACAAGGCACGGTAAAATGGCAAGCCTTATTAGCGCCCGGCAGCGATACCATCGTTAACGATGAATACCATTTTCTAGCCGCCGATGGCGGCATGGCCGATAATGAACCGATTAACCTCTGCCGACAAGTGCTGGAGGGATATGCACCCGCCAATATCAGCTCGGGTACAGACGCTAACCGGGCATTGTTGTTGATCGATCCCTTTGCCGATCAAGCCTCGCTGGGGCCTGATGGGGCTCTGGATGTGATCAAATCCCTTCAGCCCTTAATCGCAACCTTACTGGATCAAGCCCGCTACGATAGCCGCGACTTATACTTAGCCGGCAACCCGAACATTTTTAATCGTTTTATGATTACCGCCAACCGGCAAGGGCAAGTGCCGGGCGGAAAAAACATTGCCTCGGCCAGTCTGAGCGCCTTCGGCGGATTTTTGCATGAAGATTATAGGCGGCATGATTTTTTGCTGGGCAGGCAAAATTGCCAGAAATTTTTACGAGAAAACTTTTGCGTTCATGCGGACAATCCTTTGGTTAAGCCGTGGGTAAACGGTCGGCAGCCGGGGGATCATCCCTTAATCTTTACCGGGGCGGATGGGGTTGCTTCAGTTAAGCTGATTCCGCTGTACGGCAACACCATTTATAACGAAGCAACCATTGCCTTTCCAACCGGCAGATTCGGTACGCCGCCGGCTTTGCCGCCGGCTATTGAGGCTTTGCTGCAAGCCAGAATCGCTAAACTGGTCGATAAAATCAAAGATAATTATCTTAATGCCAATATTTTTGAAGACATCTATCTTTTGCCGCTGCTTAAAACCGGAGAAGATCAGCTGTTGGCATCGGTTAACAGCTTGATAAGTCAGGGTTTGAGTGACTGGGGCTTGTAATTAGGAAAGGCAGTTCGCTGCCCGGTGGATAACAGCTGCGGCCCTCTCTGATTAGGGAGAGGGCCGCAGCTAGCGTATTCGCTGTTAAATGACCGCAGACTGACGGCGTACAGCAAGCAACAATCCACTGTGAGTCAGAATGGCTGAACATTAAAATTGCCAATGATCAGGCGCTAATCCTTGTTGCCGGCGTTGCTGCACGGTTTGTAATGCGGTTTCCAGTTTTTTGCAAAAACCTTGGGTATCAAATAACGCCGTGGTCAAGCGATTATGTGCCAACTTATTGCGTATGCCGCGATAATAATCAGCATCAGTGGCCAATTGCAGGGCTTTAGCTTCATAATCGGCTAAATTATCGGTAATTAATTCCGGCAGACCAATGGCCTGCAACAAACTGGCCGCCACCCGGCCGGCAAAGGTGTTGCCTTTACAGGTCAATACCGGCAAACCCGCCCATAACGCATCGCTGGCGGTGGTATGGGCATTATAGGGCAGGGTATCCAGAAATAAATCTGCCAGACTGATGCGCGCTAGATGTTTATCCAGCACGATAGGCGGGGCAAATATCAGCCGTTCGGCGGCTACCCCGCGTTTTTCCGCTTCTTTGCGCAGATTATTCCCCACCAGCGCATTATTTTCAAACAACCATAACACGCTACCTTCCACTTGTTGCAGCAAGCGCATCCAGATATCAAACTGGCTGGGAGTGATTTTATAATTATTATTAAAGCAGCTAAACACAAAGCCTTGTTCCGGCAGTTTCATCTCGCGGCGGCTGGGAATGGCTTGGGCAATTGGCCGTTTATCATCATTCACCTGATAGCTATCCGGCATATAGATCACTTTTTCCAGATAAAACGCTTGTTCCTGCGGCGGGATGACCGTCGCATCGGCGATAATATAATCAATATAATCTGCTCCCAATGTACCGGGATAGCCCAGATAATTGATTTGCAGCGGCGCCGGACGATAGGCCAATATGCCCGGCCGGCCTTCGGTAGTATAGCCTTTCAGATCAATAGCAATGTCTATTTCCTGTTGCCTGAGCAGACGCGCTACTTCAAAATCATTTAAATGGCGGACATCCATAAAATGCTCAAAAGCCTGTTGCAAGCGCCGGCGCATCTCGCAGCGGCTGTCTGGCCCGTAGGAAATGGCGGTTACTTCAAAGCGGGCTTTGTCGTGCGCTTCAAACAGCCCGGCCATTAAATACGAGGTGGCGTGGTTGTGATAATCGGCGGACAAATAAGCCACGCGGATGCGCGGATGCTGATAACGCTCCCCTTGCCAGAGCGCAAATCTGGCTGACGGGAAAAACTCTTGCGCATAGAGCCTGGCGCAATCCAGTTCGTGCGCCGGCGATTGCGCCACCGCCAGAAAAGCAAACGGCAGATAACGGCCAAGCCCCGTATGCACCATCTGGTTAATATGGCTGACATGATTAAAATAATTTTCCCAATAACAGCAATTTAATTGTACATCGTGATAATTATAAGAGGCCTCGGCAAAGTCCGGCTTTAGCTGCAAGGCTTGTTGAAAATGCTGTAATGCTTCCGCCTGCCGGCCGCGTTTGCGGTACAGCAAGCCCAGATTATTATGGGCGCTAGCCAATTGCGGGTCTAGCCGCAGCGCCTGCTCAAAACTGGCGATGGCCTCGTCCGGTCTGCTCAGCGCCAGATAAACGCTGCCCAGATTATGATGAGCCTGCGCGGCGTCGGGTTTTAACTCCAGTACCCGCAAAAAGCAATCGCCGGCCTGAATATGCTGTTTTTGTTCCTGTAAGGTGACGCCTAGATTGTTCAATACATCAACGGCATCGGCTTTAAAATGCAGCGCATTACGGAAACAGGCACACGCCTCGTCCAGCTGCCCTAACATTCTCAATGTATTACCCAGATTATTATGCGCGTCAATTAACTGCATATTAAACGTAATCGCCTGCCGGTAGCGGTTTACCGCGAGTTCCAGCTCACCCTGGCTTTTTAATACATTAGCCAAACTAAAATAAGCCTGGGCAAAGTCCGGTTTGTAAGTAATGGCCTGTTCAAAACATTGTCCGGCCAGTTCCACCTGCTGGCAGGATTGGTAGGCAAAGCCCAGATTATAATAAGCTTCAGCATAATCCACCCGCAGCGCCAGCGCTGATTTGATCAAGGTAATGGCCTGTTCGCTGTCGCCGCGCTGATGGGCAATGACGCCAAGCCAGTGCAATGCATCGGCAGATTGCGGCTCTTTGTCCAGGATTTTTTTATATAACGCTTCCGCGTCCGCTAATTGGCCGGCTTGATGATGGTTGAGTGCGGTGTTGAGTAGTTGTTTCATAATTCAAAATTGAGGTTTTTGACCAATCAAGCTCAGTTTTAAGCAGTTGAGACACCCAGGGTTTAGCGGATTGTAGCCGCTTGGTTCCTAAGTTTTTCAACCGTTTCCAGCGGAAATCCGGTGATATCGGCAATGGCGTTATTATCCAGGGTACTGTCGCAAATTTTTTATTTGGCACAATATGCGGTGTTTTTTGTAATTTGGTAAGCACTACATCTTGTGGTTTTCTAAAAATTTGCGACAGTACCGCCAGGCGTGACCGGCTGCCGTCAATTCACTATAAAACAGTAGATTCTTTACCACTAGCCCCAACGTGCAGTTTGAGGCCAAGCGCATTGATTACTTTTAAAATCGTTCCAAAGCTTGGGTTTACCTCGCCAGACAGAGCTTTATAAAGGCTTTCTCTACCCATTCCCGTATCCTTGGCAAGCTGTGTCATGCTGCGAGCCTTGGCAATTGTGCCTAGAGCCTTGGCAATAAAGGCGGCATCGTCTCCAGCCTCTTCAAAGCAGGCCTCTAAATATAAGGCAATATCATCTTCTGTTTGCAGATGTTCCGCCGAATCCCATGCTTTTAATTTTACGGCCATTTAAATCCCCTTCAATTCGTGCGCTAGCTGTAGAGCCGCTTTAATGTCTTGCGATTGCGTAGACTTATCGCCACCAGCCAATAATATTACGATTTCAAACCCATCACCGCGCTGTACAAAATACACTCGGTAGCCAGGCCCCACATTAATCCGCATTTCCGATACACCGTCACCAACCGGCTTACAGTCACCAAAATTACCATCTTCAGCACGGTCAATTCGGGCCTGAATACGGCGCTTGGCTTGGTTATCACGCAATGCTTTAAACCAGGAATCAAAGGTTTCAGTGGTTAAAATCGTTTTTATCTTCATGCGGCAATTGTATCCTAAATTTTACATATAAATAGGATTTATATAACTCTACTCCCCGCACCAAACCCTTAACGCCAAACGTACAACGAACTAAATTTAGAACAAACGTGTAACTAAATTTGAAACTTTGTGATAGGTGTTGTAATTAGCTAGCATTTTTATCATGTTGAGCGGATTTTTGCGACTTCATGAAACTTGTAACTCATTGATTAATAATAATTAGCATCTTGAGTGGCGAACTAATTACGCAACTTTTTGAATTTTGCAAACTAATTAAACGTAATCGCCTGCCGGTAGCGGTTTACCGCGAATTCCAGCTCACCCTGGCTTTTTAGGTTTTTGACCGGAGAGCAGGCAACCAAGCTCAGTTTTAAGCAGTTGAGACACCCAGGGTTTAGCGGATTGTAGCCGCTTGGTTCCCAAGTTTTTCAACCGTTTCCAGCGGAAGCCCGGTGATATCGGCAATGGCGTTATTATCCAGCACAGCTAGCAGATTTTTAGCAATCGCCAGTTTCTCGTCTTGCCGGCCAATCGCTATGCCTTTCTCCATCCCCAACTCAATGGAATCCGTGACGATGGATTTTTCATTGCTGATCGCCAGCATCACCGCTTGATAGGCGGCCAATTCCGCGTGGGTAAAGGCGGCTTCTTTGCTGATGGTTAAGGCTTCCCGGATTGGTGGATAGTCCGACAATTCAGCCGCGGGTTCCAGTTCGCCTTTAATTTCT
>Ga0316222_1001344_pt1 | contig 30299 bp, 29 predicted proteins | sample TBH18011metaG_FD_206008 | JGI IMG/M metagenome (GOLD analysis project Ga0316222, IMG submission 206008) | Freshwater microbial communities from Trout Bog Lake, Wisconsin, USA - TBH18011 | ecosystem: Environmental > Aquatic > Freshwater > Lake > Hypolimnion/Profundal zone | place: USA: Wisconsin... | reverse complement strand
TGCTTTTGCAGGAACTGGTTGTAGAGCGCCGTATCCTGCGCCTGCTGCGTCTGCTGCCCAAGGGTGCCTGCGCCGATCTGAGCCTGAGCGCCCTGCAGAGCCGCATCCTGAGCGCCTTGGCCCAGTGTCGCCGTCTCCTGAGCCGCCCCAAGGCCCTGTGCGTATTGCTGCTGACCAATGCCAGAAAGCAACCCAGACGCCTGCGCGAGGGCTGCTCGATTGGCTTGTTCTGCGCTCAGGTTCACGCCCTGTTGCTGTTGGGCTGCGCCCAAGGCCGTGTTGAAGCCTTGGTTCAGAATGTTGCTGTAGATGTTGGCGTTGGCCAACTGGTTCTGCTGATTCAGGTTGGCGGCTGCGATGCCTGCGCGGTCTCCGCCGAAGGCGCCGGAGGTGATGGCGTTGCCCAATTGACCCGCCATTGCCTGCTGCTGATTCTGATTAAGCAGTGCCGCCTCGCTGCCTGCGACATTCTGCAGGTAGGGCGACATGAATTGATTGATAGCCGCGCCATTGATCTGTGACGGATCCACGGCCTGCCCGGCGCCTAAAGCGTAGGCTGTGGCGCCCATGTTGTAAGGTTGAGCCCCGGCGTAGGCTGAGTTAACGGTCCCCTGAGCCTGTTGATACGACGGTTGCGCCTGATTGGCGGCGGCGTTGATCCCTGAAATGCCCTGCTGCTGTTGAGCATTTAGTCCCGCAACAAATTCGCCGCCGTAGGTCTGAAAAGGCGTCTGAGCGGCTTGCTGAGCCTGCGCGTTGACAGATTGGTACCTCGCCCATACTTCCGGCGGGATATCAATCTTCTGCGAACTTTGTGAGGTCTTGCCGCCCATTTTTTAGTGCTCCGTTCCCTGCCACTTGCCAGTCTGCGCGCCGTAAAGGAAAAACGCGCCACTGGGAGGGCCAAATTGACGTTCGTACATTTTGACTTTTGCCGACGTGCGGTGATTGGACAGCACGCCGATGATCAGCGGAATACCCAAAGTGTCCGCGACCTTCTTGCTGAACTCGCACAGTTTAGACGCCCGGCCACCCTTGGCGTTGCGGTAGTCCGGGTGAATGAAGATCGCCTTCTCTTCGACGACTTGCGAGTCGGAATACCACATGCTTCCGATCCGAAGCAGGACCAATCCCTCGACCATGCCGCCGGGCTTGCCGATGACCGCGCACAGGCCATGATCCTGATGCAGCGCAGGCCAGATCTCAGCCGCCAACTTGGCCGGATTCGGATTTAGGAACCCATTCTCATCGCACGCCATCATGGCAATCGCCATGATTTCGTCAAGGTCTTGAGGACCGGCGAGGCGAATCTTGAGTTCAACTGGATCGGTCATGGGATTAATCTCTCTTTGGGCCGGGTAGATCGGATAAGGTTTTGATCGTATTCTTTCTCATGCGCTTGACCCATTCGTCGAGCACCTTGTGCCCGCGATCTAGGTCGCCGTCACCCGCCTCGATTACTTGGTGGGGGGCGAGGACGTACTCTCCGCCTGCGGCGACGATGGGGACTCCTCCATCCGTTGCGCCGCCATCCGCACGATGAGGCATCTCAGCGCCATAAGGACCGCCAGACTGACCATAAGGCGCTGACCCACCGCCATAAGGCGTACCTCCAAAAATTCGTTTCATGTGCTTAAAGCCCGCCATGGTGTTGCCCTCACCCATGGCAGAAATGATGTCCGCCGGAATCACATAAGACCCGCTAGGAACATGCATAGGAAGATGATCAGTGCGGCCCGCCACAGAACTGTGAATTGGGCCAACGTGAAGTTTTCCCCCGTGAACATGAGGACCATGAGGCTTAGGTATACGAGGACCGCCGTGCGCTGAATGGCGGGCCGTAGAAAGCGCCGCAGCAATAGCCTGATCTTTAGGGTGACCCGCATGGATCATCTCCGCGATGTTATGGCTTATGGTCTTCTGACTTTTGCCACTGGTTAACGGCATTACGCTACCCTCCCGGAGATCATCAAGGTACACCCGGCCGCAGAAGCGGATGCTTGAATTGTGCCGCCGCTATTAAGGACTTGAGTGCCCGTCCAATGATAGGTTGTGTTCGCGGGAATGCTCAGTCCGTAGAACAAAGCGTTCCCAGTTCCCACCGCAGAGTTGGTAGGAACCAAATACAAATTCACAGAAACTGCACTTCCAGTCGTGTTGCAAAAACAAATGTCATTTAGGTAAACGGTCGAAGAAGACCCTGCCGTGTAAATGACATTTGTTGTCGTCGTAAGCGCGGACTGAGAAATCAAAGAATAAGAATAGGCTGATGCCAGATTGTTGATGGCAATCACACCATTCTTGAGTGCTGACAGGATGTCACTAAGTGAAGCGGCCATTAGAATTTACCATCCTGCTGACTTCGATAACGGATGTTACCCAATCGCCAGAAAGTACCGACATCGTTACTCGAAAGACTTATCGAGACGAGACGGCACCTAAACCTTGGCGTGATGAAGGTTGTCTGCTGAGTTAGCGAATAGGGCCCATACTGAATCGGCGTTTGACCCGGATAGTCGGCCACATAAAAAGTCAGGTTGACCGTCGCGTTTTGCGACCCGTTGTAGTAACCCCACTTCATGTCGGGCCAGACTTGATCAACAAACGTCTTCAGATCGCCTTCGTTTAGAGCAAAGTAACCCGTCTGAAAAGACGCCAACAAAGGCTGTCCATCTGCGTCTGTAGACGTTTCATGCTGATAGATATACCCAGAAGAAGGGTCGGCACCAATGGGCGGTCCCAGAACCGACTGATCAATCCAAGCCGTTCTTCCAAGCGAGCCGAAGTCCCAGACGTTTAGGTAAGCGTTAAATTTGATGTAATTTGATACTTCGCCATTACTGGTCGTCGTCGGGTAGTACCAACTGACCTCGCCAAAGCGCGAATTCACCGCAACGCGAATTTTGGATAAGTTGGTCTGATCAAGGTTCTGGAAGATCACGTCCCAGACAGGGCAAGGCAATGGCTCTACGCCGCTCCCAGAGAGCATGTAGAACTGCGATGGCCCCATCCAATAGACGATGCCGTTAAGGGCCGCTGCAGCCTTCTTGGCAATCAAGCCGCAGCCCGATCCGATTTCGTTGAACGAGTAAATGTCGGGGGTGCCGACGTACTGCATCGCCCAAAGGCCAATATCCGTCCATATCAGGCCCTGTTGAGGACCCTGAATGGCCCCCACAATTTTAGAGCCCTTGGGAAGTCGGTAGGACCCGGCCTGATTGGTAATCTGCCCAACCCAGACGCTGAAATTGTTTACGTCGCACCAACGAATCAAAAGCGGATCCTGAATGCCCGTAAAGGTTGTTCCGTAGGCAACCAATTGGCGCTGAGGCATCGCCATAAAGACGCCTTCATTGACCGGAGGGCAGTTGGGGATCGTGACTGCCGTTGGCGATCCGCCTGAGCCGTTCCATGCGTAAATGGGCGAGTAAGGTGTACCGCTGTACCCCGCATCGTTGACGGCAACGCCGATCAGAATCTCGCCCCAGTTGTCAAGCGTCCAGTCGTAGGCGACAATTTTTGTCCCGGTAGACGGCGTAACGGCCGTGCCTGTTCCGTAGCCCCCTGAGCCATACGTCCCAATGCCGTACCCGGTACCGGCAGGGATGGCGCCCACGCCAAAATTGTAAATGTATCGAGCCTGATTGCCGTTGATGTAGGCGGATCCTGCTCCTGTCGCCGTATTGCCTACGGTGATGGTGAACTGATCCACGTTGACGACGGATTGAACGATGTAATTTCCGTACAGCGTGACGCCATTCAACGAAGTCGATATCAATACGGGGTAAGTGGATCCCACCGAATAGCCATGATTCAGGAGGGTCACTGTGACGATGGAGGAGTTGGATGTCGTCGTGAACTGCGCGAGAGACGCCGCGTTCAGGATGGAAATGGTCCCCGCCACCGTCTGCGAGCCGGTCGTGGTGTTTGCGTACGAAACAGACGTAGTGGACGACGCCGTTATCGTATAAGTACCGGCATATCCGCTTGGGGAGATTCCGCCGCCTACCGTGACGGTAGAGCCCACGGGAGGCGCTACAGGCAGCGCGGCAAAAGAGATGGTCGCCGTGGACCCTGTGCCGCTCGCGGCCGTAGTGGCTTCTATGATCGGATTAGGGCCTATCGCATTGCCAAGGATGTCCGTGGCCATGACAGAGTAACTGCCAGAACTCAGATACCCATTGGGATCGCATTGGTACAGGCCAAAAAGGATGACGCCGCCCACCGAGATGTGCGTCGCGATGTAAACAGAGTCGTAACTGGTGATGCCCGTTACGACTGAGTCATTGATGACAAAGTACGGGCTTCCAAGCGTTGGCGCGTTAACGGATGCCGCAATGTTGTTGACTGTATAGGTCGGCGTAATGTCCTGAGAGTTGCCACCCTGCGGAATGACCAAAAGAGACGCCGCCGTAGAAGGGCTTGGAGATTGCGTACCGATGGCAAGGAATGCCACGGACTGCGTCGTCTCCCAAGCCCAAAGAGCCCGAATGGTTTGGCTGAACGAATAAGGGTAAAACTTCGTCCAACCGCCCAATTTTTGAATAAGGGCACCCAAAGTCGAATCGTAGATGAAGCGAATAAGGTTGCTGAACGAAAAGCCCGCCTCGTTGAGGGTGGGCGTCTCGTTAAGATCAACTCCGGGCTTCAGTTTTACGCTTGAGTGGGGCATGTCTTATCTCGTCGGCGTCGCGCCCTGCGGGACAGACATAGACGACCACGCGGAGCCTTGGAATTTCTTCCGGTACTCCTCGATGACCGCCGCGTTCTTGAGGCTCTGGTACTGACCCTCGTAACTCTGTGCCATGGCCGGATCGTCGCTCATGCGACCGAAGTTGCGCTGATACGCACTGATGTAAACCATGGAAGCCATGATCAAAAGATCGGGCAGGTAGGTGCTGATGAACGTTGTCGAGGTGTTCGCCTGCGCCGTGTTGGCGAATTCGTACAGCGTCGGCGTGCGGATGGTGCCGTAGAGCGTGACGGGATAGATCTCGTCAGCGTACGGGCCAAACAGGATGTTGTTGTAGGTGCTTCCACCCGACGCCAGATCGCCGCCCGTCATCGCAAAAAATGATGGGACGCCAAGCGTGTTGGGATTTCCAAACACCATCTGCAGGTATTCTTTCGATACCGGCTGAAGCGTGACGGCAGGCAGGTACGGCTGAGTGATCTGCATCGTCTGCACGGTGACAAAGTCGTCTACCGAGATCTGAAGCAGGTTGGTGTAGGGCGTCAGCGTGTAACTGCGCGAGACAATGGACGGCAGTAGGTCCATGTCGCGCTGTATGCGGAGTTCCGCATAGTTCAGCATCTGCGGGAGGATCGCGTTGAAGGCCGCATCGACGCCCTGAACGACACCGTTGACCGTCGTCGTGTTGACGACGGCCATGGTGGCGATCTGGTTAACGTACCCGTTGTAAGTCAGTGGCGTCGTATTAGCCATGGTCAATCCTTCGCAAACAGCGCCGCTTCAGCGGCACGTCTCGCGGTCAGTCCGGGCAATTTCTTGCCTCCCGCCAAATCCCATCTTTTAAACTCGCCGTCAGCCGCAACGTAATTCTTCTCGTTCAAGTACTTCAAAAGAGACGAATTGAAGAAGTTGCCCGCGCCTACGTTGAAGGTGAAGTCCACGAGGGCATCGAATTGGTGCTGCGTGAGCGGCACCTTAACGTAGGTGTTCACGGCAAGTTCTGCGTGCGCCAGATCCATTTCCAAAAGCGATTCAGCCTGCTCACGAGTGATGACCAGACCCGGATGTACGTCCGGGCCGGTATGACCGTAACCGATGGTCCAGATGCCCACGGGATCTGGGTAGGCAGTGAGTCGGCATGACTCACTGCCTTCGGTAAGGGACAGGCAGTCGCCGTCGACTTTCATACCGGCGCAGCCACCGGCGTAGGGGTCGTTGCCGCCGAGACCTGATTCACGACCGTCGTGACAAGCGTGGTCAGCGTCTTCGACGTGACGTCCTTACCCAACGACTTGAATTCGGTCTCAGCCGAGGCGATGCCCGCCGCGATGGCGCCCGCCGTGCCGCCCGTGGCCAAGCCGGTAAGGGCCGCGAGGCCGATTACCTTGACCGCATTTTCAAGGTCAGCCACTGCGATGCTTTCCAATTCCGCCACAGCGGCCTTGAAGTCAGCCTCGATAGCGGCACCAACCGGGTTGCCATTGAACCACTTGCCGAGTGCGGCAACGTCCTGCTCAAGCGTAGCGAAAAAAGTCATTGTTCAGTCCTCAGTTAAGTTGCACGAAAATCCAATGTCGAATTCAGCCTTCTGCAGGCTTATCACTGTCAGCGGCGTTTCCTTCGGTGGGACCACTGCCGCTGTTGGGTGACACGCCAACCCTTGCTGACGTAATGGTGTGCATGACTGCGTTAAAAGCAGTAACGATAGCCACAACGCCCGCCGCCAGATTCTGTGTGGTGTCACTGTCCAACTCCACGTTGAACCCAAACGCCTTACCCAAGGCCAGTAACGTGCCCAGAAGCGCAAGGATTGCGTTGGTCGCAATCGTGCGATTCTTCCACGTCACCGGATCAGCGACTTCCTTACCTTCCTTGAACAATTCAAAGAATTTGGGAATCTGAGACAGCATCTTGAACATCATGGATCCTTTTTGGTGACGGTCTGCAGTTTCTGCTCGATGGCAGTCACGCGGTTTTCCATTCTCAAAGCGTAGGAATTGAAGTTCTCTGCCAACTGATCGACGCGATTGATCAACGAAGTGCCAATCCATGCGATAAGCGCGACCAGAATGGCGAGTAGAACCCCCATAAGGTCTCTTGGTGAGCCTGCTGACGCTCTCATAAGTTTCTGCGTATCCAATGGATTGAACTCCATGATGGTTCCTTGGTTATTCGGCTGCGCCCGGCCCGGAGTACTGCCACACGACGGTGCCGTCTTTAGCAGTTCCGTTTACGGGGATGACGGGTTGCGATGCGCCTGTCTCCCCTCCCGTCGTGGCGACGGCGTGGAACACCACGCCCGAGACGGAAAAGTTGATGTCGGCATTCGTGGGGAACGAGGTGTTAGGCGCCCAGAAAGAAGGCGTCACGACCGCGACCGGAATGGGCGCGTTGGATGAACTTGAGCAGCCGGAGAAGGTGACCACTCCGACAGCAATCAACGCGATGAATGTTTTCACGATTGATCTCAAGTGAAGTAGAAGACGACGGCGCCGTTAGATCCGGACGGCGCAGTACCTGTACCCGCGCCACCCGCGCCGCCTCCGCCATAAGGGCCTCCATGTACACCGGTAACAGGAATACCACCCGCTCCTGTTGTTGTTCCCGACTGTCCATTACCACCTGCCGTCGATGTCCAGTTGGTTGCGGTTGTTGTTGTACCACCGGCACCACCTGTTCCTACCGATCCCTTGTTACCAAAATTTCCGGGGTTAACAGTAATCGCATTGATGCTTGCGTAAGTTCCCGATGTATTGATGAGCGACGACGTTCCGATTGAGCCGTTATTACCGCCGCTAAGATTTGACGCGCCACCCAAACCACCCGCACCAACCGAACCGACAATTGTCTGCCCCGACGCCGTGCTGACGTTGTAAGCGGTTGCAGTAATGGCATACGCACCCGCACCGCCACCGCCGCCGGGATTCGTATTGGTCGTATCGTAACCGCCACCGCCACCGCCACCGGCCCAGACTTCAATGACCATGTTGGTCGCGCCAGTGGGGATCGCTTGAGTGAACGAGCCTGTCGTTGTAATAACAACAGTTTGCGGCGTAAACCCGCCACCACCGCCGCCTGCAGCGCCCCAAAACGATACTGTTGCTGTGCCAGTCATGGATTAGCCCCAAGGAAGCGGCGTCGGTGCCGGTGGGTTGGACATTAGAGCAAGTGCCTGATCGATATTCGCCATGGCGGTCGCGGTCAGTGGATTCAGGATCCACGCCAGTACCTGTGCCTGCGTCAGGCTAAAGTACGCCACAAAATTGGTTGGGTCCGGCGCGCCAATGACATTGGAGCCGTTGTAGGAGACCGTGTTCGTGCCGTCCGTACCACTGATCTGCCAATTGATAACGACGACGACGTTATCGAGGCCGTTAACCGTCGCTGTCTCTAGTGAGGTGACTGTGGTTGTATAGGTGTTAGCCATGGTGATTCCTATCCGGCAACCCAGTTGCTGCCGTTGAAAAAGACACGGGTGAAGGTCGAGCCGCCGCCCGTCACGATCCCAAGAAACGTCGGGGACGTGGCGTCAGAGACGAAGGCGCTTTGGCCTTTGATCGGACTGGCCGGGAGAGTTGCGACGGTGTAAATCGAGCCGACAGGCGTCAGCCCTGCGATCTGAGCCGCCGTCAGGCGTACCGTGACGCCGTTCTGGACCGCCGGAATCTGCTCCAGACCCGTCACCGAAGTGACCGTGGGCAGGTTTGGGATTGCAACATTTGCCATTTTAGTTACCCGTCTGCGGGATCTGGTTGAAGTTGTACGGGCCGGTCACATAGGCGGTGACGATTCGGGTCGTCGAGGTCAGCAAGGAGCCCGCCGCGATGGGCGAAATCTGGCTGATCCGGTAAGTAAACGCCGTCGCCGTGGTCACGGTGACCGTGTAGAACCCGTTTGCGGCCTTGTTGCTCAGGCCGAGGGCCGAGATAGCCGCTCCGGTCGAGAGGCCGTGAGGGGCGCTACAGGTGACCGTAATCGTGGTCGTCCCGTTAGCCAGAACCGACGCCACCGGCAGCAGGACGCTGTAGGCGGTCGATTCAAACTGAGGCATCAACGCCTGCTGCGTCAGGCCATCGCCCACGCCATTCGGATTGGGGCCGATGGGCTGCACCACGAGATTGTTCCCGGCATTGTCGGCCAGAACGCTCTGGGACGGCATCGGGATGCCTGTCTTCGGGTCGATGACGGACCCCGCGAAGGCAATATCGTCCGTCGAAGCCGCGACGAAGTCCTGCACGCGAGCGTTGACGATAGGCGTCGGATCGGCCGGGATAACAATGGCCCGGACGTTCTCCTGCGGTGTATCTAGACAGGTGTTGCAGACCAGAATCTTGATGTTCTGGAGGGTGGCTCCGCGCCACTCAAACTGCCACGTCAGGTCGACGAAGTTGTACCGAAACCCGCAGCGGTCGCAAATAGCGTGCGCTTGCGGGTTGGCGGCATTCGTCCTCGCCCGACCTGCTCGTGAGGCGTAGCCCATGGCTTACGGCCTGAAGTAGGAGGAGATCGTGGGCGATATATATTGGGCTGCGGTCTCAATGTTCTGAGCGGCAGCGATAGCATAGGATTCGTCGGCCAGAGGCTTCAGCATGGCAACCTTGTCGGGTGCCCAGATCATCGCCAGTCGTTGGGCTAGGCCAAAGACGAAGGCTTCCAAGAAGTAGTACGGCACCTCGACCTGCGCGTCGTCGGCCAAGACACCGTCCTGAATCTGACGCACGCGGTAGTACCGCAACTGAGATACGGTGCCGTCCGGTACGGGCCAGAGGGTCACGGTGGGCGACAGGAGGCGGTCGAACCAGAAGGTCGTCGGAAAGCCCTGCTGCGCCTTGTTGGGGTACGAGGCGTACTCCGTGCGGCTGATCGGCATGATGATGCGGTCAACGACGCTGCCGGTGCTCTGGCGGATGTAGGCGTCCAACATCACGATGGTGTTGGAAGGCACGCTGTAGGTGCAGACGCCCTGCGTCAGGTTGACGCATTGCAGGTCTACCGCCCAGAGGTTAACGCCTTGGCTGCTCCACCGGCCCAGAAGCATGTTCGTCGCCATGCGGGCACTTTCGAGGTGCTCCTGAAGTAGCGCAGACTGCCGGATCCCGCACAGATTGAACGCATAGAGCGTGGACTCTCCAAGCCCCGGATTGAAGGCGTATGTGTTGCTCGTAGCCATCAGCCCGCCCCATTGCGAAAGAATGCTGCTCGGAATTCTACCCCAGTCTCAGAATTTCCTACCAAATCATACACACTCCCGGCGGCTTTTCCACCGCCGGGAATACCGTAATAGGCTATTACTTCACTTTTTGGTGAGCGTAATGATCAAATCGCGGTATGAATTGATGTAGCGACCCATCGCGAACATCTTCATTTCCTGATTTCGGGTCTCTAGCCACCCATCCCACGAGCCGCCAATGACGAAGTCAAAGTCGCACTTCAGGGGGGCGTGAGGGGCGTTCACCTCGCGCCAGTCCTTGTTCAGGTAGTAGACCGCCCACTCGGACATGGGAGGCCACTGGTGGGTCGGATCGCCGTAGGCGCAGGCATTCGACCAGTGCGGCGTGATGATCCGAGCCTGACCGCCCTTCTTCAGGACGCGGTGCAGTTCGTTCCAGAACACGATGCGCTCGTTGTTGGTCAGGTGCTCGATGAAGTGGCTGCAATGCACTTCGTCGACCTCGCCATCCGCCCACTGCCAGTCCGGCTTACTGGCGTCCATGACGATGTCCACGCCGTCAAAGGCGATCGAATCGACACCCGTAAACCCTTCTGCCTTGTTCTTGCCGCACCCGATGTCGAGTTTCAGCGGCTTCTTCTCTTCGGTACTCATGCTCCCTCCTTCGGTGCGGCCATTAGCCAATCTTGATTTGCCAGAGACCATTGGACTACCCGGTCAAGACTGGCCTCAAAACTGACTTTCGGAGTCCACCCGATAGAAGCCATTTTGGAGCCATCCAGAGCGTATCGCAGGTCATGCCCCGGACGACTGGAGTGAAAGTCCACCATTTCGTAGTTCAGCGGCTTGCCGACAGATTCGGCAATCAACTGAGCCAAACGCAGGTTGTCGCACTCGACTTCGCCAACAAGGTTGTACTTGTCTCCGATTTGGCCATGGTTCAGCACATGCATCAGGCCATCGGCAACATTGCGTGCATGGATATAGAAGCGGCTTCCGGCCTGCGTCTTTTCCTTGTTGGCGTGAACTGTGACCAATCCTCCATCACGCGCCTTGGCAATCGTGGATGGAATGTACTTTTCCGGGTGCTGACGCTCACCAAACACGTTCATCGTGTGGGTAATGATGGCCGGGACACCGTAAGTGTTGTGGTAAGCGAGCGTGAGTTCTTCTCCACCGGCTTTCGTGGCGGAATAAGGGTTAGTACTTCTATACCGATCCCATTCTTTGTACGCCGTCCCCACAGGCGCAGGTCCGAAAACTTCGTCCGTAGAAAAATAGACAAATCGTTCACAGCCACGAAGTCGGGCGTGTTCGAGGATATGGGCTGTCCCGAATACGTTATCCCACACTGCGTCGAGGGGCGAAAGAATGCTTCGGTCAACATGGGTGAGGGCTGCGAGATGAAGAATGACATCGTGTTCTCCTAGTTGGCTTGCCAACTGGTCGTTGATTGGCGCACGCAAATCGTGAAACACCCAACGACAGCGAGTCTTGTATTCGTCCCACCCCTTAATCTGGGTGATGCGATTCAAGTTTCCTGAGCAGTCCAAACGGTCTAGAAAAGTGATTTTTGCGTCCGTGTTGCGGAGCAAATGTTCAGCGACATGATGGCCAATGAAACCGGCACCGCCGGTAAGTAGAATTTTCATCGAATTCCTTAGATAGGTTACTGATTACCACATGGTGTCGGGTTGACCGAATTTGCCCTCATGGTCGTAATGGCCAACGAGAACGCCGCAGTCTACCGCACACCGATACCCATAATTACGAGCATCGCCCCAAAAATACAAATCCTGCGTGCCGATTCCCTGCCCTTCTGAGCCGTTTAGGGTCTTGAACCAAGGGCGGCGAAGGCGCTCGTCCTTGAACATGCTAAGACGCCACAGGTTGAATCCCATGGACGTTCCGCAGCACTCGACCAACTGGTTTGGGACCGGGACTTGTGGCCTAAAGTTCAGGGTGTCTTTTGGGTCTCCCCAGATGTGCGCGCAGCCCTCCGGGCCTTTGCACCAGTACAGCCCGCCGATGCAGGAGTACTCCGGGTGCAATTCCATCTGCTTGATCAGGCGAATGACGCCGTCTCCGGGAGGGCAATTATCCGACTCAATGGTCAGGATGTATTCCCATTGGCTCAAGTCTGGATGGGCCAGAATCTCATTGATGCAGTTACTGTAGGCTTCGCCCACTTCCTGCCCAAGGGCCAACATGCGATGCACCGCCTGATTGGGCGGGAAAGCCAGTCCCCAGTGAGAAAGGGCTACCTTCGTCGGGATGGTTGCCGCAGCGGGCAAAATGACGATGACGCGCTGCTTTTTCCACGAGCCGCCTTCGTACACGCGAGTGGCCGACTTGTCCAAGTCCTCGTTGTGATAGCCGGGGTCGTGATTGTTTACGATCTGTGGTTTCAAAACACCCTCCTTTAATACAAGGCAAATTGAATATACGGAGCGAAATTCGCGCTAACAGATTGGATCGAGTTGCTCGCAATACTAGAGGGCCAAGCATTGGATGTCGATGTATACCTAAAGCCCCACTGGTCAAACACGGCGTTGGTCACCGACGTCGTTGGCGAGATGGCTGCATTTATGGCGCCAGTGCCACGAGTCGCTCCCGCCCAACTGAGGTTCCATGTAGCGCCCGCCGCGCTCGTGCTGATGGCCATACCCACATAGTATTCGCCGCTACCGGCAATGCTGCCGGAGAATGGCATGGACATCAGGTTCAGGCCGTTTGGAATAGCGTTCAGGTTGGTCGAACTGGCGGTGTAACTGCCCGCGCCCTGCGACAAGGTGAAGCCGCCGTTCTGCGTGGACGAACCGCTGATCGCAAGCACATACGACGACGAACTCATCAGGGTGAGGCGGTTGGCATTCGCGCTGTCTTTTGAGTACAGCGCATAACTGCCGGTGAACGTGTTGCCCCACGTTGACGTGCCGAGGATCGTCGCAATCGAGACCATCTGGTTCAGGCTGCTGAAACTGATAGCCGCCTGCGGGTAAGCAGCCGCGAAGTACAGGCTGTTCGCCGCGAACGATGTGGCCGAGTTGGCGGGGAACGGCTCAAACCGTGGCGTCGTATACCCGCCGCCGCCGCCCGAGTTGGCCGACAGAGACAGGCTAACGCCTGCCGTGTTGACGCTCAGGGTGCCCGTCAGGTTGGTTAAATTGAGGGCCGTTCCCAAGCCCGCCACAGATACCGCGCCAGACGACCCGTTGACGTTTGAGACGTAAGACGTAGGAACGGTTGGAACGCTGTAAGAGCCAACAATCGCGTTACCGGCGGACGTGTAGAATGTCAGGCCGTTTGCGTTGCTGAAACTGACGCCACCAGACAAGGATGCAGTACCGCCGCCCGTGTTGTTGGTCGCCGCAGCAACAATTGACACGTTCGATGCAGAGGACTGTGCAGCCGTCGTCAAGAAGGCAGGGAAGTTCAACGACAAGCCGCTGCTGTTGGCCGTGACAGAAACGCCATTGGCGGTCAACGCAGTGTTTGTTCCAAGGAAGTTGGATCCTGCGTTCGACTGCATAGCAGTCGTCAGATAAGCGCCTGCCGACTGCAATGCCGTCGTGATGTTCGATGCAAGACCAAACGTGATTGACGACCCTGCCGTGGAGGACGACAGCGAAGAACCGACAGCCAGACTGAGCGCGCCAGAAGAGCCGTTCAGGTTCGATACATACGACGTTGGCGCAGTCGGGACCGTGTACGAAGCCGCAATTGCGTTTCCTGCTGACGTGTAGAACGTCAACCCGTTTGCGTTAGTAAAACTAATCGCGCCAGACAGGGAAGCCGTACCGCCGCCGGTATTGTTGGTGGCCGCAGCCACCACAGAGACGTTGGATGCCGAAGACTGCGCCGCCGTCGTCAAGAACGCCGGGAAGTTTAACGACAGACCACTGCTGTTCGCCGTAACCGATACGCCGTTGGCAGTGAGAGCGGTGTTGGTCCCAAGGAAATTGGAGCCTGCGTTCGACTGCATGGCAGTCGTCAAATAAGCGCCTGCCGACTGCAGAGCGGTCGTGATGTTCGACGCAAGGCCAAATGTGATTGACGACCCTGCCGTAGATGACGATAGAGATGAGCCGACAGCCAGACTGAGTGCGCCAGAAGAGCCGTTCAGGTTCGACACATACGACGTTGGAGCGGTCGGAACCGTGTAAGAGCCAACAATTGCGTTACCGGCGGACGTGTAGAACGTCAGGCCGTTAGCGTTGCTAAAACTTGCGTTTGTAAGAAGCGTTGCAGTGCCGCCGCCAGTGTTATTGGTTGCAGCAACAACGGCAAAGTTAGACACCGTTGACTGAGCGGCAGTCGTCAGGAAAGCGGGGAAGTTCAACGACAGACCGCTGCTGTTGGCCGTAACGGACACGCCGTTAGCGGTCAGGGCGGTGTTGGTGCCAAGGAAATTCGACCCGGCGTTTGACTGCATGGCGGTCGTCAGGTAAGCGCCCGCTGACTGGAGGGCCGTCGTGATGTTCGACGCAAGGCCAAATGTGATGGACGATCCTGCCGTAGATGACGATAGAGATGAGCCGACAGCCAGACTGAGTGCGCCAGACGATCCGTTGACGTTCGACACATACGAGGTCGGAACGGCGGCGCTAGAAGCGGAAATGACAATCGAACTATTGCTGACGCCAACGCTGACGATACCTGCACCGGCAAACATCAAACTGGATTGGTTCAGAGAACCAGACGAAGACAGCGTCGTATTAGACGTTGCGTAAGCGACTGGGAGCGGCACGCCAATGCTGATCGTGCTGCCCGCAGACCCAATGTTGACAAGGCCAGTTCCGCTGATCGAAGACGTGGCAGGAATGCTTTGACCAGAAAGCGATAGGTTGATACCCGCGCTATTCAGCGTCACGCTTCCAGAAATGTTCGTACCGCCAAAGCCCGTGCTTGTTCCTGCAACAGTGACAGAACCAGACGAGCCGTTAACCTGCTGAACATACGAAGTCGGAACGGTTGGAACGCTGTAAGAGCCAACAATCGCGTTACCGGCGGACGTGTAGAATGTCAGGCCGTTTGCGTTGCTGAAACTGACGCCACCAGACAGGGAAGCCGTTCCGCCACCCGTGTTGTTGGTCGCCGCAGCCACAATCGATACGTTCGACGCCGAGGATTGCGCGGCAGTCGTCAAGAAGGCCGGGAAGTTCAGCGACAAGCCGCTGCTGTTTGCCGTTACCGACACGCCGTTAGCGGTTAGCGCCGTATTGGTTCCAAGGAAGTTGGATCCGGCGTTCGACTGCATGGCAGTCGTCAGGTAAGCGCCTGCAGACTGCAAGGCCGTCGTGATGTTCGACGCAAGGCCAAACGTGATAGACGACCCGTTGGTTGACGCAGAGAGCGAAGAACCGACGTTGAGGCTAAGTGCCCCAGATGACCCGTTTACCTGCGAAACATAAGACGTTGGACCGGCATTAGTAACCGAGAACGAACCGACCACCGAGCCGTTCGTAGCGTAGAAAGTGATGTTGTTGGAGTTACCGAAGGTAACGCCATTCACCAACGTGGACGTACCGCCACCCGTGCTGTTGGTAGCAACTACGATCTGCGATACGTTCGACGCGGAAGACTGGGCCGCCGTAGTCAAGAATGCAGGGAAGTTCAGCGACAATCCGCTGCTATTCGCCGTAACCGACACGCCGTTAGCGGTTAGCGCGGTATTCGTCCCAAGGAAATTGGAACCCGCGTTGGACTGCATGGCAGTCGTCAGGTAGGCGCCTGCGGATTGCAGAGCCGTCGTGATGTTCGAAGCGAGCCCGAAAGTAACCGACGAACCGTTAGTCGATGCAGATAGCGACGACCCTACGTTAAGGCTTATTTGGCCCGTAGAGCCGTTCAGGCTGTTAACAACCTGATTGCTTTGCGCCGCAGTCGTCAGGTAAGCGCCTGCAGACTGCAGCGCCGTCGTAATGTTCGACGCAAGGCCGAAGGTAACCGATGACCCGTTAGTTGACGCAGAGAGCGACGAACCGACGTTTAGACTTATCTGTCCCGTTGAGCCGTTCAGGCTGTTAACAACCTGATTGCTTTGCGCCGCAGTCGTCAGGTAAGCGCCTGCAGACTGAAGTGCCGTCGTGATGTTCGACGCAAGGCCAAACGTGATAGACGACCCGTTGGTCGAAGACGACAATGACGAGCCAACCGCTAGGCTAAGTGCCCCAGAAGACCCGTTGACGTTCGACACATAAGATGTCGGTACGGCAGGGACTGTATACGACGCGGTCAGAACAGATGAATTGGACAATCCAAACGAAATGCCGTTGCTGTTAGCAAACGACAGGGTTCCAGACGTTTGCGTCTGAGTTCCGGCAATGATTCCGCTAATGCCCGTCTGAGCACCGGCAATGTTGGGGCCGGAAATGGTAATTGTGGCACCACCTGCCCCAGTTGCCTGAGACAAGGTGATGTTGTTGCCGCCCGCAAATACAATCTGATTGCTAAACGTGCCGGTCGTGCCAGACGTGTTCCCGCCAGAAGATACACCGGCAGAAAACGCAGGAGCGCCAATACTGATGGTGCTGCCTGCGGAGGCTATGCTAACAATTCCGGTGCCGGAAATTGACGATGTAGCAGGGACGCTTTGACCAGATAGCGACAGGTTGATGCCCGCGCTGTTTAACGTCACGCTGCCTGAAATATTGGTGCCGCCAAATCCCGTGGTTGTTCCTGCAACCGTCACGGACCCAGATGAGCCGTTGACTTGTTGCACATACGACGTTGGGACCGTTGGTACTGTGTACGATCCGACGATGGCATTACCGGCAGACGTGTAGAACGTAAGGCCGTTTGCGTTGCTGAAACTGACTCCGCCAGACAATGACGCCGTGCCGCCGCCCGTATTGTTCGTTGCTGCAGCAACAATCGATACGTTGGACGCAGAAGACTGCGCTGCAGTCGTCAGGAAAGCCGGGAAGTTCAGGGACAGACCGCTGCTGTTCGCCGTGACCGAGACGCCGTTAGCCGTCAGCGCCGTATTGGTTCCAAGGAAATTGGAACCGGCATTCGACTGCATGGCAGTCGTCAGGTAAGCACCCGCAGACTGCAAGGCCGTCGTGATATTCGACGCAAGGCCGAAAGTGATAGACGATCCGTTAGTCGAAGATGACAAAGACGAACCGACAGCCAGACTGATCGGTCCCGTAGAACCGTTGAGGCTATTTACGACTTGGTTACTTTGAGCAGCAGTCGTCAGGAAAGCCGGGAAGTTCAACGATAGGCCGCTGCTGTTTGCCGTAACGGACACGCCGTTAGCCGTCAGCGCCGTATTGGTCCCAAGGAAATTGGATCCGGCGTTGGACTGCATGGCAGTCGTCAGGTAAGCACCCGCAGACTGCAAAGCCGTCGTAATGTTCGACGCAAGGCCAAAAGTGATAGATGACCCGTTAGTCGAAGACGACAGAGACGAGCCTACAGCCAGACTTAAAGCGCCAGACGACCCATTGACGTTGGATACATACGACGTGGGGCCTGCCTGAACAGATGCCGTCAGGACAGAAGAATTAGACAACCCGAAAGTGACGCCGTTGCTGTTAGCAAACGACAAAGTACCCGAAGTCTGAGTCTGAGTACCGGCGATGATCCCGCTGATACCTGTCTGCGCTCCGGCGATATTTGCGCCGGAAATGGTGATTGTCGCTCCGCCTGCGCCAGTGGATTGAGACAACGTAATGTTGTTTCCGCCCGCAAAAACGATTTGGTTGCTAAACGTGCCTGTCGTGCCAGACGTGTTCCCGCCAGAAGACACGCCCGCAGAAAATGCGGGAGCGCCGATACTGATGGTGCTGCCTGCGGAAGCAATGCTGACAATGCCCGTCCCGCTGATGGAAGACGTGGCGGGAACGCTCTGGCCGGAAAGCGAAATGTTCAGACCGGCGCTATTGAGCGTCACGCTTCCTGAAATATTGGTTCCGCCAAATCCAGTGCTTGTCCCTGCAACCGTGACTGAGCCAGATGATCCATTGACCTGCTGAACATACGACGTTGGAACTGTGGGGACAGTGTAAGACCCAACAATCGCGTTACCGGCAGACGTATAAAACGTCAGGCCGTTGGCATTGCTGAAACTAACGCCACCAGACAACGATGCTGTACCGCCGCCCGTGTTGTTTGTTGCTGCAGCGACAATCGATACGTTAGAAGCCGAAGATTGTGCCGCAGTCGTTAGGAACGCAGGGAAGTTAAGCGACAGACCGCTGCTGTTCGCCGTAACCGAGACGCCGTTAGCCGTCAGCGCCGTATTGGTCCCAAGAAAGTTGGAACCGGCGTTCGACTGCATGGCAGTCGTAAGGTAAGCGCCCGCAGACTGTAGGGCCGTCGTAATGTTCGACGCAAGGCCAAATGTGACCGAAGACCCATTAGTCGAAGACGACAATGATGAGCCTACGGCCAGACTGATCTGTCCCGTAGAACCGTTGAGGCTATTTACGACTTGGTTACTTTGAGCAGCCGTCGTCAGGAAAGCCGGGAAGTTCAACGATAGACCGCTGCTGTTTGCCGTAACGGACACGCCGTTAGCCGTCAGAGCCGTATTGGTTCCAAGGAAATTGGATCCTGCGTTCGACTGCATGGCAGTCGTCAGGTAAGCGCCCGCAGACTGAAGCGCCGTCGTGATGTTCGACGCAAGGCCGAAAGTGATAGACGACCCATTGGTCGAAGACGATAGAGACGAGCCTACGGCTAGGCTAAGGGCACCAGACGACCCGTTGACGTTCGATACATACGATGTCGGTACGGCAGGGACTGTATACGACGCGGTCAGAACAGATGAATTGGACAGGCCAAACGAAATGCCATTGCTATTGGCAAATGATAGCGTTCCAGATGTCTGAGTCTGAGTTCCCGCGATGATGCCGCTGATGCCCGTTTGGGCACCCGCTATGTTGGCACCAGAAATAGTCAGTGACATGCCCCCGGCTCCAGTAGAGCCAGACAGGGTGATGTTGTTACCGCCCGCAAGAACCAATTGGTTGGAAACAGTTCCGCTTGTTCCAGACGTATTACCGCCAGAGAAGCCCATCGAAACAGCGGGGGCTCCAATGGATATCGTGCTTCCTGCAGAGGCAATGCTAACAATGCCGGTTCCGCTGATCGACGACGTAGCAGGTACGCTCTGACCGGATAGCGACAGGTTGATACCCGCGCTATTGAGCGTCACGCTTCCTGAAATGTTGGTTCCACCAAATCCAGTGGTTGTTCCTGCAACGGTGACAGACCCAGATGAGCCGTTGACCTGTTGAACATACGACGTTGGAACCGTGGGTACGGTATACGAACCAACAATCGCATTGCCCGCAGACGTGTAGAACGTAAGGCCGTTTGCGTTACTGAAACTTGCATTAGTCAGAAGCGTTGCTGTACCGCCGCCAGTATTGTTAGTGGCGGCAACGACAGCAAAATTTGAAACCGTGGATTGAGCCGCCGTCGTCAGGTATGCGCCTGCGGACTGCAAAGCCGTCGTGATATTCGACGCAAGGCCGAAAGTGATAGACGATCCGTTAGTCGAAGATGACAAAGACGAACCGACAGCCAGACTGATCTGTCCCGTAGAACCGTTAAGGCTATTTACGACTTGGTTACTTTGAGCAGCCGTCGTCAGGAAAGCCGGGAAGTTCAACGATAGACCGCTGCTGTTTGCCGTAACGGACACGCCGTTAGCCGTCAGCGCCGTATTGGTCCCAAGGAAATTGGATCCGGCGTTGGACTGCATGGCAGTCGTCAGGTAAGCGCCTGCAGATTGCAAGGCCGTCGTGATGTTCGACGCAAGGCCGAAAGTGATAGACGATCCGTTAGTCGAAGATGACAAAGACGAACCGACAGCCAGACTTATCGCGCCAGAAGATCCGTTGACGTTGGATACATACGACGTTGGCCCCGCTTGGACGGAGGCCGTTAATACCGACGAATTAGATAGGCCGAAAGTGACGCCATTGCTATTGGCAAATGACAACGTGCCAGACGTTTGCGTCTGAGTACCGGCGATGATGCCACTGATTCCTGTCTGCGCCCCGGCAACGTTGGCACCAGAAATAGTAATCGTTGCGCCACCTGCGCCCGTGGACTGAGACAACGTAATGTTGTTTCCGCCCGCAAAAACGATTTGATTGCTGATCGTACCTGTTGTGCCAGACGTATTTCCGCCAGAGGACACGCCTGCAGAGAAAGCGGGAGCGCCAATGCTGATGGTGCTTCCGGCAGAAGCAATGCTAACAATGCCTGTTCCGCTAATCGACGATGTGGCGGGAACGCTCTGGCCGGAAAGCGAAATGTTCAGACCGGCGCTATTGAGCGTCACGCTTCCTGAAATGTTGGTTCCGCCAAATCCAGTACTTGTTCCGGCAACCGTGACAGATCCAGAAGAGCCATTGACCTGCTGAACATACGAAGTCGGAACTGTTGGAACGGTATAAGAACCAACGATAGCGTTACCGGCAGACGTGTAGAACGTCAAACCATTGGCATTGCTAAAACTAGCATTGGTCAAAAGCGTTGCTGTTCCGCCGCCCGTATTGTTGGTGGCAGCAACGACAGCAAAGTTTGAAACCGTAGATTGAGCGGCAGTCGTTAAGTACGCGCCTGCGGATTGCAAGGCCGTCGTAATGTTCGACGCAAGGCCAAAAGTGATAGATGAACCGTTAGTCGAAGATGACAACGATGATCCGACCGCAAGACTTAATGCGCCAGATGAACCGTTGACGTTCGATACATACGATGTCGGTCCTGCTTGAACCGAAGCCGTCAAGACAGATGAATTTGACAGGCCAAAGGTGACGCCGTTGCTGTTCGCAAACGATAACGTGCCAGACGTTTGAGTCTGAGTTCCGGCAATGATGCCACTGATGCCGGTTTGAGCACCCGCTATGTTGGCACCAGAAATAGTTAGCGACATGCCTCCGGCACCGGTAGAGCCGGACAGAGTAATGTTGTTGCCGCCCGCAAGAACCAACTGGTTGGAAACAGTTCCGCTTGTTCCAGACGTATTTCCGCCTGAGAAGCCCATCGAAACGGCAGGAGCGCCAATGCTGATTGTGCTTCCGGCGGACGCGATGCTGACCGCCCCCGTTCCGCTAATAGATGACGTGGCGGGGACGCTCTGGCCGGATAGCGCCAGATTCAGCCCGTTGCTGTTGAGCGTCAGGCTTCCTGAGATATTCGTGCCGCTGAAACTGGTATTGGTTCCGGCGACGGTAACTGATCCAGACGATCCATTGACTTGCTGTACATACGATGTCGGTACGGTTGGAACCGTATACGACGCAGTCAGGACCGACGAATTAGACAGGCCAAAAGATATGCCGTTGCTATTTGCGAATGACAGCGTGCCAGACGTTTGAGTCTGAGTACCGGCAATAATTCCACTAATGCCTGTTTGCGCCCCGGCGATATTAGCGCCAGAAATGGTTAGCGACATACCCCCGGCACCAGTAGAGCCAGATAGGGTGATGTTGTTCCCACCCGCAAGAACCAACTGGTTGGAAACAGTTCCGCTTGTGCCTGATGTATTGCCGCCAGAGAAGCCCATCGAAACAGCGGGTACACCAATGCTGATTGTGCTGCCCGCAGAGGCAATGCTGATCGCCCCAGTGCCACTGATCGAAGATGTGGCCGGGACGCTCTGCCCGGATAGCGCCAGATTTAGCCCGTTGCTATTGAGCGTCAGGCTTCCTGAGATGTTCGTGCCGCTGAAACTAGTATTCGTTCCTGCAACAGTGACAGAACCGGATGAGCCGTTAACCTGCTGAACATACGACGTAGGACCGGCCTGAACAGATGCCGTCAAAACAGACGAATTTGACAGTCCAAAGGTGACGCCATTGCTGTTGGCAAATGACAAGGTTCCAGACGTTTGAGTCTGCGTACCGGCAATGATTCCGCTAATGCCCGTTTGTGCTCCGGCGATATTTGCGCCAGAGATCGTCACAGTAGCGCCGCCCGCGCCAGTAGACTGAGAAAGCGTTATGTTGTTGCCGCCGACGAACAACACCTGATTGGTGACTGTTCCGGTATTGCCAGAAGTATTGCCACCTGTAGAAACGCCTGCAGAGAAAGCAGGAGCGCCAATAGAAATGGTGCTTCCTGCAGAAGCAATGCTGACGATTCCGGTGCCACTGATCGACGAGGTTGCCGGAACGCTCTGACCAGATAGGGCAAGGTTCAGACCATTGCTGTTAAGCGTCAGGCTTCCTGAAATGTTCGTGCCGCTGAAACTGGTATTGGTTCCTGCAACAGTGACTGATCCAGACGATCCATTGACCTGCTGCACATACGATGTCGGAACTGCCGGAACCGTATACGACGCGGTCAGAACAGATGAATTGGACAAGCCAAACGAGATGCCATTGCTGTTGGCAAACGACAGGGTTCCAGACGTTTGCGTCTGTGTCCCCGCGATGATGCCGCTGATGCCTGTCTGCGCGCCCGCAATGTTTGGACCCGAAATGGTCAGCGACATGCCCCCGGCGTTGGTTGAGCCAGAAAGCGTGATGTTGTTTCCGCCCGCAAGAACCAACTGGTTGGAAACAGTTCCGCTTGTTCCAGACGTATTGCCGCCAGAAAGACCCATCGAAACGGCAGGCGCGCCGATGCTGATCGTGCTGCCCGCAGAGGCAATGCTGATCGCCCCAGTGCCGCTAATCGAAGAGGTGGCCGGGACGCTCTGCCCGGATAGCGCCAGATTCAGGCCGTTGCTGTTGAGCGTCAGGCTTCCTGAGATGTTCGTGCCGCTGAAACTGGTATTGGTTCCGGCGACGGTAACTGATCCAGACGATCCGTTGACCTGCTGCACATAGGAGGTCGGACCCGCCTGAACAGACGCCGTCAGAACAGACGAGTTCGACAGGCCGAAGGTCACGCCGTTGCTGTTCGCAAAGGACAACGTGCCCGACGTAAGCGTCTGGGTACCCGCGATGATTCCGCTGATGCCCGTCTGAGCGCCCGCCACGTTGGGGCCAGACAACTGCATGCTCAGGCCATTGCTGTTCAGGTTCAGCGTGGCCGAGACGTTTGTTCCGGCGTAGGTCGTCCCCGTTCCCGCGAACTTGGTCGTCTGGGAGGACGGGAAGGCTGCTGACGTGATCGCCGAGGTGGCGCTCGTGGCCTGAAGCAGGCTTGAGTTAGACGACGCAAAAGCGTTCGTCGTGATGTTCGATGTGGCGCTTGTGGCCTGCAGGAGGCTTGAGTTCGACGAGGCAAAGGCATTCGACGTGATCGCCGACGTGGCACTCGTTTGTTGGAACAGGCTCGACTGCGAGGTTGCAAGCAGAAGACTGGAGTTCGACGAAGCAAAGGCGTTCGACGTGATCGCCGAGGTGGCGCTCGTCTGCTGAAACAGCGACGACTGAGAGGTCGCAAGCAGCAGACTTGAGTTCGACGACGGGAATGCCCCGGTCGTGATCGCCGAAGTGGCGCTCGTCTGCTGAAACAGCGACGACTGCGAAGTCGCGATGTTGTTCGTCGTGATGTTGGTCGCGGCGTAGTTCGTGTTGACCGACGCCGTAATGACCGACGAGTTCGACATGCCAAACGTGACGGTCGGGCTTGTCTGGAAAACGATGGTGCCGGTGTTGGCGGACTGCGTGCTCGCCGAGATGCCAATGCCGCCGCCCGTGTAACTGGCGGTGATGTTGTTGCTGCTTAGGCCGAAATTGACGCCATTGCTGTTGACGAAATTAACGGCGGTAAACAGGCCGGAAGACGTTCCGGCGGAAACAACCATCTGCCCCGTACCGACAGGGCCGGTCGGTCCTTGAGGGCCAGTTGGCCCCGCAGGGCCAGTTGGGCCTATTGCACCCGGAGGACCTTGCGGGCCAACCGCCGCGATCTCTACGGTTTGGATATCGGTTTCGGTAACCGAGACTGTGGTCTCAGGGGTCTGAGTGACCGTGACCTGAGTGGGATCGCCCGAGTTGACCTCGACGACAGTCGGGCTTTCAGTGACATTTACTTGAGTCGGAGGATCATTCGCCATTTTAGCGCGTCACATCTGGAGAAACGGTTACTGAACCTTGCAGCAATCGCGTAACTATACCTCCAGAGGACGTGAGGATCAGATCATAAACCCCACGCAGCCACGAAAACCCTGCCGTCGTCGTCGAGGGAATGGTCAGGGTAATGGTGCCTGCCGTGCCGCCCAACACGATGTTGCCGTTGGCAGTGCTGCCTTCGTACAAGATCGTGGTTGATTGCGGGGTCTGCCGGATCTGAAGATCAGCAGAAAATCCCGTCAGGTCGACGGGAACAGCCGTGGTTGAAGTCGTCGTGCAGGAGCAGTCAGTCGAGCCGCCAACCTGCCACAAGAAGACCCGAATGAACGTAGCGCCCTGCTCGATGCAAAGGTTGTAAGTCCCTGCGCTCATACTTGGTCTCCAATGTGGCTTTCAGCCTTACAGGCTGACGACATTGTACTGGGTCACCGTCATGGTGACAGTCCCAGTACCGCTATTCCAAATCACGCGAACAAAACGCGGAGCAAACGAAAAACTGCTCATGGCGCTTGCCGTCGCGCCAACGACAGCGGCGTCTGCGCTTGGAAACCATGTCATGCTGCCCACGGGGACCGGATTGAACGGATCGTTTGGATCGTCCATGGACTGCTGAACGGTGTAGTTACCCGTGCCGCTCAAGACGCACTGGATGTTCACCTGCGGATGGGCCCACTCGTCCAGTCGGACCAAGTTGGACGTTGCTTGGCCTGTGTTGGCCGTCACTACGATGGAACGCATTACCTTGTTCCTTATTAAAAACGGGGGCACGAGGCCCCCGTTGATGCATCACAAACTGGGAGAGGGGGCCCAGTCTATTACATGCCCATTTCGTCCGTGTGGCCCTTGGGCGGCGTGCCCTTGTGAGCCGTGAACGCAAAAATGTTGCCGGAGGTCTTGCCGCCATGCTTACGCGGCTTACGACCCGCGTGATGCTTGCCGTGATGACCTTCGACCTTCATCTCATGTTTCACATGACCGCCGTGCTTCCGCTTGGCACGACCGCCGTGCTTCCGCTCTTCAGCCTCGTGAAATTCCTTCTTAGCGTTGTTACGCTCTTCCGGCTTGCTCTTGAGATCCTGTTCCGCTTCATTCACGCCGCCAGTGGCTTTGTGATGACGTCCTTTATGACCTTTCATTTCTTACTCCCAGATCAGGTGTACTGACCGTTGGTAAAGTTATTTGCGGCCTGCAAGTAGCAGACCACAAGTACCGCCGTCCCCGTGCCGCTGCCTGTCGACTGCGTCCAGATCTGAACGTCCTGCGTCGCACTGGAATTCAACCAGTTGGCGATCAGGCTCGTCACAGGAACGGTGTACTGACCCTGAACCAGTAAAGCGTGCGCGATAGCAGAAGCCAACTGGCTTCCACCGCTCGCCGTTCCAATGTTCAGCGTGTCAGAGCCGCTGGTCCATGACGCCGTGACGTTGATGTAGATGTCAGTGATCAGACTCTGTGCAGGGATGACGATAGAGGTCGCCGTCGCAGAAGCCGACTCCGTGATAGACGCAAACTGCGCCATCTGCACGAAGCCGACGTTCTGAGTTCCACTGCTTCCGCCGACACCGGCAAGATTGCCGGTGCCGTCAGAGTTAAGCACGTTGCCCGCAAGGATCGGCCCAGTTAATACTGTGCTGCTCATTTCGCTTCTCCTTACGAGGTCGGGAACGAGCCCCAGATGGCGCGCCAGTTGTAGTACCCAAACGAGTACCGCTCGTAGCCCTTGACCAACAGATTGTCCGTAACGAAGTCGACCTGCATGTCCATTTCGTACTTGACGCGCTCCATGTAGGAGAGACCGTCAATGTTGGTGAGCAGGAACCATGCATAAGGCGAGGTCAAGAAGTCGTTGACCATGTAGCCTTCCGGCAAGCCGCCCGCCGTCGAGAGGATCGCGTTGACATCGTTATCCGCAGTACCCGGACGCAGTTCCGTCTTGAGAAGACGAATCGCAACCGGTTCCAACTGCGGAGGCACAATCAACTTGCGGCCACGAGCGAAGACCTTGAGGTTCGCCATGTCGCGGAAGTTGGTACGAATCGAGATCATCGCGTTCAGCAGCGTGGCCTCATTGAGGTCAACCTGCGTCGAAGGCGTGTTCGCAATCGTATTGCCGTCGATGGGGTGGCTCGTCGAGCACAACGAAACACCGTCACCGCCGATGTTCGCATTGTACGTCGTCGCGGTGTTAAGGACGTTCGCGCCGTAGATTTCCTTGGTCTGCTGAAACGATTCAATCAGACCGAGGTTCGACGGATGGAACTGCGTCTTGTAAAGGTTATCGTCAATCGCCTTGCGGGTGATCGCGTAACCGAGCGCAATTTCATTGTGCTCTTGGTTGTAGATGAAGCGCTCGCCCGAGTTGTTGTCGAACGAGGTCTGAGCACCTTCCGTCTTCAACTGCGCCAGACCGAGGTAACGCATTTCAGCGGTACGCTCAAGGGCGAGTTTCGAGTCATGCTTGGTGAAGATCTTGTCGTACTGAGACGGAATCATCTCGTACTTGCCTTCAATCCCGCGAAGACCCGGAAGCAGGAGGTCCTTAATAGCACTTAAATTAACGGCCATTTTTAGTTACTCCTTAGACGGTGCCGGTCAACTGCTTGGTCTCGACGTTGTTAAACGCCACGACCACATAGTTGTATGCACCGCTCTGGGTGCCTTGAGCATTCGGCGGATCGGTGGGAACAGCCATAACACGGAACGGAAGCGTCGCCGTGGTGGCCTGCGAGTTGTACACGATGTACGCGCCCGAAACGCCCGTCGCGGTGCTGCCCGTGCCGTAAGCAAACTGCACGTTGGCGCCGATGTCGGCCGTCGTGAGACCCGTCGAGGACGAGCCACCCACCTGCACAAGGAACTGCGCGTTGGGGTCGTTGACGACGTAGCACTCAACGGTGTTGCTCGAAGCAACGTCGCTGCCCGGCCAGTAGTTCGACCACACGGTACGCTTCTGCGCGACCGACAGGTACTTGCAGCCAACGAACACACCGGCAAGCGTGCCTGTGCCCGGCGTCGTCACATAGACGCTGCCGTCCGAATTACGGAAAACCGGATCGCCGAAAAAAATCGCCGAGGCATTGTAGTCCGCAAACATCGCGACCTGTTCGTAGGTCGGAAGCGAACCCGTGCCCTTGTACTGACTAAAGCCGAAAGGCGCACTGTTATTCGCCATGACGGATTCTCCTTACAGGAGGCCATCATCGCGCACCGGGGCGATTTAGACCGGGGGTAATCTTCAACTCCTGCGCCGGGCAGGAGGTTGAGGGCAATTTACGCCGCCTACTTGACAAGTGCAACAGTACAAAAGAAAAAGCGCCCCGAAGGGCGCTCAAGGAGGCATTTACTGCCTTTTATTCTGGAATCGGGATCGCTTCGTAGGACTTGCCGATCTTCGTCAGGCTGCTGCCGTCGCTCTTGCTGCGCTGCAGCGTGCCTTCGGGAGTCGCGTTCAACTGCGCTTCCTTCTGGCGAACCTGAAGTCGAGCACGGCGCAGGTCGGCGGCGCGCACTTCGTCGCTGATTTCCTTTGGGCGTTCCATCAGGATCATGCCCTTGCGCTCGATCACGGCGAAATTGCCGATGCTAGGCATCATTTCGGGGTGACGATTTGCCGGGACAGGCTCCCAACCCTTGCGGGCAACCTGAACCTGATAGGCCGGGTCCTCGCTGCCCAAGAGCAACTTGCGCTTCCACTCGTAGTCCCAACCGTCTGGAATGATGTCGGGCGGGATGTAGAACTCGTCGGTGCCCTCTTCCATCGAGCCGCCCGCGTGCTCGCGCAGTTCTGCAGCGCGGCGTGCGGCGCGGTCACGGGGATTTTCGCGCAAGGGCGCACGCTGTATGCCGGTGGGCTCTGGGGAGGCTGCAGCAGCCGCCTGAGCCTCTTCTTCGGCAATCTCGTCTTCCACCTCGTCAATCGCCTCCAGAAGCCGATTAGAGCGAGCGCGGGCACGCCTCTGCTTAGGGGTTTCATTGTCCATAGAATTCTCCATTAGTTCAGTTTCCCTTCACGCTGAAGCGCCAACTTGTTCTTGGCGTATTCCTGATCGGTCATGCCCATCATCTGCGCCATCTCGCGCTCGTCCTTGGTCAGGCGAACGACGTTAGGGCGGTTTCCGGTGCCCGCGTTGCCGCTGCGCGAGACAGGGGCTGCAGGAGGCGCGGTACGGCGCTGCGTGACCTTAGCGGCGTCCGCAGTCGCCTCTGCCTGCACCGGGGCGTCACGGCGGATCCGAAGCGTGTTTTCAATCGAGTCGAAATAGTCGTCGGTGTCCGGGCTGATGCCGTCCGCCATCGCCAACTCGTGCGCCGCGATCATCTTGCGGTACAGGTTGGGGTTACGGGCGTATTCCGGGTGGGCGCGAACCCACTGGGCCGAGCGGGACGATAACTGACTCGCAAGCGCCTCAACCGGGTCGCTTTGGACCGGCTCAGGCGCCTTCTGCTTCGGCGAACTCTCCAGAGCCTGCTTGCCCTGCTCCAACTGAAGCAACTTGGCAGAATTCTCCGCCATGGTCTGCTGAATGTCGGCGGCGGAGTCGTAATCGCCTGCCGCCATCGCCTGAGCGTAGGCCGACTTCAAATTCAGCGTGTTTGCCTTCACCGAGTCGATGGCGTTGTTGATTAGGTGCAGATTGGTGTCCGCAACCTCGTTTTGCGCCCTGAAAGCGTTCTGTTTGGCCTCGTTTGCTGCCTTTTCGGCGGCAATACGCGCAGAACGCTCCTCTTCCAACTGCTTTTTGAGGGCTTTGATGCCGTCTTCGGGCGCGGTTTCGGTCTTTACGGGCGATTCTTCGGCCTTTACGACCTCAACTTCGTCCTTTTTGACCTCTTTCTCAGTCGGATCGATCTCAATCTCAATCTGTTCCGGTTCATCAGCCATGATTGCCCCCTTACCAGACCAAATCTGGGTGTGAAACGCGCCCGCGCACGTTCTCGTCCTTCAAAATTCGGCACAAAACGCCGTTGACGGTGATGCTCCAACCGTCCGAAGGGCGGAAAACGATCCAATCGTGGACCTTTACGCTGACTTCCTTGAACCAGACGCCGCTTTCGTCGACAAAAGCGTCGGGTCCAACCTTCAAAATGAGGCCCACCTTGCTCTGGTGACGGTCTTCGTTGCGGTGCTGATCCGGCAGGACGATGCCGCCCTTCGTTTTCTCAGGCCGGATGTAGACGGCGCACAGGATCTGATTGTGATACAGGTCAAAACCGTAGATCGGACCTACGGCTTTGATCAAATCTTCTTTCGGGTCGGTATCGTGTTGCATAGGTGTATGCGGCATAGGTACTCCAATTACGATTTATCCATCACAGAACGGGCTTCATCACATAGATCGTCGAGTTTACGCCACGCCGCGAGTTGCCCCGTGATGTGTTTGTAGTCCGCGATATCGTGAATGCTTACACCTAACGTGAGGATGTCCGTTAGGCGTTCAATCTCTTCGTCGACCAATTTCTTAAGTTCGTATTCAAATCGGACGCTGATCGTTTGCATCGGTAGGTCTCAATCGAAAGGGGCGGTCATTGCTGACCGCCCCTTATACCATCAGGCGGGCTTTAAGCCATACGCCTTCACTTTCTCAAGGCGTCCCTTGCCGCCGCCAGAGCCGTCCTTGATCGGGTAATGAACCCGGCCACCGCGCTTGCGGCCCATGAGGCCCGGAGGCGCTCCCATGGGAGGCGCGCCGCCCGGAGGCGGGGATGCAGGCATCGGAGGACGCATACCGCCCGGTGGCATACCCGGCGGCATACCCGGAGCCATGCCCTGATGAAGACCCCCCGCAGGCGGCGGGGGCGGCATCATCCCGCCTGCCGGAGCCTGATGACCGCCGTGCGGCGCGATGACGATGTTGATGTTCGTCTTCTTGGCGCGACCGCCGTGCTTGCGAGCCTTACGACCGCCTGTCGGGCGCGTGCCCTCTAGAGTGCCGTCGGTGACGCTGCCGCCGCCTTTCTTTTTGACCATGCCGCCGCTGCAGCATTTGACGCACTTGCAGCCCTTCGGATGCACGCTACCACCTTTTTTGAACCGTGAAGAAATTTCGCCCGGAAGCGGCTCGTCGTAAGAATCCGGCGAAGCATGACGACGCTCTTGAGGTCGGCGCTCGTATTCTGCCTTGCCGCGACGATCCTGTTCAGCAGAAGCAAGATCAGCGCGCTCGCGCTTTTGAATGCTCCTGCGGCTACCACCCTGCGGCATGACCTTAACTGAGCCGGTCGCGCCGCAATGGTAACAAGGAAGAATCTTGCCCTCTTCATCAGGATCGTGAATCTGATGGCCCCATCCCCCGCACTCAGGGCACTCTTCGCGATCCTTCTTTTTAAAGATCAGTCCGCCCTTCGCCATGCCGGGCTTGATCGCGCCCCTTTTGACAATCGACTTGATCAGTTTCTTGTCTTCGGCGACGTCGTCGTGCTTCATCGCCTTGCCGCCGCGCTT
>Ga0316222_1001342_pt1 | contig 30377 bp, 19 predicted proteins | sample TBH18011metaG_FD_206008 | JGI IMG/M metagenome (GOLD analysis project Ga0316222, IMG submission 206008) | Freshwater microbial communities from Trout Bog Lake, Wisconsin, USA - TBH18011 | ecosystem: Environmental > Aquatic > Freshwater > Lake > Hypolimnion/Profundal zone | place: USA: Wisconsin... | reverse complement strand
AAATCTCAGCGCCAACCCGCAACCAACCATCAGAAACCTCGGCCGGCAGCGTGACGGATGGAAAAGCCGATGCGCCTTTGATGGTGAGGGTAGCGGTCTGAGACCAGCCGGTGCCGGGGTCGATGCCGGGACGACCGGCCGAGCGGTGAATGTATGCGGGGGCAAATGTCAGCACCACCGAGTCGCCTGTGGACTGGATGGAAACCAAATTCGAATCGTGCAGCTCAATGACTTGGTTCATAAGAGCGTACTATGCCATCCGCCTTCGTATCGAAGCCGGACGACGGATTCCGACGGCGGGTTGGGCCACAATATCATGCCATCTCCAACAAGGCTTGTGCCGTAGTTTCATCGGCGGTCATCTCTGAAAGTTTTTGCCGAATCTGCCCGGCATACTCTTTGCTCACAAGATTCCGTTTCAGCATCGTCAGTTCCTGAAGCAAGCTATCAACGGCATGCCAGTCTAAGCCGTCGCCTTCCTTCGGGCAACCGCTTCGGGAATAATCGTCAATGTCCCCATTGAAATCACGATAAACCGCCAGCTGTTCGGAAGTGATCATGGCTTGATATGTTTAGTTTGACGGTGGAAAAATTTTAGCACTCATTTTCATACGCAAGCGGTTGTCTGGCGCAGAAAGCCAAGACGTCGGCAATCGCACGGGCTGGTTCCGGCGGCTGGAGACGGTTGTGCCTGAGCGTCTTCACAGGGTCAGGCTGCGGCGGGCGAGGCGGGTTGTCCAGCGGGATTTTTGCGAGGAGGGTTAATCGGGAGCGACTTGTCTGCCAACGCCCCCCCCGGGTGATTCCGCGACGGGCAGGGCGAAGCGACGGATGGCAGGGCGCGTCACTCCGTGCGCGCCGCGCCTGCCAACCGACGCCAGCTGAAATAAGGTTGCCGTTAACGCCCCAATTTTTCGTTGCCCCGTCCCCCCGTTCCGCCTAAAATGCCTGCCATGCAACCATCGCAGTTGGAGCAATACATTCCGGTTCTTTTCCTCCTGGCGGCCGCCGTCGGCTTTGCCGGGGGAACGTTGCTGATTTCCGTCCTGCTCGGCAAGTTCGCCAAGACTTCGAAGGCCAAGGACGCCGCCTATGAGTGCGGCAAGGACCCGATCGGCGATGGCACGGCGCGGTTCTCGGTGAAATTCTACCTGGTGGCCCTGCTCTTTGTGCTGTTCGATATCGAAGTGGTGTTCATGTATCCGTGGGCGGTGGTTTATCGCCACATGCTGGCGGATCACGCCACGCGGGACATGATTTTCATCTCGATGCTGTCCTTCCTCGGCATCCTGTTCGCCGGTTACCTGTACGCGCTCAAGAAAAAGGCGTTCGACTGGAAGACCTAGGCCGGCTGGCGGATCTAACCGTTTTCGCCGCCAAAAGCAGGGGAAGAAGTATGTGTGAACACTCGCCCTCACCCTGCCCTCTCCCCCAGGAGAGGGTTTTCACCGGGCACGTTTTTAGGATTTCGTCCTCCCGTCCGGCCAATCCAGTTACCGGTCTTGCCAGAGACGCAGCAACCGTTTCTCCCTCTCCTGGGGCGGTCGTTCCAACCCACGTTCCAACCTGTTTTCCCGCTTCGATTGATCCGCTTTCATCCAAACTTTAATTTCACTCCCTAAAACTCTCCACATCATGGCCTCCATCAAATTCGGCACCTCGGGCTGGCGCGATATCATCGCGCGCGACTTCACTTTTGACAACGTCCGCATCGCCTCCCAGGCCATCGCCGACTACCTGAACGCGGAACTCAAAAACCCGCAGTCGGCCATCGCCGGCCGCCCGCCGGTGGTCATCCTGGGCCACGATACCCGGTTCCTCGGCCGCCACTTCTCGCTGTGCGTCGCCGAGGTGCTCGCCGCCAACGGCATCACCCCGCTGCTGTGCGACCGCGATACGCCCACGCCGGTGATCGCCCACACCATCCGGCAACGCCGCGCGATCGGCGGCATCAACCTCACCGCCAGCCACAATCCGGCGGAATATCAGGGCCTGAAATTTTCCACCGCCAACGGCGCGCCCGCCACGCCCGACGTGACGAAGCAGATCGAGGCGAACGTGGTAAAGCGGCAGACCGCCGGCTGGACCTTTTCCGCCGTCCCCTTCGGCACCTATGCTTGCAAGACCATCAACCCGCTGCCGGAATATTTCAAGCAGATCGGCAAGCTGATCGATTTCGCCGCCATCAAGAAGGCGAAAATGAAGATCGCGCTGGATATCAGCTACGGCACGGCGCACGGCTACCTGGATGTGCTGCTGGAAAAGGCCGGCGCGAAGGTGACGCTGTTCCACAATGAGCTGAACCCCCTCTTCGGCGGGCATCACCCGGAACCGAACGCCGAGGGCATGGCGGACGCCGCGAAATTCGTCCGCAGCGGCAAGGCCCAGATCGGCCTCGGCACGGACGGCGATGCCGACCGCTTCGGCATCGTGGACCAGGACGGCACGTGGCTGACGCCGAACCAGATTCTCGCGCTGACGCTGTATCACCTGAAGAAGAACCGCGGCTGGACCGGCGCGGTGGTGCGCACGGTGCCCACGAGCCATCAGGTGGATGCGGTGGCCGAATTGCTGGGTGTGAAAGTGCACGAGACCCCGGTGGGTTTCAAATACATCGGCGCCCTGATGGAAAGCGAACCGATCATCGTGGGCGGCGAGGAATCCGGCGGCCTGAGCGTGAAGGGTCACGTGCCGGAGAAGGACGGCATCCTCGCGTGTCTGCTGATGGCGGAGCTGGTGGCCACGGAGAAGAAATCGCTCGGGCGCATTCTCCGCGAACTGGCGAAGAAGACCGGGGAATTTTACAGCGACCGCATCAACATCTCGTTCTCCCCGGAGAAGAAGGACGCTTTGCTCGCGCGCCTCGGGGGCGGGCTCACGAACATCGGCACGTTCAAGGTCCAGCAGTTCATCACCACGGACGGCTACAAGTTTCTGTTGCCGAACCGCGAATGGGTGGCCTTCCGCGCCAGCGGCACGGAACCGCTGATCCGCTGCTATCTCGAAGCCAAGACCAAGGCAAATCTCAAGAAGCTGGACGCCGCCTGCCGGAAGCTGCTCGCCGCGTAAGGCGGCAGGGACGGCGCGCTGCGCCGTCCCCTGTAGCGGCGGTCTGCGCCCTCGCGCCAGCGTCGTGGAGTGCGGCAGTCCTCTGCCGCTGTCGCCAGCCATACGCGCCCGGTAATAGGCGCCGTCCGCCGCCTGCAAACCACCGCCTCCCCCTCCGATGCAACGATGTAACGCCCCCCATTTGTTAAATTTGGCAATGATATTGTCAAAACGGCAATTGACCTTGCCGGCCGTTATCGGGAACAATCCATCATATGCCCGTCCCCGGCTCTTCCATCCCGGATGTTTGGTCGACTGCGCGCCCTGCGGGCGTGAGCGTGCGGCAGGAAGAACTCGTCCTGCCCACCTACCTGCCCGCCGCGCCGGATAAGAACCCGATGTTTCTCGAGCGCCGCGTTTACCAGGGAAGCAGCGGCAAAGTCTATCCGCTCCCGTTCACCGACCGCATCGCCGATGCCCCCGTGGACCGCGCCTGGCAGGCGATCTGGCTGGAGAACGAATTTCTCCGCGTGCTCATCCTGCCGGAGATCGGCGGCCGCATCCACGCCATCGAAGACAAGACGAACGGCTACGATCTCATCTACCGCCAGCCCGTCATCAAGCCCGCGCTCGTCGGTCTCGCGGGCCCGTGGATCTCCGGCGGCATCGAGTTCAACTGGCCGCAGCATCACCGTCCCGCCACGTTTCTGCCCGTGGATTTCACCATCGAGGAACACACGGATGGCAGCCGGACCGTCTGGTGCGGCGATCACGACCCGCTGTGCCGCCTGAAAGGCATGCACGGCATCTGCCTCCATCCCGGCCGCGCCACGGTGGAGGTCAAAGTCCGCGCCTGCAACCGCACGCCCTTCGTGCAGACTTTCCTCTGGTGGGCCAATGTCGCCACCCGCGTGCATGAAGGCTACCAGAGTTTCTTCCCGCCGGATGTCCGCCACGTGGCCGACCACGCCCGCCGCGGCATCAGCGAATATCCGCTCGCGCAAGGCGCCTACTACGGCGTGAACTACGGCGAACGTGCCCGCCACGGTGTTCCGCCCGGCGAGGCCCCGCGCCAGTTCCTTCCAGCGACCGGCCCGGATGGCTCCGCGCCCAACGATATTTCCTATTACGCGAACATCCCTGTGCCCACTTCCTACATGTGCCTCGGCAGCCGGGAGGATTTTTTTGGCGGCTACGATTTCAAAGCGCAGGCCGGCATCGTCCACGTCGCCAACCATCACATCTCCCCCGGCAAAAAACAATGGACCTGGGGCAACCACGAGTTCGGTTACGCCTGGGACCGCAACCTCACCGTGCCCGATGCCGCCGGCGAGTTCGCGCCTTACATCGAGATCATGGCCGGCGTCTATACCGACAACCAGCCCGACTTCAGCTTTCTCCAACCCGGCGAGACGAAGACATGGAGCCAGTTCTGGTATCCCATCCAGCAGACCGGCCCCGCCCGCCACGCCAACCTCGACGTCGCCCTCAATCTGCAAGTCAACGCCGGTGCCATCCATGCCGGCGTCGCCGTCACCCGGCCGTTTCCCCGCGCTAAAATCACGCTCACCGCGAAGGGCAAAACCGTTTTCCAAACCGTCCGCGACCTCGCGCCCGGCCAGCCCTTCACCACCCGCGGCCAGCTCCCGCGCCGCGCGAAGGAAACCGATCTGCGTCTCACCGTCCTGGATGCATCCGGCCGCACGCTCATCGCCTATCAACCCGCGCCGCCGCGCACCGACGAAGCCCCCCGGCCCGCCACCGAACCGCCCGCGCCCGCACAGATTGTCACCGCCGATGAACTTTACCTCACTGGCCTGCACCTCGACCAATATCGCCACGCCACCCGCGGTCCCGCGCCCTACTGGCGCGAAGCGTTGCGCCGCGATCCCGAAGATGCCCGGTGTAACAACGCCCTCGGCCTCTGGCATCTCAAGCGCGGTGAATTCACCATCGCCGAAACGCACTTCCGCCGCGCCATCGCCCGCCTCACCCGGCGCAACGCCAATCCCTACGATGGCGAAGCTTATTACAATCTCGGCCTTTGCCTCCGCTGCCGGAACCGCGACGCCGAAGCTTACGACGCCTTTTACAAATCCGTCTGGAACCAGGCCTGGCAATCCGCCGGCTACCACGCCCTCGCCGAACTCGATTGCCGCAACTCCGACTGGCCGCGCGCCCTCGATCATCTCGACCGTTCCCTCCGGCTCAACACCGACCACCTCCGCGCCCGCAATCTCAAGGCCATCGTCCTGCGCGAATTGAACCGCGCCGCCGAAGCCGATGCCTTGCTGCGCGAAACGCTTGCCCTCGACCCCCTCGATTGGTGGGCCCGCCGGCTCTCCGGCCAGCCCTTGCAGTGCGACCTCCAAACGGCCCTCGACCTCGCCCACGATTATGCCCGCGCCGGGCTTTATTCCGCCGCCATCGCGCTGCTGAAAGATCTCCCTGCCACGCCGCCCGCCGATCTCCCCGACCAAAGCTGGGGCGCGCTCCCGCTCGTCCATTACACCCTTGGCTGGCTGCATGAAAAATCCGGCAACCCCAAAGCCGCGCTCAAATCCTTCCGCCACGCCGCCACCCTGTCGCCCGATTACTGCTTCCCCGCCCGCCTCGAAGAGATTGCCGTGCTTGAATCCGCGCTGCTCGCGAACCCGCGCGACGCAAAAGCGCCCTACTATCTCGGCAACCTCCTCTACGACCGCCGCCGCCACGCCGAAGCCATCGCGCTCTGGGAGAAATCCGCGCGCCTCAATCCCCGTTTCGCCATCGTCTGGCGCAATCTCGGCATCGGTTACTTCAACGTCGCGAACAAAATCGCCCGCGCCCGCACCGCCTACGACCGGGCCCTGCGCGCCAATCCCGCCGATGCCCGCCTGCTCTACGAGCGTGACCAGCTCTGGAAACGCCTCGGCGAAAAACCCGCCCGCCGCCTGCGCGAACTCGAAAAACACCCGCACCTCGTCGCCCGGCGCGATGACCTGAGCATCGAACTTTGCGCGCTCCTGAACCAGACCGGCCGCCACCTCGAGGCCGGGCAGTTGCTCGCCCGCCGCCACTTCCAACCCTGGGAAGGCGGCGAGGGCGGCCCGCTCGGCCAGCATGTGCGCACGCAACTCGCCCTCGGCCGCGAAGCCCTCGCGCATCAGGATTATCCCTGCGCCGCCAATTTCTTCGAAGCCGCCCTCGCCGTCCCGCCGAATCTGGGCGAAGCCCGCCATCTGCTCGCCAACCAGAGTGACATCCATTACTGGCTCGGCTGCGCCCTCGACTTGCTCGGGGAAAAAGCCGCCGCCCGCCGCCACTGGCAGGCCGCCGCCACGTTCAAGGGCGATTTCCAGGAGATGAGTGTCCGCGCCTTCTCCGAGCTGACTTTTTACTCCGCCCGCTCCCTGGAAAAACTCGGCCGCCGCGCCGCGGCCAAAAAACTGTTCCGCGACCTCCTCGCTTACGCCCGGCGATTGCAAAAGACGGAGGCCAAGATTGATTACTTCGCCACTTCCCTGCCCACCATGCTGCTGTTTGCGGATGACCTGAACGCGCGGCAGCAGACCGCCGCCTTGTTCCTGCAGGCCCAGGCCTGGCTTGGCCTGGGTAAAACCGCCCGGGCGAAAACCTTGTTGCAACAAGTCCTGAAACGCGACCCGAATCACGCCCTCGCCGCTGATTTGCATCATGAATTATCTTAAAAACATGTTTTCCATCCGGCCGGCACATCTCGCCCTGGCCCTGCTGTTCGGCACCTCTTGCGCCAGTCACCGGCCGGCGATGCCGGTGACGGAGCCGCAAACCTATCTCGCGGACATCTGCGCGAAACTTTCGGAAACATGGCCCGCCAACCATACCGTCACCATTGTCTGTCACGGGCACAGTGTGCCGGCGGGTTATGCCCGGACTCCGGAGGTCCGCACCTTTGATGCCTACCCGTATCTGCTCCATCGCGGATTGAGCACCCGCTTCCCCCACGCCGTCATCAATGTCATCGTCACGGCCATCGGCGGGGAAAACTCCGAGCAGGGCGCCCAACGGTTTCAGCGCGACGTCTTGAGCCTGCGGCCCGACCTGGTGACGATTGATTACGCCTTGAACGACCGGCAAATTGGCCTGGCCCGCGCCGAAAAAGCCTGGCGCTCGATGATTGAAGCGGCGCTGGCCCGCCATGTGAAAATCATATTGCTGACCCCGACCGGTGATTTGACCGCCCGTCTGACAGACCCGGAAGACCCCCTTAACCGGCATGCCGAACTCATCCGCCGGCTGGCCCGCGAGTACCAGGTTGGCATGGTTGACAGTCTCGCGCAATTTCAAGACTATCTCCGGGCCAACGGACAATTTTCTGATTTGATGGCGCAAAGCAACCATCCTGACCGCCAAGGCCATGAGTTGGTCGCGGCCCAATTGTTAAACCAGTTTCCTGCACCCCTATCAAAACCATGATCATTTTCACCCCAACCGGATTTGATATGAAGACGGCCGCCCGGAAGATATTTTTCACCGCCATCATCCTGGCCCTCCCCCTGATCACCGCCCGCGCCGCCGACATCGTCTCCCTCGCCGGCAAGTGGAACTTCCAGCTCGATCCCGCCGACCAGGGCATCACCAACAACTGGCCCGCCCGCACCGGGACGCTGCCCGATACCATCAAACTGCCCGGGACCACCGACGAGGCCGGCTTCGGCACCGTGAACACCAATGTCGAAGTCGGGGTCCTCTCGCGCCGCTATAAATATTACGGTCCCGCCTGGTATCGCCGCGAAATCACCGTGCCCGCCGCCTGGCAGAACCGCGACCTCGACCTCTTCCTCGAACGCGTCATCTGGGAAAGCCGCGTCTGGGTGGATGGCCGGCCGCGCGATTCGCAGGAATCCCTGAACACGCCGCATGTCCACCATCTCGGCCGCCTCACTCCCGGCCATCACGTGCTGATGGTCCGCATCGACAACCGTCCGCTCCATCCCATCGGCATCAACGGCCACAGCTACACCGAACAGACCCAGACCATCTGGAACGGCGCCGTCGGGCGCATCGAATTGCAGGCGCGTGACGCCGTCCATATTGCCACCACCCGCGTCTTCCCCGATGCCGCCCACCGCCAGGCCGCCGCCGAACTCACCCTGCAAAATGATGACCCCATGGCGCAGCCCGCCACCGTGCTGTTGCAACTGCACAAACGCGGCTCGCACCAGATCATTGCGGAAACAGAAACCAATTTCACTGCCGCCCCCGGTTCCAACACCGTGCCGGCGCAGGTCACGCTCGCGCAATCGCCCGATTTGTGGGACGAGTTTTCCCCCAATCTCTACACCCTCGACGTGACCGTGAAAGCCGCCGGCACGAAGGATTCAGACAGCCAGACCTTCGGCTTCCGCGCCGTCTCCCGCATCGGCCAGCACATCGCCATCAACGGCCGCCCCGTCTTTCTTCGCGGCAACCTCGACAATCTCAATTTCCCGCTCACCGGCTACCCCGCGATGAACGTGGACGGTTGGAAGCGCCTCTTCAATATTTACAAATCCTACGGCCTCAACCACGTTCGCTACCACACTTGGACGCCGCCGGAAGCCGCCTTCATCGCCGCCGATGAACTGGGCATCTACATCCAGGCCGAAATCATCTGGGTCCAGCGCCCGCTCGGCAATGACGTCGCCGGCAGCCGCATGGAAGGCATGAATTTCGGCTCCTTCCCCGAGGAACTGCGCACGCCTCCCGGCACGATCGATAATTATGTTCATGATGAGATGCGCCGCGTGATGAACGCCTACGGCAACCATCCGTCCTTCGTCCTGTTCACCATCGGCAATGAGATGGGCCACTACGATCATGAGGTTTGCGACCAATGGTTGAAGGACATCAAGACTTACGATCCGCGCCGCTTCTACGCCATCACCACCGCCCGCCGCATCTCGCCCGAGGATGACTTCAGCGTCACCCACGCCATCCCGAATGTCGGCTGGTGCCGCGATACGATCCGCCCCGCCAATAATTGGGACTACGAAACCATTTACGCGCAGGCCCCCGTCCCCATCATCGCCCACGAAGTCGGCCAGTGGCCCGCCTTCCCCACCTGGGACGAGATCGGCAAATACACCGGCGTGCTCCGCGCCCGCAACTATGAACACTTCCGCGATCTGGCCGAATCCAACGGGGTCGCCAGCCTCGACCACGCCTTCCGCGCCGCCTCGGGCGCCGTTTCCCAGCGCCTCTACAAGGACGAGATCGAAAGCCATCTCCGCACCGCCGATTGCTCCGGCTTCGACCTGCTGAGCATTCAGGATTATTCCGGGCAGGGCGAGGCACTCGTCGGCTGGCTGGATTCCTTCTACGACAGCAAGGGCATCGTGACCCCCGAACGTTTCCGCCGCTGGTGCAGCCCCACCGTTCCGCTCGCGCGGCTGGACAAATACATCTACGAATCCGGCGAAACGCTCACCGCCCGCGTCGATGTCGCCCATTACGGACCCAAGGCCTTGGACAACATCACCGCCTCGTGGTCCCTGCGCGACCGGCATGGCAAACTGCTCGGTCAGGGCAAACTCGCCCCGACCACTCTCCCGCTCTCGAGCGTGACCACCCTCGGCAGTTTCACCGCGCCGCTGGGCGAATGCACCGTTCCCTATCAGGCCCGCCTCGAAGTGAAACTCGACGGCACCGCCTTCGCCAACGACTGGGACATCTGGGTTTATCCCGCGGCTAGCACGCCGGATACCGGCAACGTGGTCGTTTGTGATGACCTCACGGCTGCGCTCAACAACTTGCATGATGGCAGGAAAGTCCTCTTCGATGCCCATCAATTCGGCACCAAGGACAACGCCAGCTACGCCAAATTCAAACCCGCCTACTGGTCCGCCTGGATGTTCCAGGGCCAATACACCCTCGGCGCGCTCGTGCATCAGGCCAGCCCCGCGCTCGCGCAGTTCCCGACCGGCGATCACTACGATTGGCAGTGGGAGGAACTTTGCCGCACCGGCCGCGGCTTCCGCCTGGATGGCTTGCCGCTGGCTTACCAGCCCATCGTCCAGCCCATCGGCGATTTCCATTTCGGCTGGAAGCTCGGCACCGTCTTCGAACTCCGCGTGGGCACCGGCCAATTGCTCGTGTGCGGCTATGATGTTTCCAGCCGCCTCGAGCAGCGTCCCGCCGCGCGCCAGTTGCGCACCAGCCTGCTCGCCTACATGAATTCCTCCGCCTTCGCCCCGCGCACGGAAGCGAGTGCCGCGTTGCTCGCCAAAATGATTCCCCTCGTCCGCACCGCGCCCATCGCCATGCCCACCGGTTTCGCCAATGCCGTGCTCTACGTCAAAGCCGGCGCGAAAGATACGGCCGGCGGCGACGTTCCGTGGAAGACCGAACTCGATGACGCCAAAATCACCGAGGCCGGCTTCGGCTACAGTGTGGAATGCAATGCCATCTGGAAAGACGGCGACGGCACCGCGTGGTGGAGCGATTCCACCCTGCGTCTCCACGTCCGCATCCCCACGCCGCGCATCTATGACCTCTATATTCATTTCCACGATTGGAACGACAACGGCCGCGCCGGCAAGATCAAGTTCGCCGGCCGCGAATACGAGCTTGGCGCCCACACCGGCAAAGGGAAGTGGGTGAAGCTCGAAGTCCTCCGTGAAGATTGCCTGGACGGCCAGATCACCGTCGAGGCCATCCCCACTTCCGGCCCCAACCTGCAGGTCACCGCCCTCGCCCTCGTGCCGCGCTGACCGCTTTATCCCGTCATCTTATGAAACGAATCCTCCTCCTGCTGCCCCTGCTGGCCACGCTCGCCACGCTCGGTGTCCACGCCGGCGACACACTCGACCTCGCCGGCAAATGGAAGTTTCAGATTGATGATGCCCGGACCGGCGTCACGGCAAAATGGTTTGCCGCCCCGCTCGCCGGCGACCAGCAGATCAAGTTGCCCGGCACCATGGATGATGCCGGCCTCGGCCCCAAGAACACCAACGCCCCCACGCTGGAAGGCCCTTACCGGCTCTATAATTACGCCGGCCCCGCCTGGTATCAGCGCGAGATCGAGATTCCTTCGGGCTGGCAGGGCAAACACGTGACCTTGCTGCTGGAACGCTGCCGCTGGGTCACCTCGGTGTGGCTGGATGACCGCTTCATCGGTTCGCGGGACAGCCTCATCGCGCCGCACCTCTATGACTTCGGCACCGCCGTCGCGCCGGGCAAACACCGGCTCACGCTGTGCGTGGACAACACCGTGAAGATCGATCTCGGCCGCTTTGTGTCCGCCCTCTTCGGCGGCACCTGGGGCAACATGAATGGCGTGGTCGGCCGGCTCGAACTCGCCGCCACCCCGCCCGTCTGGATCGAGGATGTGCAGGTCTATCCGGACGTGAAGCAGATGCAGGCCCGCGTCGTGGTGAAAATCGGCAATGCCACCGGGCAGGCCGGCAGCGGCCCGCTGTTGCTCGGCAAACAATCCGTCGTCGCCGCTTGGGATAAATTCGGCGGCCACGCCGAGGCGGTGGTGGATCTGACCGGGGCCAAGCTGTGGGATGAATTCCACCCGGACCTGACCACGCTCGCCGTGAAACTGGGCGCCGACCAGCGCACCGTCACCTTCGGGATGCGCGACTTCGCGGCGCAGGGAACGCAATTCACCCTGAACGGCCGCACCGTGTCGCTGCGCGGCACGCTGGAATGTTCCGTGTTTCCGCTCACGGGTTATCCGCCTTGCGATGTGGCCTCGTGGCAGCGGATTTTCCGCATTGAAAAATCCTACGGCCTGAACTTCGTCCGGTTCCATTCCTGGTGCCCGCCGGAAGCCGCGTTTGCGGCCGCCGACCGCGAGGGCATCCTCATCCAGGCCGAAGGCCCCATGGCCAATGTCACCGCCGGCAGGAACGCCGACCGCGACGAGTTCATCCAGCAGGAGATGAAGCGCATGGTGGATACCTACGGCAACCATCCCTCCTTCTGCCTGATGACGCTCGGCAATGAATACGGCGGCAGCATGCCCCTGCTCACCGGCTGGGTGCAGGCCCTGCGCGACCGCGATCCGCGCCACCTCTATTCCTCCGCCTCCAGCAACCGCCAGCGGACCGAGAACCGCCAGTTCACCGAAAAGGGTGACGGCCGCGGCATTCACGGCCCCGGCACGGAGCACGATTTGAAGGACATCGTGGCCGGCGACACCCGCCCGATCATCGGCCATGAGATCGGCCAGTGGATGTTCTTCCCGGATTTCAAGGAGATGAAAAAGTACTCCGGCGTGATGGCGGTGAAAAATTTCGAAATGGTCCGCGATGATTTGGCGAAGAAGCATCTTCTCGATCTGGCGCCGGACTACGTTGCCGCCAGCGGTCCTTTCGCCGTGCTGCTTTACAAAGAAGAGATCGAAAACCTGCTGCGCACGCCCGGTTACGGCGGGTTCTCGCTGCTTGATCTTCACGACTATCCCACGCAAGGCACCGCGCTGATCGGCCTGCTTGATCCGTTCTGGGATTCCAAGGGTTTTATCACGCCCAAACAATTCCGCCGGTTCTGCTCCCCCACCGTGCCGCTGCTGCGGATGCCGAAGCGCACTTACACCAATACCGAACCGTTCGCCGCCATCGCGGAAATCTCCCATTTCGGCCCGGCGGACCTGGCCGGCGCGCAACCCGTCTGGTCCATCAAGGACGCTTCCGGCCACACCGTCGCGTCCGGCCAACTGGCTCCGCTGACCGTGCCGAGCGGCAAGCTGACGGAGTTGGGCGAGATCCAGGCCTCGCTCGCCGGCATTAGCAAGCCGACCCGCCTGAGTGTGAATCTTTCCCTTGCGGGCACCGGCTTCGCCAATGACTGGGACATCTGGGTTTACCCGGCCTCGGCCGCGCCGCAACCCCCGGCCAATGTGACGGTCAGCACCCAATGGACCGAAGCCAAAGCCGCGCTCGCCGCCGGCCAGACCGTCGTTCTCTTCCCGTCCGCCGTCAATGCCAGCCAGTCGCTCGCCGGCAAATTCCTGCCGGTCTTCTGGAGCCCCGTCTGGTTTCCCACCCAGAAGCCGAACACCATGGGCCTGCTCTGCGATCCCCGGCATCCGCTCTTCGCGCAATTCCCCACCGAGAAATACAGCGACTGGCAGTGGTATGACCTGATGCAGCATTCACGCTATTTCATTCTGGATGACACGGCGGCGGATTATCGGCCCACCGTGCAGGTCATCGATAACTTCGCCCGCAACCACAAGCTCGGGGTCATCTTCGAAGGCCGGGTCGGCCCCGGCCGGCTGCTCGTCAGCGGCTTCGATCTGCCGCAGCTCGGCACCGACCCCGCCGCGCGGCAATTGCTCGCCGGCCTCTATGCCTATGTTGGCTCGGCCAAATTTCACCCGACTGGCGAATTGAATCCCAACTTCCTCGACAATCTGTTCACCCCGGCCAAGCAACCATGACCACCAAACTGTTTCCCCTCGCCGTCCTGCTCGGCGCATCGTTTTCCGTTCACGCCGCCACCGTGCGGCTGGATGAACTGGACCTGACCGCCTTCACCCAGGGCTGGGGCCAGGCGCAGCCCGGCCTGTCCGTCACCAAAACCCCGCTTCGCATTGCCGGCAAAACCTTCGCCCACGGCGTCGGCACGCATGCGGAGAGCGATGTCACCGTCCGGCTTGATGGCCAGGCCCAAACCTTCACCGCGCAAGTGGGGGTGGATGACAATGCCCGCAATGCCGCCGCCGCCATCGAATTCATCCTCTACGGTGACGGCCGCGAACTCTGGCGCAGCGGGGTCTGCCATGTGGGCGACCAACCGCATGGCTGCTCCGTGCCGCTCGCCGGCCTCAAGTCGCTTGAACTCACCGTCACCGCCAATGGCGACGGCATCAACTATGACCACGCGGATTGGGCTGATGCCACTTTCGCCTATGACGGCGCCCCGCCGCAAACCGTCAAGTCTGCCGCCCCCGTCGAGGAAGCGGTCCTGCTCACGCCGCCGCCGCCGCATGAACCGCGCATCAATGGCCCGGCCGTCTATGGCCTGCATCCCGGCTCGCCCTTTCTCTATCGCATTCCCTGCACCGGCGACCGTCCCATGACCTTCCGCGCCGAGAACCTTCCGTCCGGCCTCGCGCTGGACGCCGCCACCGGCATCATCACCGGGCAGGCCGCCACGGCCGGCAGCGTGCGCGTGAAACTGTTCGCCAAAAATGCGCTCGGCGAAACTTCCCGCGAACTGCGGCTGGAAATCGGCAAACAGCTCGCCCTCACGCCGCCGATGGGTTGGAACAGTTGGTACATTTACTACAACCACGTCACCGAGGCCGACCTGCGCACGGCCGCCGACCAGATGATCGCCAGCGGCATGGCGGACTTCGGCTACCAGTATGTGAACTGCGATGATTGCTGGAACGTGCGCACCGGTTCGAACGACCCGGAATTGGGCGGCCCGCCCCGCACCGCGGACGGGGAATTGCTGCCGAACAAACGCTTTCCCGATATCAAGGGCATGGTCGCGCACATCCACGCGCAGGGACTCAGGGCCGGCATCTATATCTCCCCCGGGCCGCAAACCTGCGCCGGTTTCGAGGGCAGCCTGCATCATGAGGCGCAGGACGCCCGCACCTTCGCCGCCTGGGGTTTTGATTTTCTGAAATACGACTGGTGCAGCTACCAAAGCCCGTCCGGGGGCGCCACCGTGGCCGATTACCGGCTTCCCTATCAGCAGATGTGGGACGAAGTCCGGAAGCAGAATCGCGACATCGTCTTCAACCTCTGCCAATACGGCATGGGCGACGTCTGGAAGTGGGGCGGTGAAGTCGGCCATTGCTGGCGCACCACCGGCGATCTCGGCAACGAGCGCGATTCGCGCCTGCCCGGTTTCTACAGCATCGGCCTGAGCAATGCCCGCCATTGGGAATACGCGCACCCCGGCGCGTGGAACGATCCCGACTACATCCTTATCGGCTGGATCGGCGCCGGCTACGGCAAGGGCTTCACCCGGACGAAGCTCACCCCGAACGAGCAATACACCTACCTGAGCCTGTGGTCGCTCATGGCCGCCCCGCTCATCTTCAGCGGCGACATGTCCAAGCTCGACCCCTTCACCTTGAACGTGCTCTGCAACACCGAAGTCATCGGCGTGGATCAGGACCCGCTCGGCAAGCAGGGGCGCATCCTCCGCCAGACCCGCGACGAACTGGTGATGGTCCGGGACCTGGCGGACGGTTCCAAGGCCGTCGGTCTGTTCAATCTTTCACCGCGGGCGCAAACCGTTTCCGTCGCGTGGAGCGACCTTGGGGTCGCCGGCAAGCAGACCGTTCACGATGTCTGGCGGCAGCAAGACCTCGGCCGGTTTGCGGCGGCTTATCAGACTGAAATTCCGCGCCATGGCGTGGCCTTCCTCCGCCTGACGCCGGCACAATAATCAACCCGCATTATTATGATTACTCCCGTCAAAACCGAATCCTCCCCGCTGCCGGCTACGGTGAACAGCGGCTACGTCTGGCTCATCGCTTCCGTGGCCGCGCTGGGCGGCCTGCTCTTTGGCTGGGACTGGGTGGTGATTGGCGGGGCGAAGCTGTTTTTTCAGAGTTACTTCAAGCTGACCACCGCGTCGCAGGTCGGCTGGGCCAACAGTTGCGCCCTCATCGGCTGCCTCGTCGGCGCGCTGCTGGCCGGCGCCGGCAGCGACCGGTTCGGGCGCAAGCGGCTGCTCATCCTCTCCGCCCTCATCTTTGCCGTCACCTCGCTCGGCAACGCCTTTGCGGAGAGCTTCTCCGTCTTCATCGCGTGGCGCATGCTCGGCGGCGTGGCCATCGGCCTGGCTTCGAATCTCTCGCCCATGTACATCGCCGAAGTCGCCCCGGCGGCGATGCGCGGCAAGCTGGTCTCCATCAACCAGCTCACCATCGTCGTCGGCGTTCTGCTGGCCCAGGTCGTCAACTGGCGCATCGGCCGCGACCTGCCGGCCGGCTCCACCGATGAATTCATCCGCACCTCCTGGTTTGGCCAATACGGCTGGCGCTGGATGTTCGGTCTCACCGCCCTCCCTTCGCTCCTGTTCTTCCTCGGCATGCTGGCCGTCCCCGAAAGCCCGCGCTGGCTCGCGAAAAAGGGGCGCACGGAATTGGCGCGCAAAATCCTGGCGCGGATCGGCGGCGAAACCTACGGCACCGCCGCGCTCGCGGAGATCGGTTCCACCCTGGCGGCCGAAGACCGCGAGCAAGTGCGCTGGACCGAACTGCTCGATCCCAGAATGTTCAAAGTCCTTCTGCTCGGGGTGGTCCTCGCCGTCTTTCAGCAATGGTGCGGCATCAATGTCATCTTCAACTACGCGCCGGAAATCTTTCACACCGCCGGCTATGACATCTCCAGCGTGCTGAGCAACATCGCCTGGACCGGTTCCGTGAACCTCGCCTTCACTTTCGTCGCCCTCGGGGTGGTGGATCGCGGCGGCCGCCGTCCGCTCATGCTCTTCGGCTCCGCCGCGCTCGCGGTCATCTACGCCGCCATGGCGCTGTGCTATGCGCACGGGGTGAAGGGCCTGCCGGTGCTCCTGCTCGTGCTCGCCGCCATCGGCTGCTACGCCATGTCCCTCGCGCCGGTCACCTGGGTGGTCATCTCCGAGATCTTCCCGAACCGCATCCGCGGCGCCGCCATGTCCGTGGCCGTCTGCGCCCTGTGGCTCGCCTGCTTCCTGCTCACCGATTCCTTCCCGTGGCTGAATGCCACGCTCGGCGCGGCCGGCACGTTCTCGCTTTATGCCGGCATCTGCGTGCTCGGCTTTGTCTTCATCCGATTGAAATTGCCGGAGACCAAAGGCAAAACGCTCGAGCAGCTCGAACGCGAACTGGTGGATTAAGACGGGTTTTCAAACTGCAGATCGGATGTTTTCTGAGATGAAGCTACTGGCGCCAGCTTTTGGACTGCGGGGGCAAGCGGAGCGCGACCCCGCTTTGGCCGGCAGTGCCGCCGGGTTCGCGCGTGGCAAAGCGCCGTCGCCGCTCCGCTCTGCCGGCGCAGTCCGGGGAGCTTCGGATTTGCCGAACTCATTTAGAATACAGTCCCAATCAACCGTCTAGGCCCCATGCACAAACCGCCGCCGCGCGTCGCGCTCCTCATCGAAAGCTCCCGCACCTACGGGCGCGGCATTCTGCGCGGCATCGCCCGCTACGCCCGGGCGGAGGGTCCGTGGTCGGTCTTCTCCCCGGAACGCGAACTCCACGGCGGCATCCCCGGCTGGCTCAGGACCTGGCGCGGCGACGGCATCATCGCCCGCATCGAAGACCGCCGCGCCGCGCGGGAACTGCTCCGCCTGCAGATCCCCGTCGTGGATGTCCTCGGCAGCGAACGCTTCGCCGGCATCCCCGGTTTTGATACCGATGCCGCCGCCGTGGCCGCGCTCGCCGCCGACTATTTTCTCCGGGCCGGCTACCAGCACTTCGCCTTTTGCGGTTACCGGGGCGTCCCGTTCTCCGATCGCCGCGAGGACGAATTCTCCCGCCAACTGGCCCGCCATGGCCGGCGGCTGCGGGTCTTCACTTCCAAGGTGCTCCCGAATCCGCCGCCCCATATCCAAGCCGTGGAACGCGCCGGGCTCGAAACCGAGCAAGCCATCGCGCAATGGCTGAAAAAGCAACCCCGCCCGCTGGCCCTCCTCGCTTGCAACGACATCCGCGCCCAGCAGGTCCTCAACGCCTGCCGCGCCCACGGTCTCCGCACCCCGGAGGATATCGCGGTCATGGGGGTGGACAACGACGACGTCGTCTGCAACCTCTGCAGTCCTTCGCTCACCAGCATCGAGCCGGACACCGACCGCCTCGGCTACGCCGCCGCCGCCCTGCTCGCGCGCCTCATGCGCGGCGCCGCCCTGCCGGCGGGCATCACCCAGATCCCGCCCGGGCGCATCGTGGAACGCGGTTCCACCGATGTCGTTCCCGTGGCCGACCGGCGGGTTGTGGCGGCGCTCCGGTTCATCCGTGACAATCTGGGCGCCGGCATCTCCGTGAAGGATGTGCTCGCGCACACCGGCCGTTCGCGCACCGATTTGGAGAACCGCTTCCGCCGGACGCTGAAGACCACCATCCGCGCGGAGGTTTTGCGCCAGCGCCTGGGCCGGGCGCGCCAATTGCTGCAAGCGACCGATCTGAATCTGGCGCAGATCGCGAAGCGGGCCGGCCTGAGCACCCCGGCGCATCTGTGCCGGCTGTTCCGCCGCCATTTCAAGATGACGCCGAATGACTGTCGCCGGGCGGGAGCCGAACTTCGCCCGCCAGCGGCAGGCGGACAATGACCGCAGTGTGCCCGGCCGCCGAGGTCATCCGGATCTCGCCCCGGTGCGCGCGGACGATCCACCGGCAGATGCTCAGCCCCAGCCCGCAGCCTTCCACTTCCGCACTGTGCGCCGGGTCCCCGCGGTAAAACGGATCAAACACGCGCGGCAGCACTTCCGGCCGCAGCGTTTTTCCGGTGTTCACAATCGTCAGTTCCGCCATCCCGCCGTCCCGCCGCAGCGCGAAGTCGATCCGCCCGCCCGGCTGGTTGTATTTCACCGCGTTATCCGTCAGGTTCAGCAACAGCTGCCGCAACCGGTGCCGGTCGCCGAGGATGAACATCCTTTCCACCGGGGCAAAGTGAACGGAAAGGCCGGCGGGCTTCGCCAGAATCTGCGCGTCCTCGTACGCATCCCCCGTGATCTCATCCCAGGGCAGTTGCTCGAACTTCAGCTCGATCTGCCCCGCGTCCGCCTTTGTCAGCAGCGTCAGGCCGTCCACGATCCGCGTGAGCCGCCGGATCTCATCCATCTGGTTCAGCAGCTTTTCCCGCTGCGCCGGCGGCAGGTGCTCCTGGTTCAGCTCCGTCTCATACTCGCCGTGCAGCACCGTGAGCGGCGTCTTGAGCTCGTGCGAGGCGTGCAGGGTGAATTCCCGGATGCGCTGGAAGGACCCGTGCAGTCGCGCCGTCATCGCATTGAACACCTCGGTGAGCCGGTCCAGTTCGTCGCCGTTGCCGGAACGCGGCAGGTGGTTCTCCAGATTGCCCTCGTGAATCCGTTCGGCGGCGCGCGTGAGCGCCGCGATGGGGCTGAACGCCCGGCGCATGAGCCACCAGCCGCCGGCGATCGCCAGCAGGCCGGACGGAACGCCGCACCAGAGCAGAATGCGGAACACCTCCAGCAGGTCGCCGTCATCCGTTTCCCCGCTGTGCTCCGGGGAGGCGGCGATCACCGCGGGCGGTTCGGGCGCAAAGGCATGCCACGTCAGCCCGCCCATCACGATCAGCGAGACGAACATGATCGCCGTATACCACAGGGTGAGGCGGGTGCGGACCGTCATGGCGTCTCCCTCAGCACGTAGCCGATGCCGCGCACCGTGTGCAGCAGCTTCGGGGAAAACCCGTCGTCAATCTTCTCGCGCAGGCGCTTCACATACACGTCCACCAGATTCGTGCCCGGATCAAAATCATAGTCCCACACCTTTTCGATGATGCTCATGCGCCCGCAGATCTGGCCGGTGTGATGCAGCAGATATTCCAGCAGCCGGTATTCGCGCACGGTGAGCTCGATCTTCGTTTCGCCCCGCCGGGCTTCGTGCGCCACCGTGTCCAGCGCCAGGTCGGCCAGCCGGAGGATGGTGGATTTCGATTCCGTGCTGCGCCGGACCAGCGCGCGGACCCGCGCGACCAGTTCGGCGATGATGAACGGCTTGGGCAGATAATCATCCGCGCCGGCGTTGAGCCCGGCGACGCGCTCGTTCACTTCGCCCCGGGCGGAGAGCAGCAGGATGGGCGTGGCGTTCCGCCGCTCCCGCAGCTGCCGCAGCACGCTCAGGCCGTCGCGCCCCGGCAGCATGATGTCGAGCACGATGACATCGAAGGGCGTGGCCGAGGCCGCGTTCAGGGCGTCATCGCCGCGATGGCAGACATCCGCGGCGAAGCCTTCGGCCTGGAGCGCTTTCCGCACAAAGGACGCCGTCTTCTTCTCGTCTTCCACCACCAGGACTCGCATGTCGGCAGGATAAATCAGCCGGGGCGCGCGGGCGAAATGTTTTTCCACCCGCCCGCAGCCCCGGGCGCGGGTGATAAGGTTCCGGGAGCGCGGCGTTCACGCCGCTTCAACTCCCGTCCGACCAACCGGGGTGGAACATTCCCCACCCCGTTCATTTTTCCCGGTGAAGCGACCTGAAGGTCGCGCTCCGGGGGCAGCAGGGTAGGCCGCCTCAGTCTTTGTCCCCGGCCTTTTCGTGCTCCACATTGACGAGCTCGCCCGTGATGGCGTCCACGTTCACCTCGGTGGTGTCCTTGGTGTCCGGCGTGCTGAGGTCAAAGGACCAGATGAGCTTGCCCTTTTCCTTTTCCAGCTCGGCTTCCTTGACCGTGCCGTTCGGCACCTTGGCCAGCGCCGTTGCCTGGGCCTGGTCCTTGGTCACCTTGGCCTGCGCCTGCAATTCCGCCTGCCCGGCTTTTTCCGATTCGCACCCGATGGCACCCACCGCGAGGAGGACGGCCGCCAGGGTTCCGCTGAGGATGGTTTGCTTGTTCATATAATTTGAATGTTGGATCACCGGACCGGCGGGATGCCGGCCGCGGTTGTCAGTGCCAAGCAAACCATATTCAGGTGAATATCGGCTGACGGCACGATGAATCTTTTGTCATCTGCCGTCATCCGCCCGCCCGGCCGGATCTGAAAGAACCCCGAAATCGTGCCGGGCCATTCTCCATCCGCCATCTGCCATCCGCGCCCCGCCTTCCCGCCTCCCGGAAAATCCCTTTGAATCCGCCGGCCATTGGTGCTAGGTTGGACCCGACCGATGAACCCGTTTCAAATCATTTTCACGCCGGCCAGCGCGGCCGAACTGGCCAAGATGCCGAAAGAGCTGCAGCTCCAGATCCTCGGCGAATTCCGCGGCCTGCCCCAGCACGTCCTCGGCACCGAGCTGGATGATTTCGGCAAGCTCGAGCGCGACGGCCGCATCCTGCACCGCTTTCGCGTGGGTGATTACCGCGTGTATTTCGAGCGCCACGAACTCGGCGTGCTCGTCCACCGCATCCTCAGCCGGAACACGCTCAAGGATTTTTTCTATCGCTCCGGCCTGAAGAGCGGCGAAGACGAGGCGCTCCAGGAAAACCCGAAGTTCTGGGAGCTCATCGCCAACGCCCGCGCGCAGACGCGCTGACTGCGGCAGGGTCACCGGCCTTCACCACGAAGGCACCAAGGGGGAAAGCATCACGCAGGGACGCGGAGACGCAGAGCCCGCCTTTCTGGCGCCAGCTTGTGGAGTGCGGCAGTCCTCTGCCGCTCTCGCCTGCCACGGGCGCCGGGTAATCGGAATAATCTGTCCCCTGCAAACCACCGCCTCATCCCGGAAAGTTTTAACGGGCACGTCATAATTGGTTCGGTCATCATCGGTCCGACCAATCCGATGGAAGGGTGATACGGTTTGCATTCGACGGATTGGTCCCATTTGGTGACGCTGATGGCTGGCGACAGCGGCAGAGGACTGCCGCACTCCACGACGCTGACGCGCCGCCGGTGCCGGGGAAGGGGTGAAATTGGTTTTAACCACCGGCATTGAAAACCCGTCAATGCCCGAGCGGATGCGCGCCTTTCTCCTCCACATAGCGCAGACCGTGAATGTGGCGCTTGCCGATCAGAAAAATCCCGAGCCCGATCCACGACGTCGCCGCCAGGACGATCGTCACGGGTTGCAAGGTGTGCGAGTCAAAATAGCTGATGCTCGCCGAGGCCAGTCCGGAAATTCCGATCTGCAAGAATCCCAGCATGGCCGAGGCGCTGCCGATGTTCCGGTCGAACGGCACCAGCGCCAGCGCGGCGGCATTCGGATAGGCCAGTCCCAGGCAGGACAGCGCAATGAACAGCAGTACCAGCGTCATCCCCAGCCCGAACCAGCCGAAATGGATGCCCGCCAGAAACAGCAGCGCCACCGGACATTCCACCAGCAGCGAGGCGCGATAGATCTGTTCGCTCGAGAATTTCCGCAGCAACAGCACGTTCACCTGGTTGCTGCCGATGAAACCGACGGCCAGCCCGGCGAAAATGTAGCCGAAGGTCTGGGCATCCACGTGATACACCTCCATGAAGATGATCGGCGACCCCGCCACGTACACCAGCAATCCGGCGAAAGCGAACGCCCCGGACAGCGCGTAGGTGAGGAACTGCGGTTCGCGCAGCACTTCCAGATAATTCCGCGCGATCGGCAGCGGTTGCAGTGAAACGTTCGGGTCCGGCTCGTGCCCTTCCGGCAGATACCAGTACAGCGCCGCCACATTCAGGGCCGCGAACCCGGCCAGGATGATGAACACCCAGGTCCAGCCCAAGTGGATGGACACCTGGCTCCCCACCGTCGGGGCCAGCAGCGGCGAGGCCCCCAGAATCAGGATGAGCAGCGAGATGATCCGGGCCGTTTCCTTGACCGGAAAGAAATCCCGCACCATCGCCATCGCCGCCACCTGGGCCGCGCAGCCGCCCAGCGCCTGCACGAAGCGCATCGCCACCAGCCAGCCGAGGGTGTGCGATCTCATGCACAGCAGCGACGCCCCGATGAACAACGCCAATCCCGCGTAGAGCGGACGCTTGCGTCCGAACCGGTCCAGCAACGGCCCGTAAAAGAGTTGTCCCACCGCCAGCCCCGCAAAATAACTGGAGATGGAAAGCGAAATCTGGGCGGTGGAAGTATGCAGCGCCGCCGCGATCCCCGGGAACGCCGGCAGATACATGTCGATGGCGAACGGGCTGATGGTGGACAGCGCGCCCAGGATGAAAATGATCAGGGTACGATTGGGAGCGGATTCAGACATGGGAGATAAAGGGATTGCAAGGCGCGACAAAACCTCCGGACCGACCGGGTGAACGGGGAGGCAATGATTCCAAGGCATTGGACATCAGACTGTCCCAGTTTAGTTCAACTTCGCCAGGATGCAAGGAACCGGGCGGCTCACCGTCAGAGCCACAGCCTGTAGCGGCGGCCTGCGACCGCCGTCCCCCGCCCGACCAACGCCCTCCGCTTGCTTACTTCGGGCTTAATGGGTGGCAGGCCACCTTGTCATAACTTTTTCAACCTGATGCCAAAAATCGTGCAGGTGCCCGCACCCCCTCCGCATTCACCGCGCACTTATTACCACTGGATATTGGGCGTTGGCTGTTCGCTGTTGGCTGTTTTTTCATAATTCACCCTTCATCCTTGCTTCTATTCCTCCGGCTCAGCCGCACCCGCCAATGATGGCGGAATCAAACTGGAGAATTGACACCTTAATATAATCATGAGATTTTCTTAAGAGCTTGCCGACCGGCATCATGACAGCATGACCGGACCGCCAAGCCATGTGGAAAACTGGGCGGATGTTGTCCGGCCCGCGAATCAACAAGGCATCATCCAATGAAATTTTTCCGTAACTTTGCCCGCGGGCTGGGTCTCGCCTTGCTCGGTGTTTTTTGCCAGCCCGCCGGCACCGGACTGGCCCAGGGAACTGCGTTCACCTACCAGGGCCAGTTGCAGACCGGCGGCAGTCCCGCCAACGGCCTGTTCGACCTCCGCTTCACTCTCTACCCGGCCGTCACCAACGGCACCCCGTCCGGCGCGCTCACCAATGCCGCCACGCCCGTCACCAACGGACTCTTCCTCGCCACGCTGGACTTCGGCGCCGTCTTCACCGGCTCCAACTGCTGGCTGGAACTCGCGGCGCGCACCAATGGCGGCGCCACCTTCACCACGCTCTCGCCCCGCCAGGCGGTCCTGCCGGTGCCGTACGCCATTTATTCGGCCGGCGCCGCCGTGGCCGCCAGCGCCAACTCCGTCGCGGCCGCCAGCCTCGTCGGCACCGTCCCGCTGGCGCAATTGCCCGGCACCGTCGTCACCAATGGTGCCACCGGCGTAACCGTCTCCGGCAGCTTCACCGGCAACGGCGCCGCCGTCACCAATGTGAACCTGTTCAGTTTGAACACCGGCGGTGCGCTCGCCGGCACAACCAATTACACCACCAACTACAGCAACTTCAGCTTTGTCCTGGCCGCCTCGCCCGTGGTGGGCAGTTACCCCGTTGCCGTCATCGCCGCCGATATCAATGCCGACGGCTATCCGGATCTGATCTGCGCCAACAGCGGGGTCACCGTTGGCACCCTTAGCATTCTCACCAACAACGGTGCCGGCAGCTTCGGTTCCAACGCCACCCTCACCGTCGGGTTCAACGTCGGGTCCGTCATCGCCGCGGATGTCAATGGCGACGGCAAACCGGACCTCATCTGCGCCAACAGCGGCAACAACACTCTCACCGTGTTCACCAACAACGGCACCGGCATTTTTGGCTCCAATGCCACCCTGAACACGGGCTCCTACCCGGATTCCGTGATCGCCACCGATGTCAACGGGGACGGCCATCTGGATCTGGTCTGCGCCAACCAGAATAGCTACACGCTGACCGTGTTCACCAACAACGGTACCGGCGGCTTCGGCTCCAATGCCACCCTGAACGCCGGCAACGCCCTTTCCTCCGTCATTGCCGCCGATGTCAATGGCGACGGCAAACCGGATTTGGTCTGCGCCAACAACGGCAGCAGCACCCTGGTCATTTTCACCAACAACGGTACCGGCATTTTTGGCTCCAACGCCGCGCTGCCGGTCGTGAGCGGCCCCCTGACCGTGGCTGCGGCGGATGTGAATGGCGATGGTCACGTGGACCTTTTCAGCGCCAACAACGATCACCACGTCATCACCGTCTTCACCAACAATGGCAGCGGCATTTTCAGTTCCAACACCACCCTCATTGTGGCTGGCTATGCCGCGGATTCCGTCTGCGCGGCGGACTTCAACGGCGACGGCCACGTGGATTTGGTCTGCGCCAACTATAATGAAAACAACCTGACCGTGTTCACGAACAACGGCAGCGGCGGCTTCGGACTCAGCGCCACGCTCAGCACCGGCAACTCCCCCTATTCCGTCATCACCGCCGATCTCAACGGGGACGGCGCGCCGGACTTGGTGTGCGTCAATGACGGCACCAACACCCTCACCGTGCTGACCAATGCCAGCACGCTCACCCCCGTCCCCGCCGGCCTCACCGCCCGTTTCGCCGGGAATGGCGCCAGCCTCACCGGTCTCAACGCTTCGCAACTCACCTCCGGCACCGTCCCACTGGCTCAGTTGCCGGGAACCGTGCTCACCAACACGGAAAACGGGGTCACCCTTGGCGGCAACTTCTCTGGCACCCTCGGTGGCAACGGCGGTGGCCTGACCAACCTGCCAGCGGCGGCCGTTACCGGCGGCCTCACCACCAATATCCTGACCTCCTCCAGCGGCGGTCACACGCTCTATATTACCAACGGCATCATCATGCGCGTCCAGTGACCGGTCCGGCTCCCCGGGGAGAGAGGGCCGGGGTGAGGGTGAGCGGTCACACAGATTTTTGTCTCAAGCCTCCGCGCCTCGAAATTGGCTGCTGGGCGTTGGCTGTTCGCTGTTGGATGTTATTCATAATTCATCCTTCACCCTTCATCCTTGCCCCTATTCCCCCACCGGTTTCACATCCACCGACACCTTCACCTGATGGCTCCCGCCGCCGGTTAAAATCCCCGCCACCGGGCTGACATCGCCGAAATCGCGGCCGTAGGCCACCGTGATATGTTCGCCGGCGGGTTGCACGTTGTTCGTGGGATCAAAATCCACCCAGCCCGCGCCCGGCGAGAAAACGGAGAACCACGCATGGCTCGCATCCGCCCCCACCAGCCGTGTCCGCCCCGGCGCCGTGTGCGTCCGCAGATACCCGCTCACATACCGCGCCGGCAGGCCCAGCGACCGCGCGCACGCGATCGCCAGATGCGCGAAATCCTGGCACACCCCGCGCCGCTTCTTCCACACTTCCTCCAGCGGCGTCGCCACCGTGGTCGCCTTCGGATCGTATTTGAAATCCTTGAAGATCCGGCGCGTCAGCTCCGCCGCGCCGGCCAGCAGCGGCGTGTCCGGCTGAAAACTCTCCGCCGCATACGCCGCCAGCTCCCGCGCCGCGCGCACCTGCGGCGAATCGAACACAAATTCATACGGCGCCACCACCTCCGGCGACACCGGGTCGCGGAACAGCCGCGCCACTTCCTCCCACGGCGGCGAATCCGGCGCCACCGGCCCCGCCGCCGTCACCGTCACCCGGCTCTTCGTCACCACTTCCAGCCGCCGGTGGATCTCCTGGATCGTGAAAAAACACAGCTGGTTCCCGAAATAATCCGGCCGCAACCGCCGCCGCGCCGGCCGCGGATGGATCTCCAGCGAGAATTCCCCGCACGCCTGCCCCGCCGTCACCCGCGGTTCCAGCCGCGCCACATGATGCGACACGCTCACCGGCGCCACGTACTCATACAGCGTCCGGTGCACCACGTCGTAGCTCACCCCGCCGGCCGGGCCTTGCGACTGGCCTTGCGATTGCCCCAGGTTCTGCGCCTGCCCCTGCGGCTGGTTTTGAAACTGGTCCTGAAAACTGTTTTGGAACTGGTTGTTCATGGCACCCCCGCCTCGCTTTCGCGCCCCGTGCGCGAGATGGCTGAATGCGCGAAATACGTCGCTGCGATGGCGTTCGAGATCTGCGGCAGATACTCCAGCGTTTCGCGGATGATGAGAGCCGTCTCGCTCGCCGCCCACTGCTCGCGCGGTCCCGCCAGTTCCCGCGCATCCGCCCGCTCGAGCCGCGAGAGGCACCGCTGCAAAATCCGTTTGCCCGAGCCTTCCACATCCTCGCGCTCCGCCGGCAGCTTGTTGAAATGCTTCATCAGTTGCTTGATCTGGAACAGCACCGACCGCGGGTTCTTGTCGTCCAGCAGCAGCAGGTCGAACACCGCCGGCACCGTCGCCAGCAGATTGTAGCGCGAGCGGAAGGTGATCGAGCTGTCCGCCACCTCCAGCACCGCTTCGAGCAGACTCGGGTTTTCCGCCTCCGGCGCGTGCAGCGTCGCCTCCAGCATGGTGCCCAGATACATCGCCCGCTCCAGCCGCAGACCCATGTCGATGAAGCGCCACGCCTGCGCGCGCGTCATGTTCTCGCGCGCCAGCCCCTGGAACGCCGCCAGACTCAGCAGCGTATGCGTCAGCACGCCCACGGCATCCCCCGCCAGCATCACCAGACTGCTCGCCGGCTGCGCGAACCGGTCGTTCAACTGGTTCAACACGCGCCACATGTCGTTGGAAGTGCGGTCCCGCACCACCACCGCCAGCCGTTGCAATTGCTCCGCCGTCTGCCGCAGACTTCCCGGCCGGCCCGGATCGAAGATCGCCGCCAGCAGCTCCGCCTCGAAGGCCTCGCTGTTCTGGTACAGCTCCGGCTCCTCCGTGTGCAGGGGCAATTGCCCCTGCGTCGCCAGCGTTTGCAGCAGCGGCTGCAGCATCGGCTGCGTGTTGCCGGTGCTCTCCGGATTGAACCGCAGCAAGGCGCTGCGCAAGAGCCGCGCCGTGGCATCCGCCCGCTCCGAATAGCGGCCGAGCCAGAAAAAATTGTCCGCCAGCCGCGACGGCAGGTTGTTCCCCGTGCGCCGCAACTCCACCTTTTGCGCGGATTCCAGCAGCAGCGACACTTCCTCCACCGGCGTCGCCGAGGTCACCCACGTGTCCTTGCTGCTCCCGCCCGTCTGCATGGAAATGAAATGCCCGCCCGCATCCGGCGATACGCGCGTCAGCCCGCCCGGCATCACCCGGTAGCTGCCGTTGTGCGCCACCAGAAACACCCGCAGACTCACCGGCCGCGCCACCAGGCCCGCCTTGTCCCACACCCCCGCCGAGGACAGCTCCACGCCCTCCTGCGCCACGAACAGGTCCGGGTCGAATTCGATCAGCTTCCGCAATTCCTCCACCTGCGCCGGCGGCACGGTCTCCGTGCGGAACGCCGGCCGCACCACCAGCCGGTCCAGGTGTTCCAGCACATACTTGCGCGCCTTCGGCTGCCCGCACCACCACGTCGCCACCGAGGGCAGTTGCAATTCCCCGCCCAGCAGATGCCGGCACAGCCCGGGCAAAAACGACATGAACGCCGGGCTTTGCACCAGCCCGCTCCCCAGCGAATTCGCCACCACCACCTGCCCCGCCCGCAGCGCCTCCACCAGGCCCGGCACGCCCAGAATGGAATCGTTCCGCAACTCCAGCGGATCGCAAAAATCATCGTCCACCCGGCGCAGGATCACATCCACCGGCTCCAGCCCCGACAGCGTTTTCAGGAACACCCGGTCATCCCGCACCGTCAGGTCCTGCCCTTCCACCAGCGTGTAGCCCAGGTAACGCGCCAGATACGCCTGCTCGAAATACGTTTCATTGCGCGGCCCCGGCGTGAGCATCACCACCCGCGCAGTTTCCACCCCGCGCGGCGAAAGCGCTGCCAGCGCATGCCGCATCGCCCGGAAAAATCCCGCCAGCCGCTCCACATGGTTTTCCCGGAACGACTCCGGCAGAATGCGCGAGGTCACCAGCCGGTTCGCCAGCGCATAGCCCATCCCCGTCGGAATCTGGGTGCGATCCGACGTCACCCACCAGCGCCCGTCCGGCGACCGCGCCAGGTCCGCCGCGTAAAACGTCAGGCGCGAACTCTCCGGCACGCGCATCCCGTGGCAGGGGCGCAGAAAATCCGGCTGGGCGAAGACCAGGGCCGGCGAGAGCCAGCCCGAGCGGATGAGCTCCTGCGGACCGTAGCAATCCGCCAGAATCCGGTTCAGCAACGTCGCCCGCTGGATGAGGCCCGCCTCCAGCTTCCGCCATTCCTCCGGTGCGATCACCAGCGGGATCGGGTCCAGCTGCCACGGGCGTTCCGCGCCGCGCGGGTCCGTGTAGACGTTGTAGGTGATGCCCTGTTCCTCCACCAGCCGCTGGGTCGTGTCCCGGCGCCGGCGCCATTCCTGGGGATTATATTGTTCCAGCGCCGCCAGCAACCGCTCATACGCCGCCCGCGGCTGCCCGTCCTCCGCCAGCACCTCGTCAAACGCCGTCCGCGACCGCTGGTAATTATCCAGCAGCCCGCCTGACGGTTTGGTTTTGCGATCGCCCACGGCTTCCTGCATTTTTGACAGGCTATCCCTTGCGCCGCCAAAAGCAAAGTCTGCATACATCCCCTGCGGGAGGTCCTGCAGGTGAAGTAGCGGCAGGCATCCCTGCCTGACGTAGAGGGCGGCATCTTGCCGCCCGGGAACGGCGGACGAATTATCCAGACCGTGGACAATATCGGGAGACACTTGGCGGGCGGAGTTTTTTCCGCCGGGCTGGAAGCCCAGGCTCTACGGCAGGCAAGGATGCCTGCCGCTACCGGCGGGAGCGCAACCTTCAGGTCGCTTCAACGGGAACTCGAAAATGGGTGGGGAATGCTTCACCCCGTTCGGCCGGGCGAAAGTTGAAGCGGCGTGAACGCCGCGCTCCGGGGGCAGTGGCAGGCAAGCTGCGCCCCTCTACGCCGGTGGGGCAAAGCTGCCGCTTTGCCATGGCTCCGCCAGCCGCAAGCGCTCCGCACCCCGCGCCAGCTTCCCCCCGACCTTGGGCATTAGACCTTGGGCATTAGACTTTGGACATTAGACCTTGGACTTTGGACTTTGGACTTCGCCCCCGCCCCTCCCGCCGCGCGCAAATCCAATATCGCAAATCGAAAATCACCCGCGATACTGCTCGTCGCTCACGTGTTCCAGCCACTCCACCACCTTGCCGTCCAGCGCCTCGGCGATGGCGATGTGCGTCATCGCCGTGGCCGGCGCCGCGCCGTGCCAATGCTTCTCGCCCGGCGCGAACCACACGATATCCCCCGGCCGGATCTCCTCAATCGGCCCGCCGACCCTTTGCGCGCGGCCGCACCCGGCGGTCACGATGAGCGTCTGTCCCAGCGGATGCGTATGCCACGCCGTGCGCGCGCCCGGCTCAAAGGTGACGATGGCCCCGCCGATTCGCGCCGGCTCCGTCCCCTTGAATGGCGAATCGATCCGCACCGTTCCCGTGAACCAATCGGCCGGTCCTTTGTTCGATGGCTGTGTGCCTGCGCGGATGATGTTCATATCAGGTTCCAACCTGCGCCCGGATTGGAACCTTGTCCAGCAAGATTTAAACGCGTGAACCCCCGCCTTGGTTTTGAAATGAAAAAACACACTCCTGTGCTGAGCATAAACCTGGCCACCGGGCGATTCCGCGACGGTCAGGGTGAGACGACGGATGGTAGGGCGCGGCACCGAGGCTCACAAATAACTCACCGACTTCATGGCGTACTGTGGGTGCCGCAAAACACAAAAGCCCGGAGACCTCATTTGCAACCGGTCGGCAACTTTAATCCGGCCGCGTCGGTTGGCAGGCGCGGCGCGCACGGAGTGACGCGCCCTACTATGAGAACGGTTGTCAAGCCCGGTAGTTTTTTTTGGGTTTCAGTTCATCTTTCTTTTAT
>Ga0316222_1001338_pt1 | contig 30435 bp, 33 predicted proteins | sample TBH18011metaG_FD_206008 | JGI IMG/M metagenome (GOLD analysis project Ga0316222, IMG submission 206008) | Freshwater microbial communities from Trout Bog Lake, Wisconsin, USA - TBH18011 | ecosystem: Environmental > Aquatic > Freshwater > Lake > Hypolimnion/Profundal zone | place: USA: Wisconsin... | reverse complement strand
TTTGATTTGACTTTGAGTTTGCTTATTTGTTGATGAAACTTTTGTGACTGTAATATGCAACGAATCTGCGATTTGTTGAATGTTTAAGTTTGCAATTGAAAGTTGTGAATTAATATTGTCAATTTGTTTTTTTTGAATTAGGTTGGCTTTATATAAGTCAGAATTATTTTTTTCAAGTGTTTTTATTTTGTCAGTCAATTTTGAAATTTCCGAATAAAATTTTGCTTTCGAAATAGTAGAATCGGGGGTTTGTGCAAACAAATTTGTACAAATCAAAAGAATTAGTATTAGAAATATATTTTTTTGCATAATATATTATTTACGCAGTTGGTTTTGAAAAACGCCAACCTTCATTTATTAATTTATTTAAAACTGGATAATTTCTGATTGTTGATTCGTTTGTGCCTTTTATTGCTTCTTTAGAAGTTTGTTGATCTTTAAGAATAGTTCCTAAAACCCAACCAATACCTGCACCAACCAATAAACCTGCTAACCAAAATCCATCTGCAAGTGCGCCAATTATTAAACCCACAAGTGCACAACCAATTAAGATGAAAGTAAATTTATCTGAGCTATTACTATGAATTTTTTGGCATTCTGTACACCTTGGAATAGTTACAGGAAGATAAGAATATTTTACACTTCTTGGAAAATAGCTACGGCTTGTTTCCTTATATATTGTAATTTCAAACTTACTGGTGTCTTCTGGGGGATTGTTACCACAAAACCAACAGTAATAATAATGTTTGTCCTCAATATATTGTTTGCATGAGTCTAAATTTTCTTTTGCTCTTTCTTTTGTTCTTTCAGTTACTGCAACACTAAGTGCGTATTCGTATTCGTGTAAATAAGCTTCTTCACCTTTAATTGCGTTTATATAATCAATCTCACCTTTAGGATCTTTACATATATTAAAAGCATCAATACCACATTGTATTATAGCAAGTGAAAGCTTATCGCCAATTATCTGATATTGAAAATCGTTCACGTTCAAAATGTTTTTCAAATATTCTATATCCGTTTTAGTATTACGGATAAGATTTTTGCCAATTTCAGCAGCTGTAGCAGGCGAATTTCTTCTTTCTAATGTTGCTTTTTCGATTTCTTTGTCAATGTTTATAATTTGCTTTGAAACAAATTTGTTATTTAGAAACTGTGTAGCTTCAACTGGAAATGTTGAAAAAATATTTATCAATTGTTTTGTTGAAATACCTCCTGATTTATCAATATACTTTTTTAATGATTCTATAAGATCGTTGATATAAAAATGAAGTGCATTTTCTGAATTATAAATGTATCTATCTCCTGCAATGAGTTTTGAGTAATCCTCAATGTTTTCAGTTGTAAAGAAATTTTTTATTAATGCAATTCCTTTTTTGAAATACTCAAGCTGAATTGTACCGCTATTCGTAGCTAAGCTTAAATAAAGAGTTGAAAGATTTTTTATACTACTGAAATTCTTTGAAGAAATATTTAGGCCTTCTCCGTAAATATCATCTTCAATAAGTTTGCAGAACTTAAAATTTCTAAAAGAAATTTTTTGGTTCTTTGTTACTTTAAAGCCAAAATATTTCCCAAAGAATGGTTCTGCTTGATAAGAACCAACAAGAATATCATTTACATAAAAAGTTAATTGATTTTCTATTTTTTTTATTTGAATATGATTAGATCCCCATTTATTAAATTTGGGAGTATCCTTCCACTCAATATAAGGGGTATACAGATAGTCTAGATATTTGCAGTACATGAAACTATCGCTACCAGCTATTCCAAAAAAATAATAATTACCCTGATCTCTACCGAAAACTATACCATAGCTTTCATTGTCCACACCGTTTATCCATTCGGTATCGCAATCTATAGACCAGTTTTCCTCAAAATCTAAATCATAAAATAAGCAAGGTATCGAAGATGTTTCAGCTTTTTTTCTTTCAACAATATATTCATGAGTATTCTTGTGTAAAGAATGATTATCATTATCTTCTTCAGGCCAACTAGTTTTTTGGCTAATTAAATTTTCAGATAATATAGATGATTTATAAATTTTATGTTTATTTGCGAAAACAGATTTTCCCCAAATTTCAATTGCTTTATTCGTGTTGCCTTCTTTCAGGACTTCAAGTGCAAGTTCATCAACGCTGTTATTTTTCCAAAACCAAAAGAGTGAATAAAGGAATTTGCTTTCACTTTGCTCAATTTGTTTTTTAGCCTCTTCAATTAAATGGGGTGTGCGATCAATTGATTCTAGAAAAGGAAAGTCTGTTTCATATGTTTTTGATTTACCCATCTCAGCATAGGTCGAAAGCATATTAATTTGTTTGGCAATTTCCCTTTCACTTGCGGTTATTGGTAAACCAAGAATTCTATAAGGATTATTGTGAATGTGATTCATTTTATTGATTGTCCTTAAAGTTTATTTGTAAGTAGTAACAATATAAAACTCCCAAGAATAACCTTGGTTACTTTTTAAATTTTCAGAGCCAATATTTGGAATTATTCCTGGTGCAGATGCCCTATAACTAATTGTACCCGGCTCAATAGTTAAAGTTCTTTTTTCTTTAGGATCGAATGAATATGTTACAGAATTTATCTTTAAGGTTAATGTTAGTTTGGTATTATTGAAAATAACAACTTCCGAATTGTATGAAGAAGTTTCTCCGTTTGATGAAAAAATTCCTTCGTCATTTTCTTTTACTTGTTTTCCAATCTTGACAAATGATTTATGAACATAGCCTTCTTTATTTGTGCTAATATCTATGATATTGTAAAAATCATTTTCTGTTTCAAGTGATACAATAAAGATTTGAGTACCAGATTTTAAAGAACTAATAATATTGTACTCTTTGTTTGGGCCCTCTCGAAAGTTTACTTGCTTTGTAATTGTACCAATAAAGGATTGCCCAAAAGAAGTTACACAGATATATAAAATTACAAGCGTGCCAAGTAACTGTTTCATAAAGAAAGATTTTTATGAATGGATATATAAGGGATATGATGTACCCTCTTTGTAGGACAGATAATATTCTTAATAAAGATATAAAGAACTACTATTACTACTATTACCTTTCTTTTCTTTTTTTGCTACTTTTTTTCTTTTCTTTTACTATCCACGTGGATATGTTGATAACCCTTTTTTTCAGGCAGCTTTCATTTTTAAATAGCAACTTCCGGGTGTTTTATATTCCAGCGATTGATGAGGCCGCTGATGATTATAAAATGAAAAATATTTATTCAGTCCGTCATATAATTGCACACCGTCTTCAACGGCATGTAAATACACATATTCGTACTTTATTGTTCTCCAGAGCCGCTCAATAAAAATATTATCAATGGCTCTGCCTTTACCATCCATGCTGATTTGGATATTTCTCTCTTTCATTAGCCCGGTAAACACTTCACTGGTGAACTGACTACCCTGATCGGTGTTAAAGATATCCGGGGTACCATGAGATTCCATGGCTTCTTCAGCTACATGCTTACACCACTCGGCTGTCATCGTATTGCTTAAGCTCCAGTTCACTACATAACGGGTATGCAGATCAATTACTGCGCACAGATACATAAATCCTTTTCGCATCGGAACATACGTAATATCCATCGCCCATACCTGGTTGGCCCTTGTGACCTTCAGGCCTTTAAGCAGGTAAGGATAAAGCCTATTTTGCTTATCAGGCTTGCTCGTACTCTTGTATCGGTACAAAGTTTGCCATCCCATCAGTTCCATTAATCGCTTAACCCGTTTTCGGTTAATAGTGAAGCCTTGTTGATTCAGCAAAACCGTGAGCTTTCTCACACCGTAAAACGGTGTTTTAAAATACTGCTCATCCAACAAGCGCAGGATAGTTAAATTCTCATCGCTCTCACTACATGGTTTATAATACAATCCACTGCGATGAATACTCAATATCTTGCATTGCTGTGCTATACTCAAAGAACTGTTTTGATTATCCACCATCGCCCTACGCTCAGCCAATGGTTTTACAACAACTTTTTTTTAAGAAAATCATTTTCCACTTTCAACTGGCCGATTTGGGCATACAACTTTTCGGTTTGTTGTTCAATATCGGCAACCACATCTGATTTCTCTCCATTAAATACCGAAGCCATATTGGCCACTGCTTCCCGTTTCCAGGTGTTGATTTGCGTTGGATGAAGTTCGTACTTACGAGACAGTTCCTCAATAGTACTTCGTTCCCTAAGTGCTTCCAAAACAACTTTTGCTTTGAAATCTGCACCGAATTTGCGTCTACTTTTCTTTGTCATATATGGTAATTTAAGATGAAAAATGCAATCTTAAATACCTGACCTATTTTCGGGGTACATCATAAAGTATCTGTTGTTCTTCACTTGCTTTTTGAATTGTTGCACGGAAATCATCCCCAAGATTTTGTAATTGTTCTCCAACATATTGACCTGTTAATTCAGCTGTATAACCTGCAATACTTGTATCCTTAACATAGTTCAAAAAAGATGTCCCTAATCCAGGTGAATTCTTTTTAAATGGATTATAATAAGTTAAAAAAAATGGAGGAGCGGTTACATTACTCATAAAATTCAATTATCGTGTTACTGAAATACTTTTAATTGTTATGGCTACAATTCAAGGGAACTATTCTTCTATTTTTTATCTTAATATAAATTACATCCGGGTATATACCATCCAAAACATACAAAGTGACAGGGCACAACCATATACGATGTTCGTAAGTATCATCATTAACTTTTTTAACATCATAGAATGAGCCATATTCTCCAACCTCATCACTATCAATACTTAATAAAACTTTCTTCTCAGTACTTAAATCCTTTTTAAGAATATATTGAGCATCAGGGAAATCTGTTATAGAAAGGAGAATTGAAACCTGATTCTTTTTATCAGAAATAAAATCCAGAAAAGTATCAGCACCTTCTACCATCATCAAATCTTCTTTTGTTGCTAAGCTTTGTTCTAATACTTCCGGCAAGTCAATATACCATTCATTATTTTCCTTAATAAAGCATAAAAGTTTAGTTTGAATTAAGGGATGGATCATAAAATTAAATTATTTATCATTGGCTTTTTAAACCACTACAAAATTTCATTTAGCTAAAAGTGGAGGGGGAAACTAAAGGTATTAAAAATGACACCTTTTACCAAAAACCCGGCGAGAACCCGGCGAACATAAAAAAACCACCTACATTTATTTCTGTAAGTGGTTGATTATTAAGTGGGAGTTGACGGGATCGAACCGCCGACCCTCTGCTTGTAAGGCAGATGCTCTAAACCAGCTGAGCTAAACTCCCTTTCTCAAACAACTTGTTCGTTATTTGGGAGTGCAAAAATAGGGTCTGCAGGATAACAGTCAAAATTTTTATTTTCCTTTTGGTTAATTGACTTTATTAGTGAAGTTAGATGGACTTTCATTAGTCTTTTTAATTTCTTCTTGTTCTTTATAAGAAAGCTAAATATAAACATCGCCCCCTATTGATTATTACCTTATTGCACTTTCATTGGAATGGATCATCAAAAAGGCAAAAATCATACAGCGTATTCTTTGTTATACTCCTTATTATAATTCGTATAAATTGTTGCTTAAATATAGGATAAGCCTTATATAAGCCTTGTATAACCCATCTATAAGCCTTCTATAAGCCATGTCTTTAAAGACAAGGCTTATCTATGGTTTATAACAGGATTAAAAATGACTTATTTCGGGATATAATAAGAAGTTAATCCGATCTAATAAAGGAGGAATGGCGGCTGATGAGCCTTGTAGATTTTGCTTGGAGATATAAACGATGGTTTTCAACGCTCCTAAACACTAAAAGTGTTTCCCTGCCAACAATCAGCCTTTCCCTATTTGCGTTCTAATAGAACTGTTCTATTTTTGTATCAATGGCACAACGGTTCACAAATAATGAACATAACCCTCAGGAAGAGAAAGAGGTTGATGTTTTGGTGGAAAATATCCATCCTTTCAGCCTAATCGTGTGGAATGATGAAGTGAACACATTCGAATGGGTGATCGAAACATTGATCGATATCTGCGGGCATAGTGAAGAACAGGCAGAGCAATGTGCCATGCTGATCCATACCAAAGGGAAATATGCGGTTAAATTAGGCGATTACGATACTTTAAAACCTATGTGTGATGCCATCACAGACAGAGGCATCGGCGCCACCATCGAAGAATTGGCAGTAGGGCACTAAATCCTTGTTCATTCTTTTACAAAACCCGGTTTTCATTTCAAATCTTATTTTTGTGCATGGCTTTGTATGCATTAGACGAATCACTTTGGTTTCCGCCGGTGGAAGAAGCTTTACCGGATGGTTTATTGGCCATGGGAGGCGATCTAAGCCCTGAAAGATTATTGTTGGCATACAGACAAGGGATCTTTCCATGGTATGATGGTGATATTCCCTTATGGTGGTGTCCTAATCCAAGATTTGTTTTGATTCCTGATGAATTAAAAGTCAGCAAAAGCATGAAAACATTAATTAAGAAAAATGTTTTTGAATTTCATGTCAACAAAGCGTTTGGTGAGGTCATTCATCATTGTAAAGAAACAAAACGGGAAGGCCAGGATGGAACATGGATCAATGAGAATGTAGAAGCCGCTTATACAGCTTTACATAAAATGGGATTTGCACATAGCGCAGAAGCATGGCAGGATGGAAAATTAGTGGGCGGATTATACGGTGTACGATTAGGTAAAGTATTTTTTGGAGAAAGTATGTTCAGCAAAGAAAGTAATGCCAGCAAATTCGCTTTCATAAAATATGTGGAGCAATTAAGAGCGGATGGTGTTTTGTTGATAGATTGCCAAATACATACAGAGCATCTGGAAAGCCTGGGTGCAAAGATGATCATGCGGCAACAATTCATTCAACTCCTGCAGCATATTGTTTAACTTCTTCGACCGTACATCTTCTCTACATCTCTCACAATGGTTTCGATGTCTTTATCATTTCCGTTACCGTCGTAATTCTGCTTTAAACTCGTTCCGAAAAAGAATGCCACTGTTTGATACATGGCTGCCGTAAAATAACCTTTGTATTCTCCGATTATTTCGTAGCAACTGTTATTGGTTTCCCTGTAAATCAATTTCATCAACACTTTTCCCTGATAGATGGAAAGATTGGTCAGTTTATCTGTAAACTCTTTTCGTAAATCTTTTTCCCTCGAATGAATGATCGCTTTTCGTTCTTTCCTGTCTTTCACACCCACCAATTTTGCATTGATCTCATTCATGATCTTCGATGCAGTTATCGCATAAGGGTATGTAACATATACAGCATTGCGGAGCCTTGTCCATTCAGCCCAATGCTTTGCCCATTGTGCATTTAGTTTCCCTCTTACTTCTACCAAAGGAAGATAACTCATCGGGATGGTATCACCGGAAGCAGTAATATATGCATGCACTTTAAGGGTATCATACACGCCATGCTCCTGTGCAATGGTTTTTGTACTGAAACAAATTGCAGCAGCAAAGAAGAAATAACAAATAATATGTTTTTTAAGCGCTTGCATCAATTATTAAAAATAGACATTCCCTTTTGCATTAATGCTGCCCATGCAGAAAAAGTAACCTTAAACAGCTGTTAATGATTTTGACTTAAGCCGCTGATAAATCGCCATTCCAAAACCAATGGTCATGACTACAATACCGATCCATAAAACATTGATCATCGGAAATTCATACACTTTTAAAGTGATGAGATCTGAAATGGCAGTACTTTCTCGTATGCCTATTTCAAATTTGCCTGTATTCTGATCTGTTATCTTATTGAAGCGGATCGCAATGCTTTGTGATTTAACCGTATCGGGCAGTTCTCTTAATGTCTGACCTTTTATCGCAACTCCGGGAGCTGCGGAATATCTTCTGCCATCTTTCGATATTACAGTAAAATCAAGGAAGACAGATAATTCATCAGGCGCATATCTTGACTTTTGTTCTTCAGGGTTTTTTGAAACCTTATTCAGGATCATCAACCCATTACTGTAGAATACAGTATCACCCACTTTCAATTCTTTATTGTGATAAGTGGACGTATCTGTTTTTGTATTTTCCTCAAAAGCGGAGATATACACGAAAATATCTTTGTACCAATAATGTTGTGAGGAAGGATTGGCCGAATAACCTTCCATTCCTTTGTTACCCTTGATCAGATCAGGATATAATTGAAATTGATCCTTACCGTCTTTCGATTTGAAATCAATCTGAAAAAACCGTTTGCGCTCTTGTGTATTGAATGAATCTGAAACGTATGTCACCATGTATCTGCCCATATCAGTCGGCAATCCTTTGAACAGGGTTATGTTTTCGGCAGGATCTTCATTCTTATCTTTTTTGAATACAGCAATCCCTGTAGTATTCTTACTCAGTACATCTTTTTTGGAAGATGAGATCAAAATGCCCAACAACACCAATCCAAAACCAATATGTGCAACAGATGCACCTGCAATTTTTATTTTTCCTTTCAGTACAATAAAAATATAAGCTGCATTGGCTACAACTGAATACACCGCAGCAAAAATGGCAACATGGATCGCTCCCAGAAATCCAATACCCTTCTTAGTAAAATCGATATTGCCGAATACACTGATGGCAATACTGATGATCAATGCAATTAAAGTGGGCAACCATATTTTCTTTCCGAAATAACTGTTGGATGTTTCTTTGTATTTGAAATATTGAACAGTTGCAGTTAACAATCCGAGAATGATGGCAACAAAAATTTGAATTTGATTGTATGCAAATACAGGATCTTCTGCCGGAGCAATATTCGATCCGGTGATTTTATTATACACCGGAACAGATGTTTTTGCAGTGATGATGAGTGATGCTAAAAATAATACCAATGATCCTATGAACATCCAGAATTCACGACTGTAAGTGCTTTCTTCTTTGTTGATGGCAGGAATGGATTTATAGCGCATGAAAAATAAAACCATCGCCGGAATAAAAAAGACCAACACAAATAAAATTAACTGCAAAGTCATATCTGATCCAACAAATGCATGTACGGAAGTATCACCGAGTATCCCGCTTCTCGTGAGGAAAGTAGAATATAAAACCAGTATGAATGCAATGATGTAAAAAAAGTAAGTGCTGCGTAATGAATAGCCTGTTTTTTTATAGATCAGATTGCAGTGCAATCCTGCCACTAATGTGATCCATGGAACCAATGATGCATTCTCTACCGGATCCCATGCCCAATAACCGCCGAATGATAAACTTTCATAAGCCCATGCAGCACCCATCATAATTCCGGCGCCCAATACAGCAGCAGAAAACGATGCCCATGGCAATACCGCTTTCACCCAATCATGTCGTTTATTAACTAAGCCTGCATAAGCATAAGCAAAAGGAATAATGGTGGATGCAAATCCTAAAAATAAAACAGGGGGATGTATCACCATCCAGTAATTCTGCAATAAAGTATTCAGGTCATTGCCTTCATGCACTCTTGGTAATTGCAAATAATTCGGATCGCTGAACAATGGCAATTCAGGCATATTGTTCCTCCATAAAATAAAAGGATTGTTGCCCAGTTTTGTTCCGAAGAAATAAATACCGATCAACATGGTGGCAATGCAGAACTGTGCAAAATTTACGGCAGTCATAACCGGCGCTTCCCAATCTTTCGATTTCCAGATCAATATCCATCCCAACACGCAATGCCATATATTCCATAACAAAAAACTGCCTGACTGATCTTCCCAGATACAAGCCAGCAAATACTTGGGTTGTAATGATAATGAGCTGTGATTCCAGGCAAAGAAATATTCGTGGTAGTGATTGGCCACTAAAAAATAGATGATAATAAAAATAGAGATCACGGAAATGGTCTCAATAAAAAACGCTGTTCTTGCAAATTTGATCCAACTTTGCTTTTCATTGATCTCAATAATCCTGTTTGCCTTAAAATAAGCAATGGTTGCCACTAATGATGCCACTAAAGAAAGTATGGTGAAAAAGTGTCCGAGCTGTCCGGGCAATAAATGTTCGCCGATATACTGCATGGTGAATTTTTATGGATCTGTTAGATGTTTTAATTAGCTGCCTGATTCTACATTTTTGGTGACCGCTTTTGTATCGTCTTTATATTTTGATGGACATTTTAATAATATATCCTTGCATTCAAAATGATCGCCGTTCATCTTTCCTTTCAACACGATCCTGTCACTCTTTTCCATATCGGTTGGTTTGGTATTATGGTATACCACTTTCACCGTATTACCCAATGTATCGATTGCTGTAAAAGAAAGATAATTGGGGTTTTTGATGGCATCATATTCCAAAGGCTGACTCTTATCAATTTTTGCGATCAGGTTCACAAATTTGCCCTGTTTCTGCTGCGCAGAAGAAATGGTTTCATAAGTTGTGAGATTGCCGGTATAACTGATCAAAATAGTGATGGCTGCCGCGATCAGTACCAATGCAATAATATGGGTCTTCTTCATGAATAGGTTCTTTTAGCGCAAAAGTAATTCTTAAAGATATAGCATGACATGATTGTTGGCAGTGTTTAAACATTGTTTTATGATATTTCTCAAATAATAAACAAATTTGCCATTGCATTTATTAGATTTGAAAGATTATGAGTATTCAGAAGACTTACGATTATGTTATTGTGACCAAAGCCCCGGCCGGTCATAAACTAATTGATCTGATCAGTCAATTGATGTTATTAATGAGTGCCGCCGCTTTTATTTATGAAGGCGCAAAAAATTTAAGTGATAGATTTTTAGCTGATATTGTAAGCCTTTCTTCACTGTATTTCTTGGCAGCAGCCATCATCATCTATTGGTTGATCTATTGCTTTATCAAAAAGAGAAACGGCGATGAAGTGTTATATCGTTTTGCTTTATTCATTGCAGCTTGTGGTTGGTATCTGAATAAACAACAATGGATTTATTTGAGTATTAGTTACTTGGTTGCCAGTATGTTAGAAAAGCCATTGAAAGTTACACCTGAAGTAGCGTTCGACGTGGAAGAGATCGTTTTCAATACCGTCCCTAAAAGAAAATATTCATGGAACGAGGTTAGTAATGTGATCCTGAAAGAAGGCATTCTTACCATCGATCTCAAAAATAACAAACTGATACAAAAAGAAATTGATGCCGATATAAGTGATGCTGATGAACAGGATTTTAACGACTTTTGCAAACATCAATTAAAAAACGCAGTCTGATGACGGATAGCCGATCACGGTTATATATCTTTCATCTGTGATCGAACAACTATCAATTATGGCGCTTAATCAATCTCCTTATTTATTATACTCCGACGGTAAAGGAAATATTTTTGAAGACCTTTCATTATTTGCGGTAGGTCGTGCAGGATGGGATGCTTTCCCGATCCCGACGGAAGAATGGATCGAATTACCCGATGGCGGTAATTTATACGAATTACCCGGGCGTAAAGCAATCGGCATTGATGTTGAAACCGGTGACATGCGTCTATGCGATAAAGGCTGGGCTGTTGCCGCATTTATTCCACCGGCACATACCGGTTTATATATCGCCGCTTATGAAACAATGCCCGATGCTCCGACACTTCCCTTATTTTGTTATACTGCTGCAGGTTGGTTGAATCAAAAATTTTATGTGCCCGCTGTAAGAATTGAAAAAGATATCCGTCAGGAATGCGCAGGATATGATGACAGCAAAATAAAAAATGGTTCACAGCAGTTGATCGAAACCTATCCACACAATCGTTTGGTAAAACATTTGATGGAGAATTGCTGTAATACTTATCATTGTCCCGCAGCAAGAAATTTTTCATTGGCAAGATGGGAATGCCCCGTGCCTTCCTCTCCTGCCTGTAATGCCAATTGCATCGGTTGCATTTCTTTTCAGCCGGAAGAAGAAACAATTGTTTCCACACAGGACAGATTAACATTCAAACCCACTGCCGAAGAAATTGTTGAATTCACCGTTCCGCATTTAATGAATGCGCCCTATCCCATCATCAGTTTCGGGCAAGGTTGCGAAGGCGAACCCTTATTGATGTGGGAAACCATTCGTGAAGCCATCATTGAAATTCGTAAACATACCGATAAGGGCAGCATCAATATCAATACAAACGGTTCCATGCCTAAAGCTGTAAAAGCATTGTGTGAAGCTGGTTTGGATAGTATACGTGTAAGCACCAATTCTGCAAGGAAAGATATTTATACCAAATATTATCGTCCCAATAATTATCAGTTCGAAGATATTATTGAAAGCTTGAAAGTGGTTCGCGGTTTTGGCGGATGGACAAGCATCAATTATTTTGTATTTCCCGGAATGACGGATAGTGTGGAAGAATATGAAGCCCTTCGGAAATTAATTATTGATACTGATCTATGCATGATCCAATGGCGCAATTTTAATATCGATCCTGATTGGTATCTCGGGCAGATCGGTGTGACAGAAACAGGTGAAATGATGGGCGTAAAACAATTACAGGAATTAATTCATGAAGAATTCCCTCAATTGCATTTTGGTTATTTCAATCCGCCGATGGAAAGGATCAAAGGAAATTTTGAAATTGATTTTGCACATTGATCCTGATAAAAAATGAATTCATCTCCGAATAAAAATCTCTTTATTGGTTTTGCTTTTGCGATGATAACCATCATTATCTGGTCGGGCAATTATGTAGTGGCAAGAGGGATCGCTCAACAAATTCCACCAATCAGCATTGCATTCTTTCGATGGGGAACTGCTTCTATTTTTATTATTCTGATCGGATGGAAAAAATTCATTGCCCAAAAAAATATTCTTTTACAACATAAACTTTATTTATTTTTTACTGCCATCACAGGCGTAACACTGTTCAATACTTTCATTTATGTGGCGGGACATTTTACCGAAGCCATCAATCTTGTGTTGATCGCAACAACTGCTGCACCGATTTTCATCACAGCTTTTTCCCGCATCTTTCTGAAAGAAAAAATCAACGTTTTTCGTTTAGTAGGAATGCTATTATGCCTTGCAGGGGTTCTGATATTGCTTTCGCACGGATCATGGCAAAAGCTGATGCAGCTTCATTTTGGAACAGGTGACCTCTGGATATTGGCAAGTGCTTTTGTATTTTCTATCTACAGTATTTTAGTAAAGAAAAGACCTGCTGAAATTTCGCCTATGAGTTTTTTAGTGACGATTTTCATAACAGGTACTTTATGCTTATTACCGTTTTATATTATCGAAGCTTATTTCACAGGGCCATTACATTGGACCAACGGAATGATCATTACCATTTTATATCTCGGTATCGGTAATTCAGTCATCGGTTTTTTATGCTGGAATGCATCCATCGCAAGGATCGGCCCTGCAAGAACATCTTTATTCAGCAATTTAATGCCAGTCTTCAGTACGATTGAAGCGGTGCTGATTCTTGGAGAACAATTCACTTCCGTACATCTCATCAGTGGCATTGTTGTTATTTGCGGATTGATCATTGCTAATTTGAAACATTAAACTGTGGACATCACTACACTCATATTACTTTGTATCGCCGCATTTGCTGCAGGTTTTGTGGATGCCATTGTTGGCGGTGGCGGATTGATTCAATTGCCCATTGCATTAATACTGCTTCCAACCTATCCTGTTGCATCTGTGATCGGTTCTTTAAAAATTCCATCCTTCAGCGGAACGAGTTTTGCAGTGTATCATTACTTAAAAAAAGTGCAGATGAACTGGAAATTATTATCGATGATGATGTTGATCGCATTTTGTTCCGCATTCGCAGGTTCGCAATTATTAACGATGGTACATAATGATTTTATGAAGCCCATCTTATTGATCGTATTAAGTGGTGTTGCAGTTTATACCTATTCAAAAAAGAACTTCGGCTTGCATATTGTTAAAGATCATTCTATAAAAAAACAATTTTTATATGCCGCCGTAATCAGCGTGGTGCTTGGCTTTTATGATGGTTTCATCGGACCCGGTGCCGGCAGTTTTTTAATTCTTGCCTTCATTACTTTATTAGGATTTGATTTTCTGCACGCTTCAGCCAATGCAAAAATGGTAAACCTTGCCACCAATACCGGTTCTATTATTTTATTTATGTTGAAAGGTTCCATCATTTGGAGTATCGCCATTCCCATGGCCATCAGCAATGCGATCGGTGGAATTATCGGTGCTAAATTAGCCATCAATAAAGGCAATCAATTCATACGCATTTTCTTTTTGATCGTCATCATCGGCACGTTGATCCGTTTTGCGTATGATGTGTTTTTCAGGAAATAGTTTTTATCTCTTCTTTCAAAAACTTCACTACCTTAACTATCATTATTTAAAATCAAAGATTGCGATATGAAATCATCCAGAAGATCCTTTCTCAAAAACAGTGCGCTCACATTAGCAGGAACTGCATTTTTAAAACAGTCATTATTTGCTGCATCACGAAAAGGTGAATTGACAGGCATTCAATTATATTCCGTTCGCGATGACATGAAGCTCAATCCTCTCAATACATTGCAGCAATTGAGCAAAATGGGTTATGTGCATGTTGAACATGCGAATTATGTTGACAGAAAATTTTACGGATGGAATGCAAAAGAGTTTAGAAAAATATTGGATGATCTGGGTTTGAAAATGCCCAGCGGTCATACTGTAATGCGTTTTACTCATTGGGATGACGCAAAAAAAGATTTTACCGATGCATGGAAATATACGGTGGAAGATGCTGTTGTATGCGGACAACATTTTGTGATCAGCCCTTCCATGGAAGAAAGCACCAGAAAGAATTATGATGATCTGAGAAAATTATTAGACATGTTCAATAAAAGCGGTGAACTCTGTCAACGCTCAGGAATGAAATTCGGTTATCATAATCATGATTTTGAATTCAAGGAAAGTTTGAACGGCAAAAAATTATTTGATATCATTCTCACCGAGACCGATCCCAAATTAGTGATACAGCAATTAGATATCGGCAACATGATCAACGGTGGCGCAAAAGCATTGGACATCATGCAAAAATATCCCGGTCGTTTTGTATCCATGCATGTAAAAGATGAAATAAGATCATACGACTCAAAAAAGGAGGAATATATTTCCACTATTCTCGGAGCAGGTATTATTCCGGTAAAAGAGATCATTGATCTTGGCCGCAAATGGGGTACCACAGATTTTATCATTGAACAGGAAGCTTATCAGGGCAAAGCTCCTATTGATTGCGCTAAAGAAGATTTGATAGTCATGAAAAAATGGGGTTACTAATTTTATAGTATGAGTGAAATAAAAAATAAAATAGCATTAATAACAGGTGCTGCATCCGGCATTGGCAAGTTAATGGGCAAACTCTTACTGGAAAAGGGCTTACATACTCTGGTGATCTGGGATGTAAATGAAAATCTATTACAAACCACTGTTGCTGAATTTAAAGAGCAAGGGTTTAATGTTATTCCTTATGCGGTGGATGTGATGAATACCGAATCAGTTATTGCAACTGCATTAAAAGTGAAAAATGAAGTTGGCAAAATTGATATTCTAATCAACAATGCAGGAATTGTTGTTGGCAAATCATTCAATGAACATTCACACAATGATATTGACAGAACGATGATCATTAATAGTAATGCATTGATGCATATTACCAAAGAATTTTTACCCGATATAATCGCTGATAAAAGCGGGCATATCGTGAACATCGCATCAGCAGCGGGTTTGGTGAGTAATCCAAAAATGAGTGTGTATGTTGCCAGCAAATGGGCAGTGATCGGCTGGAGTGATTCATTGCGTTTGGAAATGGAAAACGAAAATACAAATGTAAGAGTCACAACGGTTACACCTTATTATATCAACACAGGAATGTTTGATGGTGTTACCAGTAATGTGATACCGATCGTTGATCCGAATATTGCTGCAGAAAAAATAATCAGGGGCATTGAAAAGAATAAATTGTTTGTGAGAATGCCGGGCATTGTTTACACATTACCTTTTGTAAAAGGCATTTTGCCTGTACGATGGTTTGACTTGATTGTAGGCAAATGGATGGGCGTTTATAAATCGATGAATGATTTTAAGGGAAGAAAATAATTTTTAATGATACCAAAAATAATTGTAGAGAAATGGGTGGAAGCATTCAACGATAAAGATGCGGAAGCGCTGGCAGAATTTTATCATGAAGATGCCATCAATCATCAGGTTGCGAATGAACCTATTGTTGGCAAAGCAGCTATTAAAAAAATGTTTGCAGATGATTTTGCAAAAGCAGAAATGGTTTGCATCGTTGAAAATATTTTTGAAGATAAGGATTGGGTCATCTTAGAGTGGAAAGATCCTTTGGGTTTAAGAGGCTGCGGATTTTTTCACATCAAAGCAGGCAAAATAATATTTCAAAGAGGTTACTGGGACAAACTCTCCTTTTTAAGAATGCATGGCTTGCCGATCACTGAATAGCAAAATCTCTCCTATTCAATTTTTTGTAGTTCGAAATAAAAGCTGTTTTTTTATCATGCAATCGCAAGCAAAATCATTGCTGCTTTAACTCTTAACTCAACAAAAAACATGAAAAAATCATTCATCACCCTGTTGCTGTTCATTACAGCCTGCGGAAAGAACAGTCCGCACAACTCTGTTACTGTTCCCGATCTTATTCTTGCAGCCAATAACCGCGGAAATATTACAGGAACTGTTTTATTATACAACAATGAAGGGACTGTCAATGCAGATAATAGTGGTATTACGGTAAGTATTGATAACAATAATGTTAGCACTAAAACAGGTGCAGACGGCAAATGGACTTTAGACAGTATCCCTTCCGGAACATATGATATTACTTATTCAAAGGATGGGTATGGATCCGTTAAATCAATGGGCGTAAATCATGCTGCAACAAACCATGCGACAACATTCCTTTCAATTTCAAAAATTTTAAATCAAATATCCGATATTGGAATTACCGCTATCCAAATTTCAAATTTTGATGCAAACACCAATATGGCTTCTCTGATCCAATCAGGCGTTGCGCCAAACGGCGTACATATCGAACCGATATTTGCAAATTCTTCATCTTCATTGAAACCAGTTCGGTTATTTTTCAGTGATAACGCTAATGTAACTGCTGCTAATTATTTGACAGCAGAAAAAGAAAGGTTTTCAGGGAAGGGAAATGAAATGAATAATTATAATTATACCATCGCTTGGTTTGTTTCAAGAGGATTTAAGCCCGGCCAAACTATTTATTTGAAAGCCTATGGTGATGGTTTCGCCAATGACGAATATGATGATCCGATAAAAGGTATAACTGTTTTTCCAAGTCTTTCTGCAAAATCAGCAGGCATATCATTCGTACTGCCTTTGAAATAATTCGAAATAAAAAACAGAATAAAAAAGGGGGTATCCCCTTTTTTATTTCAAAAATATACACAACATAGAAGTCTTTCGATCTAAGCTAAAAAACAATTAACCTTTCTTTACCGCAATACCTGGACAGCAATTGCGTTCTTTACTTAATTTTCAACATCAATCAAAAGCCTCATCGCTTTAGTTAAGTTTGTATGAACACTTACGCAAACATGCACGCACATTTTGAAAGAGAAAAAAATGTAAAGGCAACAGCTTATACAGTTTTGATATGCGCAGCTTTGTTTTTTTTATTTTTCTTTCTGCAATGGACATTGCCTCAAATCCCCATGCCTGTTGTTGATGAAGGCATTGAAGTAAACCTTGGTAACAGCGAAACAGGATTGGGTGATATAGCACCGCAATTACCCGAAACACCATCAAACGCAGACCAGACCAATGTTTCTCCGCCAGCCAATTCTACTGCTGTTCAGCCTAAACAAAACATCACAACTGATGAAAACGGAGATGAAGAAATAAGTAATGCAACAAAGATCGTTAAGCCCGAAATAAAAAACAAGCCTGTAACCAATACAACTGTTGTAAAAAAACATTCTGAAAATACGGTTGCCGCACCTGCACCAAAACCAGTTGTTCCGAAAGCTTTGTATAAAGGCGGAACAGCCAATGGCAATGGAGGTAATAATGCAGACAGTTATAATGGTGTGAAAGATCAGGGCATTGCTGGCGGTAAAGGAGATCAGGGAAACCCGAATGGCAATCCCAATAGTGATAGTTATACAGGCAATGGAGGAACAGGCAAAAGCGGTGTGAGTATCAGAAGCGGATTGAATGGCAGAAGCTTTTCACATTTGCCTTCCTTTCAGGATGATTTTAATGAGAATGCAAAAGTGGCTGTTGATATAACAGTTGACAAAGCAGGAAATGTGATCAATGAAAATCTGAATCTAAACGGTACAACCACTACCAATACTGCCATCAGAAATATTGCATTGAAAAAAGCGAAACAATTAAAATTAAATGCAGGAAATGATGACGAACAAAGAGGAACTATTGTTTTTAATTTTAAAGTAACAAACTAAGTTTTCTGTTCTATTTTTATTGAATGAATTATCAGGAGACAATAGATTACCTCTATCATACTTTGCCGATGTTCAGCCGAATTGGTGCTGCTGCCATTAAAAAAGATATTACCAATACGGTTCGTTTGTGTGAGGCATTGGGCAATCCGCAACATAAATTCAAATCCATTCATATTGCAGGCACTAACGGCAAAGGCAGTACCAGTCACATGCTCGCCGCCATCTTACAAACTGCAGGATACAAAACAGGGTTATATACTTCTCCACACTTAAAAGATTTCAGGGAAAGAATTAAAGTGAACGGAATGATGTGTGAAGAACAGTTTGTTGTTGACTTTACCAAACGAATTCAACCATTGATCAATGAGATTGAACCTTCTTTTTTTGAGATCACTGTTGCGATGGCATTCGAATATTTCGTTGAACAGAAAGTTGATATTGCGGTGATCGAAGTGGGCTTGGGAGGAAGATTAGACAGCACCAATATCATCACACCCGAATTATCCGTGATCACCAATATCGGTTGGGACCACATGAATATGTTGGGTGATAGTTTGGAGAAGATCGCTTTTGAAAAAGCAGGCATCATCAAAAAAAATATTCCTGTTGTGATCGGTGAAATAAGTGCAGCATCAAGACCGGTGTTTGAAGAAAAAGCAAAAGAGTGTTCCGCTCCTATCATTTTTGCACAGGAACAGAAATATGTTGCTGACTGGAAATATGAGCATCATCATCTCATCGTTGAAGTGGTGCATCACAGCAATGATGAAAGAGAAAATTATCATCTGGACCTACCGGGAATTTATCAGACAAAAAACTTATTGACTGTTCTGGAAACCGCACACCAGTTGCATTTGAAAGGATGGAAAACAGATACACTTATCATTCAAAAAGCATTGCATCAAATAAAAAAATTAACCGGTTTACATGGCAGATGGGAAGTGATTCAAGAAGACCCTGTTGTTGTTCTCGATGTAGGGCATAATGAAGATGGCATTAAACAAATCGCCGAACAATTGGAATTGTCGACTTATGATCATTTGCATATTGTGATCGGGATGGTGAAAGATAAAGAAGTGGAAAAAGTATTGGCACTCTTACCGCATCATGCCACTTATTATTTTACAAAAGCACAAATACCGAGAGCTTTGGAGGCTGAAAACTTAAAACAGAATGCTGAAAGCTTAGGCTTACATGGAAATTCATACTCAACAGTCAATGATGCACTGCAAGCTGCATTGACCAATGCTGAAAAAGAAGACATGATATTGGTTTGCGGATCTGTTTTTGTGGTGGGAGAAGTTAATTTGTAATTATCTTATTTCCATTGCAACCAACCTAATTTGATCAAAGCTTCATATACGGCACCCAACTGCACAGCGTGCTGTAATTTATTTTCCTGAAGCAATTGAATGAATTCTTCTTTTGAAAAACTAACCACATCAATATCTTCTAAGGCGTCTAAATTTTGTGATTCGATCTTAATAGCATTCTTCGCCAGAAAAAAATAAGCTGTATTATTCATCAATGCAGGATTGGCAGCAGCTTTACCTAAATATTCGATCGTATCAGAAGTATATCCTGTTTCTTCTTCCATTTCTCTTACTGCTGCTTTTGCAGGGTCCTCTCCTTTTTCTATTACACCTCCTGCCAATTCATAAGTGATCTGATCAACAGGATAACGATATTGCCTCACCAAAATAACCCTCTCCTCTTTTGTAACAATAACCATATTACAGAAATTCGGGACCTCTACCACAAAATACGGTTCGATCAATCTTCCATCGGGCAATTCGCAACTGTCAGCCCTTGCATGAAACCATTTGTTTTCATACACATATTTTGTTGACAATACTTTCCATTTCAATTCTCTCATACAATATTTATTGAATGGTAACTCTTCCCAATTTTTGTAAGGCTAAAAATATTGCCGTCATGTGCATGGATTGAATAAATTTATTTTCCTTCGTCATTTTTATAAATTCATCCAGAGAAACTAATATAACTTCTACATCTTCATCCTTATCCAATTCCTGTACAGCATCAAATTCACCACCAGTTGCCAAAAACATATGCATCAGATTGTTAGTCGTTGTTGGATTTGCAGAAGTGTTTCCCAAAAATTCGATCTTCTCGAAACGATAGCCCGTTTCTTCCAACAATTCTCTTGCTATGGTTTCTGTTGCATTACTGTCAGTTTTATCAACACAACCACCGGGCAATTCTGTTGCGATAACATTTAACCCATGCCGATAAATTCTTTCTAAAATAACTTTTCCATCTTTAGTAATAGCAACTGCACAAGTATAATCGGGAAATCCATATACATAAAAAGGTTCAATGATCGTTCCGTCGGGGCGCTGACAAACATCAGCCCTTACATCTGTCCATTTATCTTTGAGCAATTGTTTTGATGAAAGGGTCTTCCATTTCAATTCTCTTGCCATTACCATCCTTTATTTTCTCTGAGTGTAAGAATATGCGCCACATGATGTTTACCATGCCATGCATACAAACCCAATAAAAACCATAAACTCATTACCCTTCCGTGCTCGGGATGAACAACTGTTCTTTCAAACTGATCTTCCGTCAAATCTTTTATGGCTGCATACCAGCGCTGATGCAATGCATGCAATAATGTTAATGAAACATTTACCGGCACTGTTTCATTGTCTGTGGTTTTAGCCCATTCTTTTTCTTCATAAGGTTTGATGGTTGGATTCGTTTCAGTTAATCCCAATTTAAATCGGATATAAGCGTTCATGTGACTGTCGGCAATATGATGAATCAATTGTTTTATCTGCCAACCGTCTTCGCGGTAAGGCGTGTTCAATTGAAATTCATCTAAATTATTTACAGCCAATTCCAATTCTTCAGGCAAAAATTTAATATCCAATAACCATTGTTCTTTCAGTTCATTGGAAAATGCTTTGGCTTCATACTTACCAATCGGATAACGCGGATCGTTTGACATGATTTTTTTATTTATGATTCGAACTTTTGTTTTTCAATGTTGCCCCAGTTGCGCCTGACGATAGGCAGGTCGCACTCTTGTACTGCAACAATTCTATTCAGCACGTAACACATGCCCTGTTAATTGGATGAACACATCTTCCAGGCTTGCTTTCTTTACTTCTTTGGGTCTTTCAAATCCTGTTGCAACGAGATCATCAATTAATTGATCCGGCGATGCAATGGCAATAATTGTTCCACTATCAATGATCGCAACCCTGTCGCACAACACTTCAGCTTCATCCATATAATGCGTGGTGATGATAACAGTTGTTCCGCTGGCTCTTATTTCTTTGATCAATTCCCACAAATTTCTTCTTGCCTGAGGATCTAATCCTGTTGTTGGTTCATCCAGAAAAATAATTTTAGGCTTATTGATCAATGTTGTTGCAATGGAGAAACGTTGTTTTTGTCCACCGCTCATCTCCTTGAACTTCGATTTTGATTTATCACGCAGATTCACTTTATCGAGCAATGCATACGGATCAATTGTTTCATTATACAGGCCTGCAAATAAATTCAGCAATTCAATTAAATTCAAATTAGGATAATACCCGCTTGTTTGTAACTGAACGCCGATAATCTTTTTTATTTCATTCGGAGATTTATCAAGATTCATTCCGTCAACAACAACCTCTCCGCTTGTTTTGGTACGCAATGTTTCAATGATCTCCAATGTAGTTGATTTGCCGGCACCGTTGGGACCAAGTAAACCAAATATTTCGCCTTCCTCTACATCAAAACTGATTCCTTTAACAGCTTCAAAATCGCCGTATTTTTTAACCAGATTTTTTACTTCAATAATCGTTTTTCCCATATTTAAAAGTTTACTACAAAACCGGCGCTGCTGCCCGAAACACCAATACCAACAGTGGTTTTGTTATATTTTTGATTGAATAATGCAACTGCCATCGCCAAATTTTTCTGCCCTGCCTGAATTAAATACGCCCCAAATATACTGCATGCCAGTCCCGAACCCGCAGTGATCCATCCTGCCGTATTATTGGAAGTATTGTTGTTGTGAGCTGTTGCCATGATAACACCAATGGTGGTTGTTAATGTTCCTGCTATACCCAACACATTTCCCCATATTTTATTGGACTGATGCCGTTGATATAAATTGATCAGTACAATATCATGTGTTCTGTAAAACAATTGAAAGTATTGATTGCTTCCTTTATACAAAGTATCATTGTATAAGATAGAATTAGGTTTTGGATTGGTAAAATAATTCATCTTTTGATGATCTACCTTTTCCTGCGCAATTATTTTTTTCGAAGAACAGCAAATCAGAATGATCAGCAATAATTTCCCAAACTTCATTCAACAATAATTTATTTAGTATAAAAAGTTTCCATTTCTTCCATCATGTTTTTACTTCCTGCAAAGAAAGGAGTTCGCTGATGCAATTCTGTTGGCTGAATATCCAATATTCTTCTTTTGCCATCCGTTGCTTTACCGCCTGCCACTTCTATCATAAATGCAAACGGATTGCATTCGTACATCAAACGCAATTTTCCACCCGGCTTATCAATGGTGCCCGGATACATAAAAATGCCGCCTTTGATCAGATTACGATGAACATCTGCAACCATACTGCCGATATAACGTTGTGTGTATGGGCCGCCATTTGTTTTATTTTTTTTCTGGCAACCATTGATATAATTTCTTACGCCTTCCTCATACTGAAAGAAATTACCATGATTGACAGAATAAATTTTTCCGTCCTCGGGACATTTCATATCAGGATGACTTAAACAGAATTCACCAATGGCAGGATCTAATGTAAATCCATTTACACCTCTCCGTGTTGCATATACCAACATAGTGGATGAACCATACACCACATAACCCGCAGCAACCTGCCTTACACCCGGTTGTAAAAAATCTTCTGTTGTACAAGGCTTGCCCAATTCACTTAATCTTCTATATACACCGAAAATCGTTCCAATAGAAATATTCACATCGATATTGCTGCTTCCATCCAGTGGATCAAACAATACAATATATTTACTGTTATTGCTTACTTCATCATCAAACACAACAACCTCATCCAGTTCTTCGCTGCCAATTCCGGCACAACTGATCCCATGCTGTAAGACTCCCGTAAATTGTGTATTCGCATAAATGTCTAATTTTTTCACATCCTCCCCCTGCACATTAATGGAACCTGCATCACCTAAAATATCTACGAGCCCTGCCTTATTCACTTCAACATTGATACGTTTTGCAGCTAATCCGATATCTCTCAGTAGGCTGCTTAATTCTCCGGTTGCCTTAGGGAATTGTCGTAATTGGCGTATGGTAAACTCGTCAAGTGTTAATATTTTTCTATTGATCATCATAGCATGAATTAATTACTTAAAGGTAATACTGATGTTTGAACAAGCAGCAATTTAATGCGTGTAAAATATAAGTTTTCTGTTCGGTTAACTTTTCGTCATCATTCATGATACCGCCTCTTATCTTTGCAGCCGTTGTAAATTATTCGATCACCTATTATTTTCGGAAATGAAAGTTTTTAAGTTTGGCGGCGCTGCTGTAAACAATGTGGAGCGGATTCAAAATCTCGCAACTATCCTGCAACAATATAAAGATGAAAAATTGATCATCATTATTTCTGCCATGGGAAAGACCACCAATGCTTTAGAGAAAGTGGCAGAAGCTTTTTATGCCGAAAAAAAAGAAGAAGCTTTACAATTATTCGATGTTGTAAAAAAACAACATCTCAATACTGCTAAATATTTATTGGTCAAAAATTTTAATCAATGTCTTTCGCAGCTGATGGATTTTTTTACAGAAGTGGAATGGTTGCTGCATGATAAACCCGTTCGGGAGTTTGATTATTATTATGATCAGATCGTTTGCTGTGGGGAATTATTGAGCACTTGCATCATCAGTCATTATCTGAATGAATCAGGTATAAAAAATAACTGGCTCGATGTACGTGACATCATTCGTAGCGATAATAATTTCAGAGACGCTAACATTGATTGGGAAAGAACCAAAACCACGATTGATCAATTATCTTTTACCTCATTAAATAATATCAGCATCACACAGGGTTTTATTGGTGCCACAGATGAAAATGAAAGCACTACTTTGGGAAGAGAGGGCAGTGATTATACTGCTGCTGTTTTTGCCAATATTGTAAATGCAGAATCGGTTACGATATGGAAAGATGTGGAAGGTGTGATGAATGCAGATCCCAAAATTTTTCCTGATGCACAACTGATCAATGAATTAAGTTATGATGAAGTAATAGAAATGGCCTATTACGGTGCACAGGTGATACATCCAAAAACCATCAAACCCTTACAGAATAAAGGGATCCCTTTGCACGTAAAGTGTTTTACAGATCCTTCCGCAGCAGGGACCATTATTCATAAAAAGCATAACAAAAACCTACCTCCCATTATTGTCTTAAAAGAACAACAGGCATTGATCCATTTAGAAAGCAGGGATTATTCCTTTGTCGGGGAGAAACCAATGGCTATGCTTTATGAAATCTTTGCACAATTAAGAATCAAACCTAATCTTATACAAACCGGCGCCATTCATGTGCAGGTTTGTATTGATGATTATTCTGATAAAGTTGAAAGATTAGCTTTAGCAGCCGATACTATTTTTGATGTACAAGTTGAAAAAGGGTTAAGCCTGCTAAGCATCCGTCATTACAACGAAACATTAGTAAACAAAATGCTGATCAATAAAGAAGTGATGTTGATGCAACAAACCAATGAAACCGTTCAGGCTTTGTTCAGATGATTATGCAATAGATGCCCCGATCTTATTATCCAGATACTTTCTTAACATAGCACTGAAATCAGCTTCCTTAAAAGGTTTGATCATGATATCATCAATGCCGGTACGTAAATAAGAATCAAGGTCATCTGCCACAATACTCGCCGTTAATGCAATGATGGGCAGATTTGCTTTCACAGAGTCTTCAGATCTGCGGATAGCCGCAGCCAACTGATCACCTGTTAATTTAGGGACATTGATGTCCGTTAATACAATATCATAATTTTTTGAATTGAATAATTCCAATCCTGCTTCACCATCTTTGGCAACATCAAATTCAATAAAATATTTTTTAAGCAATAATGAAAGCAGCATGATGTTCATATCATTATCTTCCACAACTAATGCTCTCTTACCAAAGAAGAAAGCAGGCTCTGCTGATGAAGGTACTGCAGTTGATTTTGCTGCTGATTTTTGAGCAGCAGGTTTAATATCATTTTCAGTTGCCACTGTATAAGGAATTTCAAAAGTGAATAAAGATCCTTTATTTATTTCACTCTGCACATTAATATTACCGCCCTGCATTTCTACCAGCATTTTACAAATCGGCAACCCTAAACCGGTACCGCGAATGGATCTTCGGCCGTCAATCTTATTATTTGTTGCCTGTGCAAATTCTTCGAATATCAAATCTAACTGATCATGCGGAATACCGACTCCTGAATCTAATATTTCCACTTTCAGAATCATTTCAGTTTCATTCTTCCATAATGCACTTGCCGTAATAGTCACGCTTCCTTTAGAAGTAAATTTGATCGCATTTCCCGTAAGATTAAACAATATCTGGCGAAGACGGAATTCATCACCCATCACACGTATCTCTTTTTCAATTTGTAAATTGCTGTTTAACTGTATACCTTTCTTGTCAGCATTCACAGAAAAAGAATAGATCACTTCCTCGATCGTATTGTGAATATTGAAAGCTGCATGCTCAAGCATTAATTTACCTGCATCTAATTTAGAAAAATCGAGTACATCATTTACGGTATGGAGTAAATGATCTGATGAAGAGCGGATGGCATTCAGGTATTTTTTCTTTTCTTCATCATACTCATTACTTTCTAATTGTTCTGTAAAGCCCATGATAGAAGTTAAAGGAGAACGTATTTCATGACTCATGTTATTAAGGAAACGGGTCTTGGTCAATGCCAATTTCTCTGCTCTTTCTCTTGCTTCCAAAATGTCTTTTTCATACCGTGCCGTGCGGCGGATATTGAATATCAGAATCACTACAATGATCATGATAATCACAAAAGAAACCCATGAAAGGTTTTGAATACTGTTTCTTGCATTAACAGCGTTGAGTATCGCTGTATTATTACTGCTCAGCTCCTTTTGTTCTTCTTTCTGCAATACTACATTCAGCGCACTGTTGAGTTGATCGATGATGGAGAGATTTGTTTCTGCCAGATCTTTTTCACTTTCATTCATCTTTTCCCTGAGCTGTAATTCCCTGTTTATTGATCCCTGATAAAACTTCTGAATGTCGAGTGATGCATTATTCAAAGTAGCTTCCATTTCATTATTCACACTGTCTGCTTCTGCCGTAACAGTACTGTCGCTTTTTATGTATTTATAATTCGTGTTATCCTTATTGGAAAACAGTGAGCCTAATTTTTTAAAGAATCCCTTTTTCTGTGCAACTGCTTTAACAGTATCAGTTGTATGCACATAATATTTCTTTAAAATGGAAGTATTTATTTTTTCTACTTTAATAGGTTCTGCGAACACAGAATTTATTTTCACTGTATTCAATTTTGTAGAAACAGAATCTGCCAGATGTTTTAATTTACTGATCGCATCTGCCAATTCAATTTTTTTTCCTAAGCCCGAAAGAATTTGTGTGATCTCCAAACTGTCTTCGGTATGTTGTACCAATTCAAGATTAGTAATGGTGTGGTTAAGATGACTGAGAAACTGATCTTTATAAACCGAATCACCGGTACTTAAGTACATCCTGAATTTATTTTCTGCCACCAACAATTCCTGATTGGTATTATGCAATATTCCTATTGTTGTATTGGGTTTGGATAAAGTGTCGATGGAAGAACGCAATGCTGTGAGATTACGCGTGTTCAATACATTCATCAACAAAATGGAAACGATCACCACTAAGCAAATGCATAGCAGCAATATATTGGAACCCGACAATTTAGATCTTGTTAATAACCTCATGACACTCTTGATTAAAATCTGGACAATAATTAAAATACTTACAACACAACATAATCGCCTTTTTTGTTGACCGAGATCAATGGCAATTTTTTGTGTTGTTCAAAATAGTCGTACACTTCTTTGATGCGTGCAGCAAAGTGTTGGTACTCCTGATCGTCTTTGGTGGTTTTCACGAGGAATTCGGAACTCTTAGGATTATTGTATCGAACCGGAAATATATGAACGGGAATAAAATCTTCTCCGTTATCTTTTGCGTATGATGCAAGCAAATACAATTCTTCGATCTGATTATCTTTTACCGGAATACAACCCACTGTGATACAATTACCATGAATGTAAATGTCTCCGCCGGGTTTTAATGAATCACTTAACAATGCATCCGACACATTAGGATAATTAATTCCCAGTGATAAATGATACACACTTTTAGGATTGAAAGAGTTGATATAATAAAACCCTTCCGGCACCTGATAATCTCCTTCCATTCTCTTCGGTCCCAAGCTTCCGCTCAATGCACAAACCTTATATGTTTTAAAAAGTTTAAACGGTTCTTTATTACTGCTTCTTACCCAAACTTCCAACTGACTGTCGTATTTAAAACTGCGCAGATACAATTGTTTCGGCGGCCATTGAATATGCTCTGCCGCAAACTGCTTTTGTAATGTGTCTTTATTCAATTGGAAAGCCTGTGCCACTTTCGGATTATTTTTCTGAAAATCAACAAAGGAATTTTGCGCCATCACTCCTGTGAAGAATGACAGAAAAACAATTGCGCAAAATAAGACTCTCATACTATCAAAAATATTGATTTAATCACATTCAGACTTCAAAAAGGGGCTTAAAATATGCTGAAGATTTACAGGTTGAAGCAAAACCTATGTGTTTAACGTTTCATTTGTGCAAATGACTGTTAAAACGGCTTTTCAACATTCCTTTTAATAATTCCTGAAAACAACTGCGATGATTATCTTCGCCACTTATTATTTTACTATGAAAGTTGGCATTTTAGGCGGCGGTCAATTGGGAAGAATGCTGTTGCAGGCTTCAGCAAATTATGTGGTGGAAACCTATGTATTGGAAAATGATAAAAATTGCCCTGCTGCACATTTATGCCATCATTTTGTTGAAGGTGATATCAGGGATTTTAATGCTGTTTATCAATTCGGCAAAAATTTAGATGCATTGACTATCGAAATAGAAAGCGTGAATGTGGAAGCATTGGAAAAATTAGAAAGCGAAGGTGTAAGAATTTATCCCAAACCATCTGCCATCAAAACGATAAAAAACAAGATCAAACAAAAAGAGTTTTATAAACAGCATGAAATACCAAGTGCTGATTTCATTATCACAGAAAATAGCACTGATCTATCAAATTACACTTCATTTTTTCCAGCTGTTCATAAAATAGCTGAAGGTGGATATGATGGGAAAGGTGTTCAGGTGATCATGAATGAAAGTCACATCGATAAAGGGTTTAATGCAGCTTCGGTGTTGGAGAAAATGGTGAACATTCGAAAAGAAATTGCAGTGATCGTTGCTATGAATGACCTTGGCGAAACTGCTGTTTATTCTCCTGCTGAAATGATATTTGATCCTGTTTTAAACTTATTGGATTATCAGATCTCACCTGCACAAATTCCTGAAAAAACATACTGGAAAGCTGAGGCGATTGCCTTAAAAGTGATCAAAGAATTACAGAGCCCCGGTTTATTTGCTGTTGAATTATTCATGGATGAAAATGAAAATATCTGGGTAAATGAAACAGCTCCGCGTGTGCACAACAGCGGGCATCATACCATTGAAGCTAATTATTGCAGTCAGTATGATATGTTATGGAGAATTATGCTGCAATATCCTCTGGGAAATACTGCTGCTATCATGCCGTCTGCCATTGTGAATATTTTGGGAGAAGAGGGATACAATGGCAATGCAAAATATGAGGGCTTGAATGCTGTTTTGGAAATGGAAAACGTTTTCGTGCATTTATACGGAAAGAACCAAACCAAAGCCGGAAGAAAGATGGGACATGTTACCATCCTGCATAAAGATTTTACTAATCTTGTACACCGAGCTCATGCAATAAAAAATTTGTTGAAAGTGATTGCCTGACAGCTTCGACTAATACTTACTTTAATTCTTACTTATCATTTATCAGCCGGCAGGTGCTCATGAATCTTTAAATGAAAAGATAACATTACCAAATTTATTAGCGATTATTTATTGACCATTAAACTAGGAAACCAATAATTAGTAAAATGAGTTGTTTTTGATAATAAAAAAAGAGACCAAAATATGATTGGTCTCTTTTTTATAATTGAAAGATAATGATTAGTTGAGCACCACTTTTTTGCTATTGTATTTAATACCGGAACCATCCAGCGTTACAATATGTATTCCTTTGGTTGATGATTGAATTTCTACTGGAACAATATTCAATCCCTCTATTGCATTGACTTGTTTGGTGGCAATGTTTCTTCCCATCACATCTGTTATACGCAATGTCAACTGTTGTGCAGCATTGCTGTAGAAACTGCAGTTGAAGGTTTTACCAACAGTAGGATTAGGATATAACTGTATTTCTTTTGAGTTCAATGCAGCTATATAACTTGGATCTGCTTTTGTGAAGCTGATATTACTGAAAGTGGTATTAATAGTTTTTGTTTGGCCTGTACCCGCAATTACCGAAAATACAATGGTTGTAATATCATCGGCATTGATATAATTATTTGAAGCTCCGGAAATCAAGCTGTTCAATGCGATCGCATAATCTTTCTGTGCATTATCTAAAGGCATTTGAATATAGTACTGATCAGCCCAGTTTGTAACAGAATTCTTTACCAATGTAATTCTTAATGTATTACCACCGGAGGCAGTAAACTTCAATCCTTTATATGCACTCAGATCTGCAGGTTGCCCTCCTCCTCTGATCAATTTGAAAACAGAGATATAATTGCAAGCACCGGTCAAATTGACCACCCCTGAGATGATTTGGCTGACCGATGCAATCCGATTCAAATTGACCACCTCCGTCCGGAGCAAATTGACCACCTAAGAAGAAAATAGAGTTCATGTTG
>Ga0316222_1001334_pt1 | contig 30486 bp, 24 predicted proteins | sample TBH18011metaG_FD_206008 | JGI IMG/M metagenome (GOLD analysis project Ga0316222, IMG submission 206008) | Freshwater microbial communities from Trout Bog Lake, Wisconsin, USA - TBH18011 | ecosystem: Environmental > Aquatic > Freshwater > Lake > Hypolimnion/Profundal zone | place: USA: Wisconsin... | reverse complement strand
TCCCCCAGTAAGGCGCATAGGCGGCGGGCGGGCAGGGAGGTGGTGTCGGTCTGCAATGCCTGAGAATCTGCGAGGCCGTGGCTGTTCTGCTCGCGCAGCACCTCGAAAATCCGCGCTGCCCGCGACGATTCTGCCCATTCAAAGCCCAGCCGCATGCCCTCGGCGTCGTAGTCTTCGGGCAGGTTCAATTCATTGGCGGTGGCAAGAATGCCCTCGGTCGGGTCGATCTTCGACGGCAGCACACTGGCCGCGTGAAAGCCTGCCCATTCATAGCGCCCATCGCCCGGCACTGGCAGCAGACCGTCCCAATTCGGCCGGATCGGCGCGCGCCCGGCGGCGAACCACCCCAGGCGGTTATTCACATCGGCATAGACGTGATTGACCGAAGGTGTGGCCCAGCCGCCCAAACTCGCCTGAAACTGCTCCGGCGAGCGGGCGTCCAGATAGGCCAGGGCGTTGAAATACGCACTCGCTCCCGGCGTGAACCACACTGAGCGCACGACATAGGCCCGTGCCCCGTGCGCGTCCTGCACCTCTTTGACCACCGCCCCCAATTCGGTGAATTTCATCACCACGCGCTGATCGGCATGGCCGCGCACCGGCACCATCTCCTCCACCACCGCCATTCGCCGCCAGCCATCTTGCCAGCGATAGCGATCCGGATCGGCGGGGTCGGTTTCCAGCACCAGCAAATCCTCCTGATCGATGCGGAAGATCGTCAGGCTGAAAGCGGCGTGGCCGTTATGGCCGATGGAAATCCCCGGCAAGGCGGGCTCGCCTGCCCCGATCACGTCCAGATCCGGGCAGGTGAGATGCACGATGTGGCGCAGCGAGGGCAGCGAGTGTGCACGATGCGGGTCTGATGCCATGATTGGCCGCCCGGTCTCGCTGCGACTGGCCGAGATCGCCCAATTATTCGAACCTTGTTCGAGCACGTCACCCTGCTCCGTCACCCGCGTCCAACGCCATGCATCGTCGAGCGTGGCCTGCATGCGCGCGGGGCTGAAATCCGGTGCAGCGGAGGCGAGTTTGAACACATTCAGCACATCATCTGGAATGGCGGCATAATCCACGCCCTCAGGGATGATCACCTGATGCGGCGGGCTGATGCCTTGGCGGGCTTGGTCAGTGGCAAGGTCAGCGCGGGCGAGAATGCGGGCGCGGGCAACTTCGGACAGCACATTGCGCACCAGCCCATGCGAGCGAATGCGCACCACATCAGCGGCCTCCCACCGCGCCGGGCGCGTGTCGGTGGCGGCGAATTCCGGCGGCAGCAGATCGGGGGTCTGCTCGGTCAACCCAATCCACGCATTGATCCCGGCGACAAAGGATTCGGTGATCGACCGTGCATCCGGGCAGCTATAGGCCGCCCACTCCGCCTGCATGTCGCCGCGATAGAGAAACAGCCGACAGGCACGATCCTGCGCCAAAAAGCCCGGCCCGAAATCTGCGGCCATCTGCCCCAGCCCGCGCTTGCGCCAAATATCCAACTGCCACAGCCGATCTCGCGCCGCGTTCATGCCTTGGGCGAAGAACAAATCCGCCCTGTTCTCAGCCTTGATATGCGCAATGCCCCACGGATCGACCCGCAATTCAGCGGGCGCGGTCAGACCGGGGACGGTGAAGCGGATGGGTTTGGACATCAGAATTCTCAACCGGCTGATCACCGGCGCTCCCATTTTGATCCAGCCTGCCCGAATCATGCGCCGTGCCGCCACCCCAACCGCCAATTTGTGATCGACGCAGAAGGGACGATCAGACCGCGAATGTTGGGCAATTTCACGATTTGTTGAAAAATTTCAATAATAAGCGTGAAAAAAATATAAACACAACTATAGAATATAGTGATAAATCAAAATGTGCTGCACGGCAGTTTAAACATATTGGGCGGATTTGGGATCGATTGTAAAGTTATGTTCGAACATTTCCTACCGTACGGGTCGAGGGAGGGAGGTCTCTCCACTATGATGAGCAAAAATGAAACAATAAATATACTCATCGTCGATGATGAAGCTGAAATAATTGAAGAAATTGCCGAATATTTTGCCAGCGTTGGCATTATTGCAACGACCGCGATGAATGTCGATGCCGCCATCGAGGCGCTGGGCGCGCTTGAGCCGGGCTCTGTCACGGTCGTGTTGACCGATATCCGCATGCCGGGGCGTGATGGTTTGGCGTTGGCTGAGTATATCCGTGATTCAATGACGGAGGCATCGGCCATCGAGTTGGTGGTCATGACCGGGCATGGCAATTTCGGCCTCGCCCTCAATGCTCTGCGCGCGCATGTGTTCGACTTCATCAACAAACCGGCAAAGATGAGCGAATTGCTCAACGCTGTTCATCAGGCGCACAAATCTGCCATGGCCCGCCGCACGCGGGCGCTGGAGGGGGCAGCGGCGATTGATCGGGCGCGATCAACTGCCAATGATGCCGCCGAATTGGCGTCGCGGAATGATGATCTGGAGCGGCGGCTGAAGCGGGGTGTTTCCGATAAGGCGGCGGTGCAGGATGTCACACTGCATGTGCTGTCATATCTGGTCGAAATCCGCGACGTTGAAACCGGCAATCACATTCGTCGCACGCAGGAATACGCCGCATTACTGATGAAATTTATACGTCAAAACCCGCGATTTGCCGCAGCATTGGCTGACGACACGTATTGCGATTTGGTCGTCAAGGCGGTGCTGCTGCACGATATTGGCAAGGTCGGCATTCCGGATTCCATCCTGCTCAAGCCTGGTCCGCTGACGCCCGAAGAATTCACCATCATGAAAACCCACACCACCATCGGCGCGCAGGCGATCTCGGCTGCGTTGCAGCGGGTCAATCGCGACCATCCGGAGAGCGGCGACGATTCGATGGCGTTTCTGGATATCGCGCGCCAAATCGCGGTGTCGCATCACGAGAAGTGGAACGGCGCGGGCTATCCCAATGGGCTGGCCGGTGACGATATTCCGCTGCCCGGTCGGCTGTTGGCGTTGGCCGATGTGTTCGATGCGCTGTCCTCCGAGCGTCCCTATAAATTGGCGCTGCCCTTGGATCAGGCAACGGCGATCATCGCTGCCGGGCGGGGGACGCATTTCGATCCCGACCTGGTGGACGCCTTCCTGGCCCATCGTGACGCCTTCGCCGAAGTGGCGATGCGGTTGAAGCCGGAAACCCAGATGTCGGACGTCGATGCCAAGACCTAAAATATTTTTTTGAGAATGTATGCAAGTTGGTAGACATTAATTTTTATTTGAAATACATAAATATATAGCATCATTTTTGGTTTCTATTGTGAAATATGTACAAATAATAATCAGTAAATTTAACACAAGCCGAATGATTGTGGTTTTATTTGTTACTTTTTCAATATGTTCTTGGTTTGCCGCCACTGGTTATGCATGGCGGATCGAAAACGATGCCATTGAAAATGCATTTAACGAGGCGCAGGCCGTCACTCAACTTTTGGTGGCTGATTGGCAGACGAAGCAAACCCAAATCGTGGCCCTGCAACGGATCGGGGCGATCATTTCTCACGAAGTGCTCGACCACAGAGCGACCAATGTTGCGATGGCGCAGTTGCATCAAATGATGATCGAGGCCGGGCCGGATGTGTTGCAGGTCGGGGCTATCGACGCTGATGGACTGATGCTCTGGTCCTCGCTTCCAATGCCCGCAACTCCGGTAGATTTGTCAAAAACTGAGCATTTCACATCCATCGCGGTCGATGGGCGCGACACCTTTATTGGCCGCCCCGTCATCGGACACCTGACGCATCAATGGACTGTGCAGATGTCCTACGCCGTGCGTGGAGATGACAGAGCCTTGCAGGCCGTCGTGGTGGTCTCGGTCGATGTGACGATATTGACGCGCTTGGCAAAATCCCTGGGCATTGATGGGCGCGGGGTTTTGATGATCATGCGCGATGACGGGCAAATGCTGATGCGCAGCCTGCCGCTTCCCGCCGGTCAGATAGACAGTTTAGCCGACACGAATATGCGCAAGGCGCTCTTAACCCGTTCGGCGCATTTCCGGGATGTGTCGCTATTGGACGGCGTTGCGCGTTTTTATGTCCGCCAACTCGTGCCAAATTCCAACGTGCTCGCAGCGGTTGGTCTGGATGAAAGCACAGTTCTTCATGGGGCTAGAGCAACGTCGTACCTGATATGGGCGATGACATCAGCGCTGAATATCGCATGGTATATCGCAACAGCAGCGGTGATGCTCGCCATTAAGCGAACGCGCATGATGAATATTGAAAAAATGCGCAATCTTGCTGTCTCCGAGCGTCATCTGCTCATGCAAGAATTCGCCGATATGGCAACCGATGCGATTGCCATTCTCGACCATGATTTGCGGTTCCTCTACGTCAATCAGGTGGTGGCACGCGCACATGGCGCGGCATTTTCCAACCTGCTCGGGCTGCGCTTTGGTGAGCAGGTGATGCCTGAGGACGAGCAACTTGTGGTTCAGGCCATCGAATCACTCAAACGAACCACGCAATCACAGCGTCTGATCTGGCGTATGCGTCTGGCCGACGGCTCAATTGGGTGGTGGGAGAGCGAGATTGTGGGCTTCAATCTCGATGATCGCCAAGACAATCAAAGCCGTCGCTATATCAGCATCACCCGCGACATCACCGCGCGCAATTTGGCGGAAGCCGCGTTGCTGCAGGCTCATGAACATATCAGCGTCATGCTGCGCGAGAGCCGGGGTATTCTGTTGCGGGATAGTTTTCACACCGATGCGCCGATGGAATTGCGCGTCATGGTCGGCAGCCCGTCCAGCATTGGCAGCCTGAATTTGGCGGACAGTGACAGCCGAGACGTTCTGATCGCCAATCTGGACGATGAGAGCATGACGCGCCTGCAGAACACGCGGGAAAAATGCCGGGCCGAGGGACACGCAGTGGCCGAGCTTCGCTATCAGGCGAAAGGCGAGGACGTTCAGTGGCTGCGTCTGCAAAGCACAAGGCTGGCAGCGACCTCCGAGGACGTCGAATTGCTCCATCTGCTCACCGACATCACCGCCGAACACCAGCAGCGCCAAATTCAGCAGCAAACCGAGCGCCTGGCCGTGATTGGCGAGGTCTGCGCCGGCATTGCGCATGAGGTCAATCAGCCTCTGGCGGTGATTTCGATGGCGGCATCCAACGCATTGCGAGAATTGAAATCGATTCCCGGCGATGGCGAACGGGTTGCCAGCAAGCTGCGACGAATTGAGACGCAGGCGGTGCGCGTGGGCAAGATTATCAGCCATATCCGGGGCTTTGGCCGGATGGAGCTTGCCAATCGCGAGGCATTTTCCGCTGTTGAACTGATCGAGACAGGCATCATTCTGGCACAAGGCCGCCTGACCGGCGCAGGCGTTGCAGCCCTGGCGTGTGTGGCGCCGGATATGCCGGAGATTTTCAGCGTTCGGGCGGTGCTGGAGCAGGTGCTGATGAACCTGATCGTCAATGCCTGCGATGCCTATGCCGAACGACACGCCGCCGACGACAGTGCGACGTCACCGCAGATTTGGGTCTCAGCAGAGGCGAAGGGGGGTGGCTGTGTCATCCGGGTGGCGGATCAGGCAGGCGGCATTGCGGATGACGTGATTGACCATATTTTCACGCCCTTCTTCACCACCAAGGCCGCCGACAAGGGAACCGGCCTCGGCCTGTCCTTCTGCGCCAACTCGGTGCGCGAGCTTGGAGGACAGATTACCGCCTATAACCAGCATGGCGGCGCGGTCTTTGAGATTGAATTGCCGGCAGAGGCTTGCGTGGCGGGCCGAGTTATGGCGCGTTCGAGTGAGAGCAACCTCCGATCAGACCAGGCCGGAACGGCTCGCCTTGATCGGAGATAAGTTGCTCTAGGATCATATTTTTCTAGAGCACGACCGTCTGACCGATTGATTCCAATCGGTCAGACAGGCTCCTAGCCGTCGATATAGCCGCCATCCTCGCTGCGCAGGCGGTCGATCGTCTCCAGACGCGACAAGGTGGCTGCATCGCCGTTGGAGATCACCAACGCCACCAGCGTCTCAATCTCCGCCACCACGCCGATCATTGAGGGATAGAATTGCGGGCTGGTGCATCCGGCGGTCAGCAACACGTCGCTTGCAGTGGCCAGCGGTGCGCCCAGGCTGTCAGTGATAGCGATCACCGCTGCCCCATGGGCCCGCGCAAACTCCGCCGCGCGCACGGCCTGCTTCGCATAGGGGGCGACCGAGAGGATCACCACCACATCGCCCGGCCCGATGCCCACCAGACCTTCAACCACCGCATTGCCATTGGCAGGCGGCACCCGCAATTGCGGCAGAATGGCGCGGGTGAGATATTGCAGATACTGCGCCATCGCATGCAGCGCCCCGCCGCCGAGCGCATAGGCTTGGCGCGATGACAGCAGCAGTGCAGCGGCTCGCACCAGATCGTCCAGGCTGCTCGCGGCAAACGACACCGCCAGATTGCTGCCCGCCGCCGCCGCCAGACTTGCCATCACGCCAGCATCGCCGCCTTGTTCGCCCAGGCGCTGCAACGAGGCCGCCTTGCGTCCGAACCGTCCACCGGTGACGGCATTTTGAAACACCGCACGGAAACTCTCGTAATCCTCGAAGCCCACCCGGCGTGCCAGACGCAGCATGGTCGGTGGCGTGACACCGATCTGTCCAGCCAGACCACGCATCGAATTCACCGCCACCGCCTGCGGCTGATCGAGAATGAACCCGGCCGCCCGGCGCAGATGCGGCGGCAATTCGGCCAGCGCTGCTTTCATCCGTCGCAAAACCGCGTTCATCTCGTCTCCGGGCAGAATGCAAATCAGTACTTGACGATGTTACAAGTGTTATATTCAACTCCAACTTAACGCAAATGATACAGCGATGGCGGTCCCAATGGCGCGCTACTCGGTTTTTTCGCTGGCAGCAAAAGCCCTTGGTGGGCATCGCTCATGGTCGCGCGCTTGGCGCGATCCGGAGCCGAAACCGGCTTACGATGTCATCATCGTCGGTGGCGGCGGGCATGGGTTGGCGACGGCCTATTACCTGGCCAAGGAACACGGCATCCGCAACGTGGCGGTGATCGAAAAAGGTTGGCTCGGCGGCGGCAACACCGGGCGCAACACCACCATCGTGCGTTCGAATTACATGATGCCCGGCAACACGATGTTCTATGAGCGCTCGGTGCGCTTGTGGGAGCAGTTGAGCCAGGATTTGAACTTCAATGTGATGTTCTCTCAGCGCGGTCAGTTCAATCTTTGCCACTCCCCGGCAAGCCTGGATGCCGCCCGCCGACGCGGCAACATCATGCGCGCGAACGGCATCGACGCCGAGATGCTCGACCGCGCCGAGGTGATGCGGCGACTGCCTTATATCGACTATTCCGAGCGCGCCCGCTTCCCAATCCTGGGCGCCGTGTTCCAGGCGCGTGCTGGCACCGCCCGGCATGATGCGGTGGCGTGGGGCTTCGCGCGGGCTGCGGATCGGCTGGGTGTGGATATCATTCAGCAATGTGAAGTCACCGGATTTCTGCGGGAAAACGGCGCGGTTGTGGGGGTGGAGACATCGCGCGGGCCGATCCGGGCGGGCAAGGTGGGGCTTGCGGTGGCTGGCCACTCTGGCCATCTCGCTGCCAAAGCCGGGTTGCGGCTGCCGATTGAGACGCATGTGTTGCAGGCTTACGTCTCCGAGCCGCTGGCACCGATGATCGACACGGTGATTTCCTACGGGGCGGCACATTTCTACATCAGCCAGTCAGACAAAGGCGGGTTGGTGCTGGGCGGCGATATTGACGGCTACAACACCTATGCCCAACGCGGCGGTTTGCCGATTGTCGAGCACACGCTGGGCTCTGCCGTGGCGCTCATCCCGTCGCTGTCGCGGCTGCGCGTGGTGCGGCAATGGGGCGGCGTGATGGACATGTCGATGGACGGTTCGCCCTTCATCAGTCGCACCCCGATTGACGGCCTCTATATCAACGGTGGCTGGTGCTATGGCGGCTTCAAGGCAACCCCCGCCTCCGGCTGGTGCTACGCCTGGACGCTGGCGAAAGATGAGCCGCATCCGGACAACGCCGAGTTCACCCTCGACCGCTTCCGTGCCGGCTACCAGATCGACGAAAAGGGCGCTGGCCCCACCCCGAACGCGCACTGAGGAGGCAGGCAATGCTCAGATTCAGCTGTCCGGTCTGTGGTCTGCGGGACGAGACCGAATTCACCTATGGCGGCGATGCCACGCTGGTGCGTCCGGCGCATGACGATACTGACGCCGATCATTGGCATGATTACGTGTTTCTGCGTGACAACCCCAGGGGCGCGCATCGGGAATATTGGCATCATGTGCAGGGCTGTAGGCAGTGGCTGGTGGTGGAGCGCGACACGCTCACCCACGCCATCGGCGCGGTCACGCTGGCGCGGGAGAGCAGGTCATGACCCGCCTCTCCACCGGCGGTCGCATCGACCGCACGCAGCCGATCACGCTGCAGTTTGATGGCATCAAACTCGCCGCCTATCAGGGCGACACGCTGGCCTCGGCGCTGCTCGCCCATGGGGTGCGCATCGTCAATCGCAGTTTCAAATATCACCGCCCGCGCGGCGTGTTCTCCGCAGGCGTGGAGGAGCCGAACGCGCTGGTGCATCTGCGTGAGGGCGCGCGGGGCGAGCCGAATACCCGTGCGACCAGCATTGAGGCGTTTGACGGCTTAGTGTCGCACAGCCAAAGCGGTTGGCCCTCGGTGCGGCGCGATATTGGCGGGCTGCTGGGTCTGTTCATGCGCTTCATGCCAGCGGGGTTTTACTACAAGACCTTCATCGGCCCCGGCAGTGGCACCAAGGCGTGGATGTTTTTCGAGCATTTCATCCGCAAAGCCGCCTCCACAGCGCAGCCGCCGATGCTGGATGATCCGGATAGCTACGAGAAGGTGAACGCCTTCTGCGACACGCTGATCATCGGCGCGGGTCCTGCGGGTTTGGCCGCTGCCTTGGCGGCGGGGCGCAGTGGGGCGCGGGTGATGCTGATCGATCAGGACAACACCCTCGGTGGCGCGCTGCTCGATCATCCGGTGGGCGGGGCAGGGGATGCGTGGCTGCAATCGGTGAGCGATGAACTCCACCAAATGCCCAATTTGCGCATCCTGACGCGCACCACCGCCTTCGGGGCGTATGATGGGGAGGTGTATGGGCTGATCGAGCGCGTTTCCGACCATGTCGCCATGCCGCCCGATGGCCAGCCCCGGCAGCGTTATTGGCTGGTGCGTGTCCGCAATGCCGTGCTGGCCACCGGGTCTATCGAGCGGCCCTTGGTGTTCGGCAACAACGATCTGCCGGGCGTGATGCTGGCCTCTGCGGTGCGCAGCTACCTCAACCGCTACGGCGTGCTGTGCGGCAAGCGTGTGGTGCTGTGCACCGGCAATGACAGTGTCTACGCCACCGCCTGCGACCTTGCGGGCGCTGGGGCGCAGGTGACGGTGGTTGATCTGCGCGCCACGTTGCCCGCCGCATTGCGCGCCCAGGCACAGAAAGCCGGGGTTGTTGTGCAACTGGGCTCTGCCGTGGTGACGGCCCATGGTCGGCGTGAGATTTGGGGCGCCAGCGTCGCCGCCTTCGATGCTGCCAGCGGCAAAACCCACGGCCTGATGTCGGTGCTGAGTTGCGACGTGCTTGGCACCTCCGCAGGCTTCACCCCGACACTGCATCTGTGGAGCCAACGCGGCGGACGCCCGGCTTATGATCCGCAACGTCTGGCCTTTCTGCCCAATGCGCGCGCCGTTGCGCTGATGTTGTGTGCTGGTGCTGCAGCCGGTGAAGATGGGCTCGCCGCCGCTATTGCCAGCGGTTTTGCACAGGGGGCTGCTGCCGCGGGCACGCAAAATGTCGGCACACTCGCACCCCCCGCTGTGCCAGAGGATGGCTGGCTGCGCGATGCGCTCACCCCGTCCGCCATTCTGGCCGAGACGGGCGAGGCGGTGATGCCCGCTTTTGTCGATCTGCAACACGACGTCAAACGCAGCGATATCGATCTGGCGCATCGCGAGGGCTATGTCTCCGTCGAGCACACCAAGCGCTACACCACCGGCGGCATGGCGACCGATCAGGGCAAGACCTCCAACGTCCACATCCTCTCCCGCCTCGCTGAATTGCGCGGCACGACGATGGGCGATGTTGGTACCACCATGTTCCGCCCGCCTTACACCCCGATTGCCTTCGGGGCGATTGTGGGGCGCGAGCTTGGCCCGCATTTTCGCCCGACGCGACGCTCGCCGGTGCAGGATTGGCACGCGGCGCAGGGGGCAAAATTCATCGATGCCGGGGCATGGACGCGCGCGTGGTATTACCCGCAACCGGGCGAGGATATTCGCGCCGCCTCTCTGCGTGAGGCCGCCCATGTGCGGGCGGATGTGGGCATTGTCGATGTCTCCACCCTCGGCAAGATCGCCGTCCAGGGGCCGGATGCTGCCGAATTCCTTGATCGCCTGTATTGCAACGCCTTCGCCTCACTCAAAGTCGGACGCCTGCGCTACGGCGTGATGCTGCGCGATGACGGCTTTGTCTTTGATGACGGCACCACCGCACGCCTGAGCGAGACGGAGTTCCTCACCTCCACCACCACCACCAATGCCGGTCCTGTGCTGGCGAAGATGGAGCATCTGCTGCAAACCGCGTGGCGCTATATGCGGGTGCAGGTGACATCGGTCAGTGACCAATGGGGTGTCATTGCGGTTGCCGGTCCAACATCGCGCACCTTGCTGCAATCGGTGTGTGCCGCCGAGCTGTCCACCGAGGCACTGCCCAACATGGCCTTTGTGGAGACGCAGATCGGCGATGTGCCGGTGCGCGTGCATCGGATGAGCTATTCCGGTGAACGTGCCTATGAACTCTACATCCCAGCCGGTTTCGCCCAAGAGGTGTGGCAGATTTTGATCAATGCCGGGGCGAAACCCTATGGCACCGAGGCGATGGGCGCGCTGCGCATCGAAAAGGGCCATGTGGCGGGGGGGGAGTTGGATGGCCGTACGACGCTGAAAGACCTCGCGCTGGAACGCTTCGCCAGTCGCCGCAAGCCGTTCATCGGTGCGGTGCTGCGCCAGCGCCCGAAGCTTGAAGATCCCGCCCGCCCGACCCTCGTGGGGTTGGAGGTGCTCGACCGGCAGACGCCGTTGAAATCCGGAGCGCTGTTGTTCAGCGGTGGCAAGCCGATCTCCGGGCATGGTGACGGCTATGTCACCTCCACCACATGGTCGCCCACGCTGGGCGGTCCGATTGCGTTGGCATTGCTGGCCTATGGCCAAGGCCGCATTGGCGAGACCATTCGCTGTGTTGATCTGCTGTCAGGCATCAATGTCGCCTGCCGCGTGGTGGCGCCCTGTTTCGTCGATCCTGAGGGAGTGCGGCAAAATGGCTGAATCCCGATCCGCTTTGGCGACGCATCTGCATCCGGGCCGCCATGGCGCCGGACTCCACGTGCCCGATCTGATGCTGGGTGAGGCTCCGATGGGCAAGCTGCTGCAACTCTGCGGCTGGCCGGACAGTTTTGAACTGGCCGGTGCAACGGTGATGCACAGCCTTGGCTTCGCGGGCATCGGTGCATTCGGTGTGGTGCAACAGGCGGGTGAGGCGCTGGCATTTCGCTGCGCGCCGGAGCGCATTTTGCTGCATGTGCCGTCTGAGACCGCCGCCCCTGTCATCAACCCGACGATGACGCCGTTGCTCGACCTCAGCCACTCCCGCACCCGCATCACCATTGCGGGCGGGCAGGCGGGTGATCTGTTGGCGCGGGTGGTGCCGATTGACCTCGATGAAGCGGTCTTCCCGCCTGGATATTTCGTGCAGACCGGGCTGCATGGCGCGGGCGTATTGCTGCATCGGCGCGCGGATCAATTCGACATCTACGTGCCACGCTCCTATGCGGTCTCGGTGTGGCACACGCTGTGTGAGAACGCGCAGGGTTTCGGCTATCGCGTCAACGGTCCTGCCGCATGAGACAGACGACGCTGGTCCAGCAATTCTCCCACTGGTCCGCGTCATTGACGACACATACGATCCCGCCTGCGGTGCAGCACGCCGCACGGCGGGCCATGCTGGATACGTTGGGTGTGATGGCGGCAGGATCGCAGCACAGCGCCACCCAAAACGCCCATGCCGCGTTCGGCCCGAGCCCCACGCCCACAGCCATCGCCCTCATCCTCGGCACCGCCGCCCATGCCTGGGATTGGGATGACACCAGCTATGCCGGCATTAATCACGGCTCGGCGGTGGTGCTGCCCGCCGTTCTCGCGGCGCAGGCGATCAGTGGGGCGGACGACGCCAGCGCCCTTGCCGCCTTCGTCGCCGGATCGGAAATTGCCTACACGCTTGGTGAGGTGATCGGCCCCGGCCATTATTTTCGCGGCTGGTGGAGCACCCTCACCCTCGGCCTGATCGGCGCGACGGTCGGTGCTTGCCGCATGCTGAACCTGTCAGCCGATGCCACCGGCCACGCGATCGCGCTCGCGGCGGCGATGGCGGGCGGGGGGAAGTCGGTGTTCGGCACTGACGGCAAACCATTCTTGGTCGGCCTTGCTGCCCGCAATGCGCTGGATCTGGCGCTGGCGGCCCAGGCCGGGTTGACCGGTCCGGCAAACGCTTTCGAAGATTCACGCGGCTTTTTGGCCTTGCTGGGTGACGGTTCGACGCAACCGGAGATCGCCCGCAGCCTTGGCACACGCTGGCGGCTGATCGATCCGGGCTTGCTGGTCAAATCCCATCCGGTCTGCTCGGCCGCCCATGCCGCGATAGAAATGACGACGCAACTCTGCCGCGAAGCCCACGCCACGCCGGATCAGATCGCCGCCATTATCTGCCACGTGCCGCATCTGGTCGATATCAGCCTGGTGCATGATCAGCCGCGCAGCGCCCAGGAGGCACAATTCTCGCTGCCCTTCACCGTTGCCTGTGCCGCTGATCATGGCGGCGTTCGGTTGGATGACCTCCGCAATCGCCGCTTTGCCGATCCGGACATTCATGCCCTGATGGCGCGGGTGCAGAAGATTCACGATCCGGCGCTGTCTACGGCTGAGATGCTGCAATCCAGCCCGGAATCCGCCCGCGTTGAGTTGCATCTGACCGATGGCCGACGCTGCGAGGGCTTCTGTCCCGTCGCCTATGGCATGCCGCAACGACCGCTGTCGGATGACGATGTGCTGGTCAAATTCGCCGAATGCCGGCGCCTTGCTGGATGGCGCATCGATGCCGTCACGCCCGCAGCCATCTTGGCGCTTGGGGGTGGGCAGAGATCGGTCTTGGCGGCCTTGCTGGCGGATTTTTGGCCGCAAACGTCGCAAAGCGTGAAAGGAGGGTGACGTTTTCGTCCTGCCTGGGATAGCGTTTGTAACAAGCCGGGGGACCGGCAGCGATGCGTCTAGAAACACTGCAACGGAGACTGTCGATGTTGAAATGGATCATGACGACTGCATTTACCGCGGGCATGTTGGCGGGCTCTGTTCTGCCCAGCCACGCCGACGTGCTCGATGATGTGAAGGCGCGTGGCACGCTCGTCGTGGGCGTCAAGGCGGATTACAAACCCTTCGGCTTCCGCGACCCCTCCGGTGCGATCATCGGGTTGGAGCCGGATCTGGCCGCCGATGTTGCCAAGCGGCTTGGCGTGAAGCTGGAACTGGTGCCGGTGGTTTCGGCCAACCGCATGGAGTTCCTGGCGCAAGGCAAGATCGATTTGATGATCGCCACCATGTCCGACAAGCCGGAACGCCGGAAGATCGTGCAGGCCATCGAGCCGCTCTATTACGCCGATTTCGTCAACGTGCTGCTGCCCAAGGGATCGCCGGTCAAGAAATGGGAAGATCTGGCCGGCAAGAAGCTCTGCGGCACCACCGGTGCTTGGTATAACAAAACCGTCGCCGAGAAATACGGACCTGAAGTCAGCGCCTTCGACGGTTCGGACAAGCCGCTGCTCTCGCTCAAGGGCGGCGACTGCGCCGGTTACGTCTATGACCAGACTTATATCGTCGGCAAACTCCTCGATCCGGATTGGAAAGATGGCTACGCCATGCCGCTGCCCGGCATTCTGGAAACGCCCTGGTCGATCAACGTGAAGCTTGGCGAAGAAAAATTTGCAAAGTTCATGACCGATACGTCCATCGATTGGATGAAGAAGGGCACGATCGCCGACCTTGAAAAGAAATGGAGTGTACCGGCGACTGAATACGCTGCTCGTATGCACGAGAAATACAAGTAAGACCGACCCCCGTTATTGCGAGGCGCGAAGCGACGTGGCAATCCAGAAATCGCAAGCTCAATCTGTGGTTTCTGGATTGCCACGGCCCCTCCAGGGGGCTCGCAATGACAGGGAAGGCGGACGTTGCGCGCTGTTTGACCGAACACTGAAAACGGCCGGCCCGCACAAAGCCAGCCTGAGGATGGCCGGATGCAGGTGATCTACGACTGGTTTTTAGCGTTTTATGAACGCACCGGCATCAACCTCTCATTCATCTACGACAATTTCGACCGCACGCGGATCATCAAAGGATTCTGGCTGACGATTGAACTGTCGATGATCACCATCGCATTGAGCGTCATTGTCGGTGTGGTGGGGGCGTGGTTGAAGGGTGCGCGATCTGGTTGGGTGCGGCATTCGGTGGATGGTTTCATCAGCATCTTCCGCAACACGCCGCCGCTGGTGCAGATCTATTTCTTCTATTTCGGCCTGGGCTTCATGCTGCCACGGGTGATGGACCCAATCTCCGGCACGATGGCGCCGATGGTGACGAATTTTCAATGGGCGGTGCTGTCGCTGTCGCTGTTCGCCGGGGCTTTTAACATCGAAATCTTCCGCTCCGGCATGGAAGCGGTGCCGCGTGCGATGGTCGAGGCGGCGGATAGTCTGGGATATACGCGCTCTCAGATCTATTGGCATGTCGTGCTGCCGCTGGCGTTTCGCAATTGTCTGCCAGCTTTGGGCAATAATCTGGTCAATCTGGTCAAGACCACCAATCTTGCCTATGCCATTGCGGTGCCGGAGATGATGTATGCCGCCAAACAGATTTGGTCGGATTCCAGCAATGTGCGCGAGATGATGATCTTCCTGCTGTTTGCCTATGTCTTCCTCGTTGCCATCCTGGTCTATGGGCTGAACTGGCTGGAACGTGCGCTGCGCATTCCTGGCTATGGCCAGATGGGAGGGCGCTGATGCTGCGCCTGTCTGATGCTTTGGCCCCCGTCCATGTCCGTCTCACGTCCCGCGCCGCGTTGGCGGTGGCCGCTATGGTCTTTGTCGGCTCCTCGGCGATGGCGGCAGCGGGGAGTGCGCATGATTCGGTTGTCACCATCCTCATCCGCTGGGCACCGCTGCTGCTGACCGGATTTTTGTTCAATTTGCTGATTTCGGTGCTCTCGATGGCCGTCGGCACGCTGGCCGGCATTCCGCTCGGCATGATGCAACTCTCGCCGCTGCGGCCAGTGTCGCGGCTGGGCTATTATCTGACGCAGTTCTTCCGCAATGCGCCCTGGCTGGTGCTGCTGTTTATCTGCGTGATGTTGCTGCCGTTTGAGTTTCGGGTGGCGGGCTTGCGCATTCCGTTTCCGGATTGGGTGAAGGCGGTGGTTGGTTTCTCGCTGCCTGCGATGGCCAACGTGTCCGAAATCCTGCGTGGTGCGGTGCTCTCCGTGCCAACCGGGCAGTGGGAGAGTGCGGAAAGCCTCGGTTTCAACCGCCGTCAGACGATGTTTCAGATCATCCTGCCGCAATGCATCAAGCGCATGCTGCCGCCTTGGATGAACCTGTATTCGCTGATCACCATGTCCACCGTGACCGCTTCCGTGGTGGGGGTGAGTGAAATGCTCACCATGACCGCCCAGGTGCATGCCGCCGAAGGCTCGCGCCCTGAACTGCTCGCCCCGCTCTATTCCTTCGCGATGCTGTGCTTCTTTGTCTATGCCTATCCGATTGGCAAATGGACTGAGTATCTGGAGCGCAAATACCAGGTGAAAGACTGATCCGCATGACCCAGCCAGACCGGGGCTTCGTATCGCTGCGCGATGTCCATAAAACATTTGCCGTGCACAAGGTGATCAATGGCATCTCGCTCGACGTTGCGCGGGGCGAGACGATTTGCATCATCGGGCCGTCCGGCTCCGGCAAATCGACGCTGATTCGCTGCATCAATGCGCTGGTGCCGGTGGATCAAGGCTCGATCCATCTCGACGGCATCGAGGTCAACACGCCCAAATTGGATAAGCTGGCGTTGCGGCGGCGGGTGGGGATTGTGTTCCAGCAATATAATTTGTTCCCGCACAAAACCGCGCTGGAAAACATCATGATGGCACCGATCACCGTGCTCAAGCAGGACCGCGCCGAGGTGGAAGCCCGCGCGCGGGCTCTGCTGAAAAAGGTACGGCTGGAAGGCAAGGAGGGTGCCTATCCCGGCGAGCTCTCCGGCGGCCAGCAACAGCGCGTCGCCATTGCGCGTTCACTGGCGATGCGGCCGGATGTGATGTTGTTCGATGAAGTCACCGCAGCGCTCGACCCCGAGACCAAGAAAGACGTTCTCACCACCATCCAGGATCTGGCGCGGGACGGCATGACCTGCCTGGTGGTGACGCATGAGATGGGATTTGCCCGCGAAGTCTCCAACCGCGTCTATTTCACCGAAGGCGGCTTGATCGTGGAACACGCGCCGCCGGCGGAGTTCTTCAGCAACCCGCAAGACCCACGCACCCGCGAATTCCTCAGCCAAGTGCTGTAGCCGCTCATCGCAAGCGGATTGCATGACGGGGGGAATTTGTGCTCAACATGATAGCGATAACAAATTCTGTCCCGTTTTGCGGCGACCGGCTTGAGGAAGACTGTGAAGATGATCACCGGAAATATGCTGATTGGTGCGCAATCCGTGGCTGGGGCAGGGGCGCCGGTTTATGGTATCGATCCAAGCCTGGGCACAAAGATCGAGCCTGCTTTTCATGGCGGCTCGCAGGCTGATGTGGAACGCGCCTGTGCACTGGCCGCTGCCGCCTTCGATGTGTTCCGTGACACCACGCTGGAACAGCGCGCTGTCTTCCTCGAAACCGTGGCTGACGAGATCGTGGCGCTTGGCGATGAACTGGTTGCCCGCGCCATTGAGGAAAGCGGCCTGCCGCGTGGTCGCATTGAAGGCGAGCGTGGCCGCACGGTTGGGCAGATGCGTCTGTTCGCCCAGGTGGTGCGTGAAGGCGGCTGGCTTGATGCGCGGATCGATCCCGCATTGCCGCACCGCGCCCCGCTGCCGCGCGCCGATCTGCGCCAGCGTCACATCGCCATCGGCCCGGTTGTGGTGTTTGGTGCCTCGAATTTCCCGCTGGCGTTCTCGGTAGCCGGTGGTGACACCGCCTCGGCCTTTGCCGCTGGTTGCCCGGTGATCGTCAAGGCGCACTCGGCCCATCCCGGCACTTCCGAACTCGCTGGTCGCGCCATTCAGGCCGCGGTTGCGAAATGCGGGCTGCCGGAAGGCGTCTTTTCGCTGATCTTCGGCTCTGGCCGTGAAGTTGGCACCGCTTTGGTGACGGACCCGCGCATCTCAGCCGTGGGCTTCACCGGCTCACGCGCAGGTGGCACCGCACTGATGCGCGCCGCCGCTGGCCGTCCGGTGCCGATTCCGGTTTATGCCGAGATGAGCAGCATCAACCCGGTGTTCTTGCTGCCCGCAGCGCTTGCCGCCCGCGCCGAATCGATTGGCAAAGCCTTCATTGGCTCGCTGACGATGGGCGCTGGCCAGTTCTGCACCAATCCCGGTCTTGTGCTGGCGGTGGATGGCCCGGATCTGGAAAAGTTCATCGCCGCCGCCGCCACCGCCCTGCAAGCAGCGCCGGCGCAGACCATGCTGACGCCCGGCATTTGCGAGGCCTATCAGACCGGTGCGGCCCGCCTGCTGGAACACGGAGCTGTTGCAACCGTCGCCCAAGGCAAGCCGCAATCCGGCCCGACGCAGGGACAAGCCGCCTTGTTCGTCACCGATGCCGCGAGCTTCCTGGCCAATCATGATCTGACGGAAGAAGTCTTCGGCGCTGCCAGCCTGGTTGTGCGTTGTCCGGATTTGGCGACGATGCAGGCATTGGCTGAGAAGCTGGAAGGTCAGCTGACGGCGACGATCCAATTCGACGATGGCGACGTGGATGCCGCCCGCGCGCTGCTGCCCACGCTGGAACGCCGCGTTGGTCGCATCCTGTTCAACGGCTATCCGACGGGCGTGGAAGTCTGCCACGCGATGGTGCATGGCGGGCCATACCCGTCTACCTCCGATGGCCGCACCACCTCGGTCGGCACGCTGGCGATCCGCCGCTTCCTGCGTCCGGTTTGCTACCAGGATGTGCCCGCCGCCCTGCTGCCCGTCGCCCTGCAAGATGGCAATCCGCTTGGCCTGTGGCGTCGCATTGACGGCGTGCTGGGCCAGAACTGATCTGCAAGAGAGCCTTCAACATGACGATCACAGCTGAATCCTTCCGCCAGTCGCTCACTGGCATTTCCGGCATTCTGGTCACGCCGTTTGACGGCGATGACCAGATTGCGCCGAAACGGCTCGCCCCCATCGTGAACCGCGCCGTTGACGCCGGGGTGCATATCCTGGTGGCCAATGGCAATACCGGCGAGTTTTACGGTCTGACCACCGCCGAAGCCGAAGCGATGGTCAACGCCGCCGCCGAACTGGTCGCCGGTCGCGTGCCGTTGCTGGCTGGCATTGGCCGTTCGATTGGCGATGCGGTGGCACTCACCCGCGCTTCCCGCAAGGCGGGGGCGACGGCGCTGATGGTGCATCAGCCGCCCGACCCCTTCGTCTCGCCGCGTGGCGTGGTGGCCTATGTCGAGCGGATTGCAGAAGCCGGGCAGGATCTGCCGGTGATGCTGTATCTGCGCAATGACGGCATTGGTCTGGACGCCATCGAGGCGCTGTGCCGCATTCCGCAGGTGGCCGGTGTGAAATGGGCGGCCCCCACGCCGCTGCGTCTGGCCGAAGCGATTCGTCGCGCTGATCCCAGCATCGTCTGGGTGGGTGGTCTGGCCGAAACCTGGGCACCGCCGCTATACGCCGTGGGGGCGCGCGGTTTCACCTCGGGCCTGATCAATGTGTGGCCGGAGCGTTCGGTGGCCATTCACGCAGCACTTGATGCGGGTGACTATGCCACGGCGATGCAGTTGATTGGCGAGATTCGGATGTTCGAAGAACTGCGCTCGGAAGAGGGCAACGGCACCAACGTCACCGTGGTCAAGGCAGCACTCGCCAAGCTCGGCCAAGAGTGCGGCCATGTGCGCCCACCCGGTGCCTGGCCGCTGACCGAGCGCCAGTCTGGTCTGCTCGACACGGCTCTGCGCGAGTGGGGTTTGATCGGCTGATCTTACTTCGCAAAATACCCGTATCCCACCGCCGAACATTGCCCGCATGGCGCACACGTCCTAAAGCAGTTCCTCTCGCATCACACGCTGCATGCCATCACGGGTCTTTCACGAATGCTGTCCAAAACGCACAATCCTGCCGAAACCGAACGCGCGATCTATGCGGGGTGGGAACAGGGAGGCGCTTTCGCCGCCCATCCGGCGAGCGATGCCGCACCATTCACCATCATGATCCCGCCGCCGAACGTCACCGGCACGCTGCATGTTGGCCACGCGCTGACGATGACCTTGCAGGACACGCTCACCCGCTATCGCCGCATGCAGGGCCGTGACGCGCTCTGGCAGCCGGGCACCGACCATGCGGGCATCGCGACCCAAATGGTGGTCGAACGCCTGCTCGCCACCGAAGGCACCACGCGGCAGGAACTTGGCCGCGACACCTTCCTCAACCGCGTGTGGGATTGGAAAGCGCAATCCGGCGGTGCGATCACCGAACAGCTGCGCCGCATCGGTGCCTCGCTCGACTGGCCGCGTGAGCGCTTCACGATGGATGAAGGTCTGTCGGTGGCGGTGCGCGAGGTGTTCGTCACGCTCTACAAGCAGGGCCTGATCTATCGCGACCGTCGTTTGGTGAATTGGGACCCGAAATTCCAGTCCGCGATTTCCGATCTGGAAGTGGAAAGCCGCGAGATCAACGGCTTCATCTGGCATCTGCGCTATCCGCTGGACGACAAATCAGGCCGCTCCATCGTGGTTGCCACCACCCGGCCGGAGACGATGCTGGGTGACACTGCGGTGGCTGTGCATCCCACCGATGAGCGTTACATCGATCTGATCGGCAAGCACATCATCCTCCCGCTCACCGGCCGTCGGGTGAAGATCGTCGCTGACGAATATTCGGACCCTGAGAAGGGCACCGGTGCGGTGAAGATCACCCCCGCGCATGATTTCAACGACTTTGAAGTCGGTCGTCGCCACGGGCTGGAGATGCCGTCGATCCTGGATCGTGAGGCGAAGATCACGCTGGCGGAGATCACGCTGCATGCGGTGGATGGCGTGGCTGATCCGGAGTTCACCCGCACGCTCGATGGGCTGGACCGCTTTGAAGCGCGCAAGCGGATCATCGCCGAACTCGAACGCCTCGAATTGCTGGTCGATGTCGTCAAGCACACCAATCAGGTGCCGCATGGCGACCGCTCCGGCGTGCCGATTGAGCCGTTGTTGACGGTGCAGTGGTATTGCAACGCCGCCGAACTCGCCAAGCCGGCCATCGCCGCTGTGGAAGACGGGCGGATGAAGTTCGTGCCGCAGCAATGGGAAAACACCTTCTACGCCTGGATGCGTGACATTCAGCCCTGGTGCATTTCCCGTCAGCTTTGGTGGGGCCATCGCATCCCGGCTTGGTATGGCAATGACGGCACGGTGTTCGTCGAGCAGACCGAGGAAGCGGCCATCGCCGCCGCGCGCGCGCATTATGGCGACGACACCGCCATCATCCGCGATGAGGACGTGCTCGACACCTGGTTCAGCTCGGCACTGTGGCCGTTCTCCACCCTCGGTTGGCCGGAAAAGACGCCGGAATTGGCGAAATATTATCCCGGTGACGTGCTGGTGACGGGCTTTGACATCATCTTCTTCTGGGTTGCCCGGATGATGATGATGGGCATGCATTTCATGGGCGATGTCCCATTCCGCCACATCTACATCCATGGCCTCGTCCGCGACGAAAAAGGCCAGAAGATGAGCAAGTCCAAGGGCAACGTGATCGACCCGCTGGCGATGGTGGACCAATACGGTGCGGACGCGCTGCGCTTTGCCATCACCCGTCTGGCTGGACCTGGGCGCGATGTGAAGCTCGGGCCGGCGATTGTGGAGAACAACCGCAGCTTCATCACCAAACTCTGGAACGCCGCGCGATTCTGCGAGATGAACGGCATTGTGCCGGATGCTGGCTTCACCCCGGATCAGGCGACACTGCCGCTGACGCGCTGGATTTTGGCCAAAGCGTCCGACGCCATCGTCGAAGCCACCGCAGCGTTGGAAGCCTATCGCTTCGATGAATACGGCTCGGCTTGCTACCGCTTTGTCTGGAACGTGTTCTGCGACTGGTTCCTCGAACTCGCCAAACCCGCCCTTGCCACCGAAGGGGCCGAGGCCGCCGAGGTGAAGCAGACGGCGGCCTATGTGTTCGGGCTGATCCTGCGCCTGATGCACCCGTCGATTCCGTATGTGACGGAGGAATTGTGGGCGGAGTTCGGCTATGGCGAAAAATTCTCGCTCATCCGCGCGACATTCCCGCAGCCGTTCGACGTGCCCGGTGCTGCCGAAGCGCGGGCGGAACTGGATTGGCTGGTGCGGCTGATCGGTGACGTGCGGGCGGTGCGCTCGGAGATGAACATCATCCCGAGCGTGAAGGCTCCGGTGCTGCTGCGTGACGCCACCGCCGAGACGCTGGCGCGCGGCAATCGCTGGATCGAGGCGATTTCCCGCATGGCACGCGCCTCTGAGTTCGGCCCGGTTGTCGGTGAGATGCCGAAGGGGGCGGCGCAGTTGGTGCTGGATGAAGCCACCATCGTCATCCCGCTTGGCGGTCTGATCGACTTTGAAGTCGAGCGCGCCCGCCTGCAAAAGGAACGTGTCCGCGTCGAAAAGGATGCCGAGGGCACGCGCCGCAAGCTGGAAAACGCCGATTTCGTCGCCCGCGCCAAGCCTGAGGTGGTGGAGGAAAATCGCGACCGTCTCACCAACGCCCAAGCCGAACTCGCCCGTCTTGATGCTGCTCTTGCACGGATTTCCTAAGCCATGACCAACGCCCTGATCCTCAAACTGGCCTGCCCGAACCGTCCCGGCATCGTGGCAAGCGTCTCGACGCATCTGTATGAGGCCGGCTGCAACATTCTCGACGCCGCCCAGTATGACTCCACCGACACCACCCGCTTTTTCATGCGCGTGGTGTTCAACGTGGTCGATGGCGCGCCGGATGTGGACAAGCTGCGCGAGGCTTTCCGCCCGATTGCCGAGCGCTTCAACATGGAGTGGCAGATCCGCCTGCGCAGTGAGAAGCGTCGCGTGATGCTGATGGTCTCCAAATTCGACCATTGCCTTGCCGACATTCTCTATCGCTGGCGCAGCGGCGAGTTCGCGATGGACATCACCGCCATTGTCTCCAACCACCCCATCGAAACCTATTCCCATCTCGATTTCGAGGGCATCCCGTTCCACCATCTGCCGGTCTCCAAGGAGACCAAGCTGGAGCAGGAAACCCAAGTCGCCGCCCTGGTGAAGGAAACCCGCACCGAACTCGTCGTACTCGCCCGCTATATGCAGGTGCTGTCGGATGGTCTGGTGGCCAAGCTGTCGGGTAAGGCGATCAACATTCATCACTCCTTCCTGCCCAGCTTCAAGGGAGCCAAGCCCTATCATCAGGCCAAGGCCCGCGGCGTGAAGCTGATCGGGGCGACGGCGCATTATGTGACGTCTGATCTCGACGAAGGCCCGATCATCGAGCAGGACGTGGAACGCATCACCCACCGCGACACGCCGGATGATCTGGTCCGCAAAGGCCGCGACATCGAACGCCGCGTGCTGGCGCGTGCGATCAGCCATCATCTGGAAGACCGCGTGTTCCTCAACGGGCGGACGACGGTGGTGTTCGGGGAGTAGGTGCCAGCTGTTCTGCGGCAAAACCTCGCTCGTTACATGGATGAGGCGGCGGAAAGTCACGAGCCGTTGCTGGTCAAACGCCAGGGAGGCTAGATCATTCTCAGACAGGCTGCCTTGTGCGATTCGTCTGTCTGCCCATCCGCACAAGGCAGCCATCCGCTCTGTCATCACTCTGTTTCTTGCGCCTTTGGGGGGCAGGGTCTAAGTGGAGCCGCCAAGGTAGGCCCACAGGTGCATTCGCACCGCGCGGCCTGAGCGGAAGAGGTCCGGCCATGGCACTCCAGAATGACGCCACTGTTTCCCCCATCAGCAATGACCCGTTTTCCGGTCGTGTGACCGAGGCATTGGCCTTTGATGACGTTCTGGTCGTCCCGGCTTATTCCGAGGTTCTGCCCGCCGCGACGCAGACCAAAACGCGGCTTACCCGCAACATTTCCCTCAATATTCCGCTGATTTCAGCCGCGATGGATACCGTCACGGAAGGTGCGATGGCCATTGCCATGGCGCAGAATGGCGGCATCGGGGTTATTCACAAGAACCTGTCCATCGAGGAACAGGCCGCCCATGTGCGGCAGGTGAAGAAGTTCGAATCGGGCATGGTGATCAACCCTGTCACCATCAACCCGGACCAAACCCTGGCCGATGCCCGCGCGCTGATGGCCAGCTACCACATCAGCGGCATTCCGGTCGTCGAGCGTGACACCAACCGTCTCGTTGGCATTCTCACCAACCGCGACGTGCGCTTCGCCACCGACCCGACCTTGCGCGTTTACGAGCTGATGACGCGCGAAAATCTGATCACCGCGCCCGCTGACATCGCCCCGGAAGAAGCCCGTCGCCTGCTGCATCGTCATCGCATCGAAAAGCTGCTGGTGGTTGACGATCAATATCGCTGCGTCGGTCTGATCACCGTCAAGGACATGGACAAGGCACAGGCCCACCCGATTGCCAATAAGGACGCTCTCGGGCGTTTGCGCGTCGCTGCCGCGACCGGCGTGGGTGAAGATGGCCATGCCCGCGCCCGTGCGCTGATCGAGGCGGAAGTGGACGTGATCGTGATCGACACCGCGCATGGCCATTCGGCGGGCGTGTTGAAATCCGTGCGCTACATCAAAGACCTCTCCAATGCAGTTGAGATCATCGCGGGCAATGTGGCCACGCCGGAAGCCGCCGAAGCGCTGATTGATGCCGGTGCCGATGCGGTCAAGGTGGGCATTGGCCCGGGCTCGATCTGCACCACCCGCGTGGTTGCCGGTGTGGGCGTGCCGCAATTCACCGCCGTGATGGAAACCGCCGCTGCCTGTCATCGTCGTGGCGTGCCTGCGATTGCTGATGGCGGCGTGCGCACCTCGGGCGATATCGTCAAGGCGCTGGCCGCCGGCGCCGATAGCGTGATGATCGGCAGCTTGCTGGCAGGCACCGACGAATCGCCGGGTGAGGTGTTCCTCTATCAGGGTCGTTCCTACAAATCCTATCGCGGCATGGGTAGCCTGGGTGCGATGGCGCGCGGCTCGGCGGATCGCTACTTCCAACAGGAAGTGAAAGACGCGCTGAAGCTGGTGCCGGAAGGCATTGAAGGCCGCGTGGCCTATAAGGGCGCTGCCTCGGCGGTGCTGCACCAACTGGTTGGCGGTCTGAAGGCGGGTATGGGTTACACCGGGTCTGCCACCATCGAGCATTTGCAAAAAAATACGAAGTTCCGCCGCATCACCGGCGCCGGTCTGCGTGAAAGCCATGTGCATGATGTGGCGATCACCCGCGAAGCCCCGAACTACCGTCAGGAGGGCTGATCGATGGCTGTGCGCGGCGTTGTCTTTGATGCCTATGGCACGCTGCTCGACGTGCACTCCGCCATGCAGCGCCATGCCGGGCGCGTTGGGCCGAATTGGGCGGAGATTAGTGCGCTCTGGCGGGCGAAGCAGCTGGAATATAGCTGGATTCGCAGTCTGGCCGGTGCCGCACAGCATCGGGATTTCGCCCAACTGACCGACGCCGCCCTGGACTTCGCCGCCGCCCGCTTTGAGCTGGCAGATCCGGCGCTGATTGCCGATCTGCGCGCATCTTATCGCGAGCTGACGGCCTATCCCGAAGTGCCGGACATGCTGCGCGCCATCCGTGCCGAGGGCATCCCGACCGCCATTCTCTCCAATGGCGAGCCGCATATGCTCAAGGCGGGCGTGAAGGCGGCGGGGCTGGAATTGCTGCTTGATGAGGTGATGAGCGTGGAATCAGTTGGCATCTTCAAACCCGATCCGCGCGTCTACGCCCATGCCGTGAAGCGCCTGGGTGGGGATGCCAGCAAGCTCGTGTTCGTCTCTTCCAACGCCTGGGACGCATTCGGCGCGCATTGCAACGGCTTCCGCGTGGTCTGGTGCAACCGCACCGCTCAGCCGGATGAATACGGCCTGCGTGCGGTGGCCACTGAGCTTGCCGATTTGTCCGATCTCGCGGCGTCTGTCTCGTGACGCCAGCAGCCCGCTTGGCTGCGAGCATCGAATTGCTCGCAGCCGTTGACTCCGCTGGCAAACGCCCAGCCGATGCGGTGGCCAATGCCTATTTTCGCGACCGCCGTTACATCGGCTCCGGTGATCGGCGCGCAGTGTCGGAGCGCGTGTGGACGATCATGCGCAGCAAGCGGCGGCTGACATGGTGGTTGCATCACATCAACCTGCGCCCCGGCTCGCGCCTGTTTGTTGCGGCCTCGCTGATGCTGGAGGGCTGGGCGATCACTGGCCTGAAGCAGAGCTTCTCCGGTGGGCAGTTCGCGCCAAGTCCGTTGACGGGCGAGGAATCTTCCGCGCTGTCAAAGCTTGATGGCCGCACGCTGATTCACCCGGCGATGTCGGATGCGGAAGCCTGTGAAGTGCCGGATTGGATCGTCCCCTCGCTGCAAGCGCGGTTTGGCGATGATCTGCGCCTTGAGATGGCGGCGATGGACGCGCCGGCCACGCTTGATTTGCGCGTCAATCTGCTGTCCGGCACCCGTGAGGAGGCGATTGCAGCCCTCGCATTGGAGACGATTGAGGCGAAAGTCTCGCCGATCTCACCTTGGGGGCTGCGCGTTGAAGGCCGTCGCCCTGTCACCACCGGCGCGGCATTCCAATCCGGCCTGGTGGAAATTCAGGACGAAGGCAGCCAACTCGTCGCTCTGATCGCCGATGCGCGGCCGGATATGCGCGTGGTCGATTGGTGTGCAGGCGCTGGTGGCAAAACGCTCGCTTTGGCGATGACGATGCAGAACCGTGGCCACATCGTCGCCTGTGACGTGCACGACAAGCGCCTTGAGGGTGCGGTGAAGCGTCTGCGTCGCGCGGGTGTGCATAACGTGGAGCGCCATCTGATTGAGCCCGGCGATAAATGGGCCAAGCGGCGCGCTGCGAGCTTTGATCGCGTGCTGATCGACGCGCCCTGCACCGGCACCGGCACGTGGCGGCGCAATCCCGATGCGCGGATGCGTCTGCGCCCGGAGGATTTGAGCGAGCTTGTTGAAAAGCAGCACATGATCCTCGCCACCGCCGCCAAGCTCGCCAAGCTGGGCGGGCGGGTGATTTACGCCACGTGCTCGATCCTGCGTGAAGAGAATGAGGATCAGATTGCGCGCTTCCTGGCTGAAAACCCGGAGTTCCGCGTGCTGAACCTGCCCGATATCTGGCCGGGACCGGCGGCTTGTCCGGGGCAAGGGCCGTATTTGTCGCTGACACCTCGCCTGCACAACACCGACGGCTTCTTCTCGGCAGTGCTGGAGCGGGTGGCTTGACCCAACTCACCGTTCGTCGCGCCGTCCCTGAGGATGCGCCGGCGATCGGTGCGGTTCATGTGGCGACGTGGCGCAGCGCCTATCCTGGCATTTTGCCGGATGCGTATCTCGCCTCACTCTCCGTCGAACGCGAGGCGGCCGGATATGCCGCCTCGATCCGTATTGGTGAGGGCGTGTTTGTGGCCACCATCGGCTCACCCGGCCGAGTCGTCGGCTTCACCTCCGCCCGCCGCGCCAGTGTGGGCACGCCGGCGCAAGGTGAGGTGCAGACGCTCTATCTGCTGGATGATTACCGCGAACTCGGCGGCGGGCGGACATTGCTCACCAAGGCCGGTGTGGGCTGCCGCAGCGCCTATCTTTGGGTGTTGCGGGACAATCCCAGCCGCTTTTTCTACGACCACCTCGGCGGCAAGCCGACGCAGGAGAGCGGCATTCACTGGGCGGGGATACCGTTGATCCAGGTTGCCTATGTGTGGGACCCGATTGAAGCGCTCTGGGGTGAATCGTAACCCTGTACTGCGCAAGCATTTGTTGCGGCGCGCTGTGCTCTGTGGTGCAACGCGCTGCATCCCGAACTTGAGGATGCCGACATGACCCAGCCTGCCATTACCGACCGCGTTCTTATTCTCGATTTCGGCTCGCAGGTCACTCAGCTGATCGCCCGCCGGGTGCGTGAGAGCGGCGTGTATTGCGAAATCTGGCCCTACAGCGCCAATGCCGAGCGCATCCGCAACTTCTCCCCGCGTGGCATCATCCTCTCTGGCGGCCCGGCCAGCGTAACCGACGAGGGCAGCCCGCGCGCACCTGATGAGGTTTTCGACCTCGGCGTGCCGGTGCTCGGCATCTGCTACGGCCAGATGGTGATGTGCGCCCAACTCGGCGGTGAGGTCGTCAGCTCCGACCATCGCGAATTCGGCCGCGCCTATGTCGACGTCGTTCAGCCCTGCGCGCTGTTCCGTGGCGTGTGGGAGACCGGCGCGCATGAGCAGGTCTGGATGAGCCACGGTGATCACGTCATTCGTCTGCCAGACGGGTTCAGCGTCGTCGGCACCAGCGAGGGTGCACCTTTTGCCGCCTTCGCCGATGACAGCCGCCACTTTTATGGGCTGATGTTCCACCCCGAAGTGGTGCACACCCCGCACGGCGCGCAACTTTTGCGCAACTTCACCCATGACGTCTGCGGCTGCACCGATAATTGGTCGATGGGCGGCTATCGCGACGCGCAGATTGCCAAAATCCGCGCCCAGGTTGGCACGTCGCGGGTGATCTGTGGCCTCTCCGGCGGTGTCGATTCCTCGGTTGCCGCCGTGCTGATCCATGAGGCGATTGGCGATCAACTCACCTGCATCTTCGTCGATCACGGCCTATTGCGTGCCGGTGAAGCCGAGGATGTGGTGACGACCTTCCGTGACCGCTTCAACATCAAGCTCGTCCATGTCGATGCGACCGAGATGTTCCTCAACGCGCTGGATGGCGTGACGGACCCTGAGATCAAGCGCAAGACCATTGGCGGCCTGTTCATCGATGTCTTTGACCAGGAAGCGGCCAAGATTGGCGGCGCGGATTTCCTGGCGCAGGGCACGCTGTATCCGGACGTGATCGAAAGCGTCAGCTTCACCGGTGGCCCATCGGTGACGATCAAGTCGCATCACAACGTCGGCGGTCTGCCGGCGCGCATGCGGATGAAGCTGGTTGAGCCGCTGCGTGAGTTGTTCAAGGATGAAGTCCGCCGCCTGGGCCGCGAACTCGGCATTCCAGACTATATCGTGGGCCGCCATCCCTTCCCAGGGCCGGGCTTGGCCATCCGCATTCCGGGCGCGATCACCCGCGAGAAGCTGGACATTCTGCGCAAAGCGGACACGATTTATCTGGAAGAAATCCGCAATGCCGGCCTGTATGACGCGATCTGGCAGGCCTTTGCGGTGCTGCTGCCGGTGCGCACCGTGGGCGTGATGGGCGATGGCCGCACCTATGACATGGCCTGCGCGCTGCGTGCCGTGACCAGCACGGACGGCATGACGGCGGATATCTACCCGTTCGAGATTGAGTTCCTGCGCCGGGTTTCGGGGCGGATTGTGAACGAGGTGCGCGGCATCAATCGCGTCACCTACGACATCACCTCCAAGCCGCCGGGCACGATTGAGTGGGAGTGACCCGGCACCAATGAGCCGTCCCGGCAAACAGCGTTCCATCGAGCGCCGCGTCCGGCGGGTGGCGACCCGCCTCAACCTGCATCTGATGATCGCGGACAAGCCCGACCAGCTTGTCCGCGCCCATGGCGGCTACATGCTGCGTGAGCCGATCACGATGCGTATCATCTTCGGCAACAAGGACTACCCGTACTGCGCCGATATTGATGAGATCGAGGCGTTTCTTGAGGTCTATCAGACGCAAGCCACAGGGCACGATTGAGTGGGAGTGAGGCAACGGCATTCCCGTTAGCCACCACGTCATCAACTCAGATCATGGCCTTTTGTGTGGGGATCCGCATAGGCTAGCGGAACATTTGGGGAGATTCCCATGAGCACTCCACCCATCCGCCTGCCTGACGACGCCCAGACCCGGCTTTTCGCCGCAGCCGCTACTGCGGACAAGGAACGAGCCTTGGCCGTTCTGACAGGGTTGGACCGCATTCCAGATCGGGATGATGCGTTCGATCCGCTGGAGTGGGACGCGCAGGGGTTGCCGGAATGAACGTCGGCGATACCTCGGCGATTGTGGCAGTGTAGCCCGTATCGGCTGTGCGCCTTACGGGCCACACTGTGAATCGGCGCCCAAGTGGGACCCTATCTAATTTAGGGCTATCAGGTTGAAAGAATGAGCCTTTCGTCTGTTCGTTTTGAAATAATATCGGATTTGAATTGTTACCCCTCATGACAGCGTATATCGTCTTGATAAGGTGAACGAATTGCCAGATTTGGCGCGGTCACTTTTGGAAGCCGATCGGGGGTCCCGATGACGCGCCGAAACACATCATGGCACCCTACAGCAGCCCGCGCACATGATGGTGGGACCCCTGCGGGGAGCCACCTGTCAGATTCGCGCTATGTTTTTCACGGAATTGCATTTTTCTGTTGAGTTATGCCACCTAACGCTGCAGTTAGTTTTGAATGAATGCCTCCGCAGCCTTTTCCCCATATCTGAGCCTGTCGGCAGTGCTGCGTGAGCTGCGCGGCGAGGTGGGCGGTTGGCATCTGCGCGGGATGTTGAGCCATGTGGTGATGATGCTGCTGTATCGGCGGCTCGACGACATCACTGGGAAAATGGAACGGTTGGTGGCGCGGTTTCAGACCGGTCGGCTGTGGGTGCGTGCGCCTGGGGCGCGGGTTGGTGTGCGCAAGGCCGCCAAGACCGGCGCGCGGATTTGGCCGGGGCGGTTTGCCTGGCTGATCAGGGCTGCGGGGTATCAAGCGGCGGGGTATGGCTGCCAGTTGCGGCATCTTCTGGAACAGCCGGAGATGGTTGAACTGCTCAAGGCCTCCCCGCAGGCGCTGCGGATTTTGCGGCCAGTGTGTCGGATGTTGGCCATCGAGACTGCGCTGCTGCGGCCTGGGGTGCCGGTGCCGGAGCCCAAAGTGCGGGTGCGCAAGCCTCGGGTGCGCACACCGCGAACACCCATTGATTTTGGACGAATTCCGCTGCCCAGGGGCGTGCTATCGGCGGCGCGGCGGCAGGGATTTGGCAAAAATGGCTGAGGGTAGGGGAGAAATGCGCCCTAATTGTTCCGGATTTATAACTAATTGGAGATG